>Ga0196976_1000985_pt1 | contig 14741 bp, 10 predicted proteins | sample S3v_513CmetaG_FD_148644 | JGI IMG/M metagenome (GOLD analysis project Ga0196976, IMG submission 148644) | Soil microbial communities from Anza Borrego desert, Southern California, United States - S3+v_5-13C | ecosystem: Environmental > Terrestrial > Soil > Desert | place: USA: California...
CATGGATGACATGAGTCCCCCCTGTGATGGGTTCAAACGAAAACGCCACCGGCGGTGTGCCGGTGGCGTGGTCGTGTGCTCCCTACTTTCAGGATAACGAATCGGAGGGGGCGGTTGCTCTATTCGGAGCGTGAGCGGATTTAGTGTGGAATGAGGAGGATGGGGAGGAAACGAGAGCGGTGAGGGCTTGACAGGTTTTCAGGATGATGTGGATTGGTGGTGGGATGGCGATATACCAACAACTATCGCAAGACAGCTTCAATTTCACGACCCCACTTGTCCATCTCGCATCCGCACTTCTCGCCGCGCAAGACAATAACTCAAGATTGTTGTTGGGAACAGGCCATATCACTCATTATCCCGACACTCTGGATTACTTACGATAAGGGGATTTCTCGCTACCCATTTGGCAATCGCGTGATTTTCTCCAGATATATGCATTGCATTGAACACAGGTCTGGCATCTGTGGTGAGGTTGGCCGCTTCACCACTGCGCTTTTGAGGTTCTCAGCAATACCAGCATTTGGTGGTAGCACTGCGGGACTAACATACCGACGCAGTTCGACCTTGCGACCTTCTTCTCCGACGTTAACCATGAACGTCGGCGCTGCCCCCTCTCACAGTACTGGCGCACAAAATCGAATGGCGTGGTCGGCTGAACTATTTCGGGTAGGAAGCCAAACCTGCGGTCGAACCAACGCCCGTCAGATACCAAAGCAACAGGATGAAAGGGCACATCAGCAGGAGTACTGATTGTGCGGCGGCGTTGTACGGAACTGGCAGAACTTTCACGATGAGAGTGGAGACAAGAAATGCGGGTGCGTTTAGCCCAATGGCAATTAGTCGGGGTGTAGGGAGAAACGATTGCAGAGGGTTCTCTATGGGATTGAAAGGAACACCACTTTCCTGCAAGTAAGCAATCAATCGCGGTGATGCACCCCATACCACAAGTGCCGCGAACAGAGCGAGATTCAACGCTGACGCAAGAGCGCGAAATCCGAATCGTCGTAGCATCAGCGCAGCATACCAGCGGATTGTTGGCGAGAACAGGCCATACCGTAACCTATCCAGCTACCCCCGATGATTACGAGATGGCGATTTATCATTCACCCGCTCCAGCTCCTACTTATGGCGACTCACCAGGTAGGGAACGCATATCGTCCCAGCCAGGAAAACAGGGTAGCCCTACGCACGACTTGTAAGCATGTTGGCGCATACCATCCCATCGGCGGTACTCTTGGGTAATGCGACCCCTTCGGTATTACATCAATGTCACATTGGACGGGTGCTGCGATCATCGTGCAGTGATCGCGGACGAAGACTTGCATCGTCACGCGGCCGAGAACCTCGCTCAGGCCGATGCCCTCCTCTTTGGAAGGGTGACTTACGAAATGATGGAGGCAGCGTGGCGGGGGCCGGTGTCGGCGGGAACGAGGCCTGCGTGGATGGAACCCTTCGCCCGGACCATCGACGCGGCGAAGAAGTACGTTGTGTCGAGCACCCTTGACCGAGTCGATTGGAACGCGGAGCTCGTGCGCGGCGATCTGGGGAGCGCCGTTCAGCAGCTCAAGCGGGAGTCGGGTAAGGGACTGCTCGTGGGAGGCGTGACGCTCCCGCTGGCGTTGGCGGAGCTGGGACTGATCGATGAGTACGTGTTCGTGGTGCAGCCCAGGCTAGCGGGGCATGGGCCGACGTTGTTCGCGGGGCTCTCGAAGCAGATCGACTTGAGGCTCGTGAGCCGGCTGGAGTTCCGCTCTGGCGCGGTGGCGATGCGGTATGCGGCGATAAGGTAGCCACTGGCTCTGAACCACAGCTCGGTGCTGTGGGGGTGATGGGTTACTCTGCGATCCCAGATTGTCCTTTGTTGGGGGAGTTCAACGCCTCATTACGCTCAACATAGTGGAGCCTGATAAGTACTCGTGTTTTGCGTTGGTGTCTCTAATGGGCCAGCGTTACAATTCCCGCGCAGTTACTTTCAAAGGGAGGATCGACCATGCCCTGCTGCAAGACGAAGAAAGCCGCCAAGGCTCCCGCAAAGAAAGCGAAGAAGAAGGCGTAACAATTCATAAGCAGTAATAAAGTAGCCCACCCTACCCGGTGGGCTTTTCCATGCCTCTCAAAAGGGGCCGCGCAGGTGAGCTAGGATTTGCGGCTGCGGGCGATGGCTTCGCGGGCTTCCTTGTCGGCGGTGCGGCGCTTTTCGGTTTCGCGCTTATCCCACTGCTGCTTGCCTTTTGCGAGTGCAATCTCGACCTTTACTTTACCGTTCTTGAAATAGAGTCGCGTGGGGATGAGGGTGTAGCCCTTCTGGGTGGACTTGGCCTGGAGTCGAAGGATCTCATTCTTTTTCGCGAGGAGCTTTCGAGTGCGAAGGGGTTCGTGATTGAAGATGTTCCCGTGCTCGTAGGGACCGATGTGGGCATTGAGAAGAAACAACTCCCCGTCTTTGACGAGGCCGTAGGCGTCTTTCAGGTTGGCGAGGCCGCGACGGACTGACTTGACTTCGGTGCCCCGAAGCACGACTCCGGTCTCGATCTTGTCGGTGAGGAAGTAGTTGTGCGAGGCGGCGCGGTTGAAGGAAGCGTCGCGCTCGCCAGAAGCGATGGGGTCGCGGCGAGGGTTCTTTTCTTTATTTTGAACGATTTGTGTTGAGTGACGAGCCATCTATCCAGCCGGGGTGAAAGCTTTTTGTGCGAATGACCAGCCCGCAGAGCCGTCTGTAAACAGAGGAGCTTCTTGCAGTTTCGCGGGCCGGCAGGGAATATGACGTTCAAGCCCCGGATGCTCGGTATCCTAACACAAAGAAAGAAGATGACTTGCAGAGCGAATGCTATAATCCGGTCACTTCGCGACCAATTCCCGGGCATTACGGTGCTGGCTGATGGTTCGCGTTTGGCTGCAAGCTAAAGGAGTGCGATGAGACGCCTGACACGCGTTGCGGTGGTGCTTTGTATAGCCCTCTTAGCGACTCTTCCTGCCGCCGCCGACAAAGCAAAATCAATGTTCGAGAAGGGCCGCGACGCGGAGGCCCGTCAGAACTACGAACAGGCATACGACTTTTACAAGCAGGCGTATGACCTGAAACCGAGAGATCTGCGGTACCGAGTCTCGTTCGAACGCACGAAGTTCCTTGCCGCAGCGTCGCGAGTGCACCGGGGACAGATCCTGCGCGACAACGGAAAACTCGAAGAGGCGCTGCTGGAGTTCCGCGCTGCGATGGTGATCGATCCGTCGAGCATGATCGCTCAGCAGGAGACGCGCCGGACGCAACAACTTATTGATGAGCAGAATCGTGCCGCGGAGCAGGCAAAGCCGCAAGCGGCCAAGAGGGACCGATTCTCGGATGTCGCGGGTCCGGTGGAGTTGGCCCCGGTGTCGAACCAGCCGCTCACTCTGAAGCTGACGGAAGACACGAAGGTCATCTACGAGACGATCGGTAAGCTGGCAGGAGTGAACGTTCTTTTTGACCCGGACTACACGTCGCGCCGCATAAAGATCGAGCTGAACGGCGTAACGCTGAACCAGGCACTTGAGATCACGGCGCTGGAGTCGAAAACATTCTGGCGCCCGGTGACGCCGAACACGATCTTTGTGGCGGCTGATACGCCAGCGAAACGGAAGGAAGTCGAGCAGAGTGTAATCCGCACTTTTTATCTAACGAACCTCTCGACTCCGACCGAAATCCAGGACGTGACGAATACGCTGCGTCAGATACTGGAGATCAACCGCGTACAGCAGTTGCCCACGCAGGGGGCAATCATCGTTCGGGGAACACCGGACCAGATCGCACTGGCCGAGAAGCTGATCAACGACATCGACAAGGCACGGCCTGAGGTGGTGGTCGAGGTCGCGATCATGCAGGTGAATCGCGACAAGCTGAGGCAGCTGGGCATCCAGCCGCCGACAAGCGCGTCGGTGACTCTGCAGGGTAAGAACGCGACGACGACGAACAACGGCAACGGCAACGGCACTACTACCACGACAACGACGTCGTCGCTGACCATTAATGATCTGAACAATCTCGATGCGCGGAATTTCGCGGTCAGCATACCATCGGCGACGGTGAGCTTCCTGATGACGGACGCGAATACGCGGGTGATCCAGAATCCGCAGATCAGGGCACTGGATGGACAGAAGGCCAGCCTGAAGATTGGCGATCGAGTGCCGGTAGCGACGGGTTCATTCCAGCCGGGCATCGGCGGCGTGGGTATTAACCCGCTGGTGAATACGCAATTCCAGTACATCGACGTGGGCGTGAACATCGATGTGACTCCGCGGGTGTTTGCGAACCGGGAAGTGGGGATGAAAGTGATGCTTGAGGTTTCAGCGGTAACGCGAACCTCCAACATCGGCGGCATCGAGCAACCTGTCATCGGTCAGCGCAGAATCGAACATGAGATCCGGCTGAAAGAAGGTGAAGTCAACCTGCTGGGCGGAATCATGGAGCAGTCGGACGTGCGGTCGATGAACGGACTACCGTGGGTATCGCAGATTCCGATCCTGAAATATCTGTTCGGTCGCGAGTCGAAGGAAATCATCGACAACGAGATCGTTTTCGCGCTGATTCCGCGCATTGTACGTGCGCAGGAAGTGCACGAGATCAATACGCGAGCGGTTGATGTCGGCACGGCGAACGCGATCGACCTGCGGCGGGAGACCCGCGCACCGGAACCCCCGGCAGCGCAGCCACCGCAGCAGCAGAGACCGGTTCCGCAGGCGCCTAATGGACCACCCATCCAACAGCCGGGTGCACCGGTTCAACAGCAGCCTGGAATACAGCAGCAACCGGGAACACAGCCGCCGGCTACGCAGCCTCCTCCGCCTACAACAGGGCAACAAACGGCGATGCCGCAGCAGACCCCAGTCACGATGGGGCAGGGCGCAATCGTCAGCTTCGATCCGCCGACGATCAACCAGGCGTCGGGGTCTACGTTCACCGTCAACGTTTCACTCGCTGGTGCGCAGAACGTTTACTCGGTGCCGCTGAAGGTCGGTTACAACCCGAACGCGCTGCAACTGGTAAATGTCTCGAACGGACAGTTCCTGTCGCGTGACGGGCAGGCAGTTGCGCTCGTGCATCGCGATGACGCGCAAGCGGGTTCGCTGCAAGTGAGTGCGACAAGACCGCCTGGAACGGGCGGAGTCTCGGGAGATGGAGTGGTGTTTACGCTGACATTCCTAGCGAAGGCACCGGGACAGAGCACTCTGAACGTCGACAAGATCGTGCTGCGGGACGGCAACATGCAGTCCATGCCGGCGCAGGGAAGCCAGGCTGTGGTGACTATCCGGTAGCAAAAGCTTGTTGATGAAGCAGTAGAATTACCTATAGTGAGCTTTCTACATACAAGGGCGAGAACGTCAGGGCGAGCGGGCCAGCGCGGCGTCACGCTGATCGAACTGATCACAGCAATCACGATCATGGCGATCCTGGCGGGCGCTGCGGTACCGGTGGCACGCACAGCCATCCGGCGCGAGAAAGAACGACAGCTCAGGACTGCTCTCTGGGAGATTCGGGACGGGATCGACCGCTACAAGGACCACGCGGACCGTGGGGCCTTCCAAATCAAGCTGGGTTCAGAAGGGTATCCGCCGGACCTCGAGACGCTGGTGAACGGAGTCGATATCGGAGGAAAGAAGATTCGATTCCTCCGGAAGATTCCAATCGACCCCATGACGGGAAACACCGAGTGGGGACTGCGATCGATGCAGGACGACCCGGATTCACAGTCGTGGGGCGGTCAGAGCGTTTTCGACGTGTACAGCAAGTCGCAGGGAACGGCGCTTGACGGAACAAAGTATTCAGAGTGGTAGAGAGCGGTTCGAGCGCGGGACAGGCAAACACGAACGAATGGACGGGCAGAACGCAATTCGACGCAGCCTAGGAAGGCTGCAGCGGGGCTTCACGATCATCGAGTTGATGATCGTGATAGCGATCATCACGATTCTGCTCGGGATTGCCGCACCCATGTACCAGCGAAGCATCGTCTACGCGAGGGAATCAGCCCTGCGCCAGAACCTATACACGCTAAGGCAAGCAATCGACCAGTACACGATGGACAAGCAGAGAGCGCCCCAATCCCTGGAAGACCTGGTGCAGGCTGGATATATGAAGTCCATTCCGAAGGACCCGTTTACGAACCAGTCTGATACGTGGCAGGTCGACCAAGAAGATTCGATGATGGCCATCGATCAGACGCAACCGGGGATTGTGGATGTGCACAGCGGGTCGAATGCGACCGGCACAGACGGAACTGCATATAATACGTGGTGACAAAACGTAAGTACCGGCCGATGCGACCGCCCAAAGGCGGTCTTTTTGTTGCTCCGCCAGAGTTTGCATCCCTAATGCGCGCGCAATAAGATTCTCTGTTGCCGAATATTTCTCATTGAGCAGGTGTCATGATGCCGGTCGATACCGAAGTTCCTGCGCGCACTTATACGCCGATCAAAGCTCCCCGTGGTACGCAGCTCTCCTGCAAGGGCTGGCAGCAAGAAGCCGCCATGCGAATGTTAATGAACAACCTAGACGAGGAAGTGGGCGAGCGGCCACGAGACCTGGTGGTGTACGGAGGAACGGGCAAGGCCGCGCGCAACTGGGATTCGTATGAGGCGATCGTGCGGTCACTCCGCAACCTGGAGAGCGAAGAGACGCTGCTTGTGCAATCAGGCAAGCCAGTTGGCATCTTCAAAACGCACGAGTACGCGCCGCGCGTGCTGATTGCGAATTCCAATCTTGTGGGCCACTGGTCGAACTGGCAGAAGTTCAACGAACTGGAGCGCGCCGGGCTAATGATGTACGGCCAGATGACAGCGGGCTCCTGGATCTACATCGGCTCGCAAGGAATCATCCAGGGTACGTTCGAAACATTCGCGGCTGCGGCGACGAAGCACTTTGGTGGAGATCTGAGCGGCAAGCTGATCGTCAGTGGCGGCATGGGTGGAATGGGTGGAGCCCAACCGCTGGCAGCGACGATGACGGGCGCGGCATTCCTTGGAATCGACGTCGATCCGGAGCGTATCAAGAAGCGGTTGAAAACCGGATATTGCGATTTCATGGTCAACACGCTCGACGAGGCGTTACGGATCCTGAAGAACGCGATACGAAAGAAGGAGAACATTTCGGTTGGGCTGGTCGGAAACTGCGCGGACGTCATTCCTGAGCTTGCACGCCGCGGAGTAGTGCCAGACATTCTCACCGACCAGACCTCGGCGCACGATCCGCTGAATGGCTACGTGCCCAACGGCATGACGCTGGAAGAAGCACGCGAGCTGCGGACGCGCGATCCGAAGACGTACGAGGCGAAGTCCATGGCCGCGATGGCGCAGCATGTGGAAGGCATGCTGGCGCTGCAGAAGATGGGCGCAGTCACGTTCGACTACGGCAACAACATACGGACATTTGCCTACCAGCAGGGAGTCAAGAACGCATATGACTTCCCGGGATTTGTGCCGGCGTACATCAGGCCGCTGTTCTGTGAAGGGCGAGGACCGTTCCGCTGGGCAGCGCTGAGCGGCGAAGCGTCAGATATCCACGTTACGGACGACCTGGTGCTGGAGATGTTCCCGGAGAACGCGCTGCTGCGGCGGTGGATTGAGCTGGCTCGCAAGCGGATCAAGTTCCAGGGACTGCCGGCGCGCATCTGCTGGCTGGGCTATGGAGAGCGCGCGGAATTCGGGCTGGCGATCAACGACCTAGTGAAGAAGGGAAAGATCAAGGCGCCGGTCGTCATAGGCCGCGACCACCTGGACTGCGGCTCCGTGGCATCGCCGTTCCGCGAGACGGAAGGCATGAAAGACGGCTCGGATGCCGTGGCCGATTGGGCGTTGCTGAACGCACTGCTCAACACAGCAAGCGGGGCGTCGTGGGTGTCGATCCATAACGGCGGGGGTGTAGGGATAGGTTACTCGCAGCATTCGGGACAGGTGACAGTCGCTGACGGGACTGACATGATGGCCAAGCGCATCGAACGCGTGCTGACGAACGATCCGGGGATCGGCGTGGCCCGGCACGTGGATGCGGGATATCCCGAGGCCGAAGCGTTCGCCAAAAGTCGTGGTATGAAGATTCCGATGAAAGACTAGCGAGTTCGGCGGGCAGAGAAGAACGACAGTGAGAGCAAAGAGCGAGACGGCTCGACCGAAGAAAAACACGAGGGCGCAGCGTTTGGCTGCGCCTATTTTTCTGCACAGCGCCGCGCAACTAGTGACGATCGGTGGTGGCGCGGAGCCGCTGCGCGGTCGCGCGCTCGGGGAACCTGGGCTCATCGCGGATGGCGCGATGCTGATCAGCGGTGGCTCGATCGTGGCGGTTGGGACGACGAAGCAACTGATGCGGGACCGCTGGCTGAAGCACAACTCGAAGCACGTGGTCGAGTTGGATTGTAAGGGCAAAGTGGTCACGCCGGGCTTTGTGGATTCGCACACGCACCCGGTATTCGCTGCGCCACGGCTGGTGGATTTCGAAAAGCGCATCAGCGGGGCTTCGTACGAGGAGATTGCTGAAGCGGGCGGCGGAATTCGTTCGAGCATACGGGGAGTGCGAGAAACTCCAGAGGCGAAGCTGGCAGAGCGCACGCTGGCGGTGTTCGAGGAGATGGCGGCGCACGGAACCACAACAGTCGAGGCGAAGTCCGGCTATGGGCTCAGTTTCGAATCGGAGACGAAGTCGCTGCTGGCGATCCGAAGAGCGGCGGCGAGGTGGCCGGGGACGGTAGTGTCAACGCTGCTGGGAGCGCACGTGGTCCCGCCGGAGCATCGGGGCAATCCGGACAGATACGTGGATGAGATTTGCGAGCGGATGATTCCCGAGGTCTCGCGAAAGAGGCTGGCGAAATACGTGGATGTATTCTGCGAACGCGGGGCCTTCACGATGGCGCAGTCGGAGCGCATCTTTGATGCGGCGGCGAAGCATGGACTCGAGGTGCGTGCCCACGTCTGTCAACTCACGGCATGCCAACTTGGACCCATGCTGCGGTTCGACCCGGTGTCGTTCGACCACGTCGATTACGTTAGCGATGAAGACGTGCGGGCACTTGCGACGCGCAATACGATCGCAACACTGGTGCCCGGAGCGAACTACTTTCTCGGAACGAAACAATATCCGCCTGCGCGAAAGCTTATCGACGAAGGTGTGCCGGTTGCGCTGGCTACAGACTACAATCCAGGCTCATCACCCACGCTCAGCATGCAGCAAGTGATGTCAATCGCGTGCACGCAGATGAAGATGAGCCCGGCTGAGGCCCTTGTGGCTTCGACTTTGAATGGCGCGCATGCGCTAGGACTGGCAGACCGGAAGGGAAGCCTTGCTGCGGGCAAAGACGCTGATTTCGCGATCTTCGACGCAGGGGACTACCGGGAACTCGCCTACTGGTTCGGATCGAACCTGTGCGAAGCCGTGTACATGGGCGGCGAGTTTATTCGCCGTTCGGGCCAGAGCGCAGGCAAGTAGCTAGCCGGAGCTGGATCCGCGGCCTTTCGCGCGCGAAGTTACAATGAGTAGAAGTGAAATACTGTTTTGGCGGATGGGGTCCCGCCAAAGCTGATCTTAGTTTTCCTGCGCTAACGTATTGCCACTGCTGCCGTCTTAACCACCAGCGGACGTGTGCGCGTGGTGGCGTCGTTGCGCAGCAACCCACTTTCAACCCAGTGAGAATTATGAAGCGAATCAAATTTGTGCTTGTTCTGATGCTGCTGGCGAGCTGCATGGCAGCCGCGCAGAGACTGCCCGAGACGGCGATTCCCAGCCATTACCAGATCACGTTCACGCCGAACTTCAACAACAACACGTTCCTCGGCGAAGAGAAGATCGACGTTCGCGTGCTGAAGGCGACCGATTCGATCACGCTGAACGCTTCGGAGATTGAGTTCAAGGACGTGACAATCACGGCCGGGAAGCAGTCCCAGAAAGCTAAGGTGGCGCTGAACGAAAAGACGGAGATGGCGACTTTGACGGTGCCGCAGGCGATTCCTGCCGGCCCCGCGCAGATCAAAATCAGCTACGTAGGCCAGCTCAATTCGCACCTGGCGGGGCTGTATCTGAGCCAGACGAAGCAGCGGAAATACGCGGTCACGCAGATGGAAGCCACGGACGCGCGGCGGGCGTTCCCGTCATTCGACGAACCGGGGTACAAGGCGACGTTCGACATTACGGCTGTGGTGGACAAAGGCGACACCGCGATCTCGAACGGCAGAATCGTGAAGGACACTCCGGGGCCAGGTCCGAACAAGCACACATTGCAGTTCGCGACGACAGCGAAGATGTCCACGTACCTAGTGGCACTCACGGTGGGAGACTGGAAGTGCATCGAGGACGAGGAGCAGGGGATTCCGCTGCGGGTGTGCGCCACTCCGGGAAAAGAGCAGATGGGCAAATGGGCGTTAGAGTCCACGAAAGCCGTGCTGCGCTACTTGAACGATTACTACGGGATCAAGTACCCCTACGGCAAGCTTGACCAGATCGCCGCGCCTGACTTCCAGGCCGGAGCCATGGAAAACACTGGAGCGATCATCTATCGCGAGACGCTGCTGCTGGCGGACGAAAAGACGGCTTCTGACGAAACGAGGCGGGCGATCGCGTCGGTGGTGTCGCACGAAATCGCGCACCAGTGGTTCGGGAACCTGGTGACGATGGAGTGGTGGAACGACATCTGGCTGAATGAAGGCTTTGCGACCTGGATGGCTTCGAAGCCGCTGAACGAATGGCGTCCAGAGTGGAACATCGACATCGAGGAAGTGGCAGAAAGTAACGACTCGATGAACGTGGATTCAGTGAAGGCGACGCGGCCGATCCGGCAGAAGGCCGAAACGAAGGGTGAAATCAATTCGCTGTTCGATGGGATTGCGTACGGGAAGACTGCCGCGGTGCTCCGGATGCTGGAGTCGTATCTCGGGAAGGAAGTATTTCGCGCGGGCGTGAACAACTACTTGAAAGCGCACGCTAATGGAAATGCGTCCGCAGAGGACTTCTGGCAGGCGATGGCGGCCGCGTCGAAAAAACCTGTTGACGAGATCATGCCGACTTTTGTGACGCAGGCGGGCGTGCCGTTCGTGGATGTCGCCGCGAAATGCGAAGGCGAGAAGACGAACGTGACACTATCGCAGAAGCGGTATTTCTACGCCCCCGCGCTATTTCAGCAGGGGAGCACAGAGGTTTGGCAGATTCCCGTTTGCATGAAGGGCGTTTCGGCCGATGGGAAGAGCGGCGAACAAAGCTGCCGGCTGATGACGCAGAAGCAGCAGACATTCACGCTGAACGGCTGTTCGGAGATGGTGTTCGCAAACGCGGATGGCGACGGTTACTACAGGTACAGCTACAACCCTGAGATGCTGAAGGCACTGGGAACGAAGTTGGACGATGCCCTTACGGCAGGCGAGCGGACCTCACTGGTGGGCAATGAGTGGGCGCTTGTGCGCGCGGGAGTGCACGACGTCAGCAACTATTTGGCACTGGCGGAAGCACTAAAAAACGATCGGACGAGACAGGTGGTCTCGGAGTTGATGAACCGATTGGAGTTCATTCACGAGAACCTGGTGGATGAGCGGTCGAGGCCTGCTTTCGAGGCATGGCTGCGTGCGTATCTGAATCCGACGATGCGCGACCTGGGATTCGAGGCGAGGAAGGATGAATCGCCAGAGCAGGCGTTGCTTCGGGCGCGAGTGTTCAGGTCGCTGGGAAACACGGCAGAGGATGCGGAGGTGATTGCGAAAGCCCGCGAGCTGGTGCAGAGGTATATGAAGGATGCCGCGAGCGTGGAGCCGACGCTGGCCGATAGCGTGATCACCGTTGCAGCGGCACACGGCGATAGGGCGCTGTATGAGCAGTTCCGCGCGCAACTGAAATCTGCGAACGATCCGGAACAGTACTACCGGTACTTCTATGGACTGGCACGATTCAGGCAGCCAGAACTGATACGGGAGACACTGGAATTTGCGCTGACGCCGGAGGTCAGAAACCAGGACATCGGGATTGTTGCAACGGTCGTGGAGAACCCGTACGGGCAGAAGATTGGCTGGGAATTCGTGAAGAGCCACTACGACCAACTGTATGCGAAGACGGGTGGGAGTATCGGAGGGGGAGTGCCGTTCATCGGGACGACTAGTCGCTTCTGCGACCCGGCTATGCGTGAAGAGGCGAAACAGTACTTCGAGCAACACAAGGGCAGCAGCACGCCTGAGCGCGTGTTCAGAATGTCGCTGGAATCGATCAACTACTGCATCGACATGAAGCAGAGAGCGGGTGCGAAGCTGGCGCAGTGGCTGCAAACGAACGCCGCCGTGACGGCGGGTGGCGGGAAATAAACTGGTGCAGAGGAGCGGAGCTTCGGTTCCGCTCGCACTGCAGGTTACAGCCGCGATTTGAAGTTTGTGGAAGCACGAGGCTTTGCTGCAATCGCGCAGCGCTGATATAATTCCGTTGTTCCGCTCGCACTGATTTTCGCGACGATGGGTCCTGCGTCGCCCTCCAAGTGCACGTGGCCAGGTAGCTCAGCTGGTAGAGCGCAGCCCTGAAAAGGCTGGCGTCGGCGGTTCGATTCCGTCCCTGGCCACCATCAGAATTACACACTTCTTTTCGGGCAGAAGTTCCCAGTCGCCGGTCACTTCGTACACCCACCCACCATCGCGCTGTTTCGGCGTCAGCACGAGTTCCTTGATGTGCTGGGCGAGCTTCACCTTCGCCTTCTGCGTGACGGCCCGGAAGAGACTCTTCATGTCGAAGACGGCCTTGTAAGCGTAGTCGCGCACCTCGGCGACCGCGCGCTTCACGTCGGGAGGACGGTGGGCCTCGATTCGCTTCTCGATTGAAGCGACCCTTTCCTCGGCATCGGCGAGCATCTTCAGCAGTGTTGTGGAGTGTCCGGCGGCGGCGATCGCTTTTCCGATGCGCTCGGCCTCTCCGCGAATTTCGTCGCGCTCTGCGCGGAGCTTCTGGACGGCTCCGGCGTAGCTCTCGCTGTCGGCCGCCATCGCTTCCAGTCGCTTGTTCAGCTCCTCTTCAAACAGGCCGACTGTGTACGCGGCCATTTCGTTCGTGAGGATTTCCGACTCGATAAAGTGGAGGAGCTGTTCTTCGAGACGGTCCTGCCGGATGTAGACGCCGTTGGAACACGTGCCGCGGTAGCGATGGCTCGGGCACCCGTACTTCTTGTACCCGCGCTTCCCGTCGCCGGACACGATGACGAGTTTCGAACCGCACTCCCCGCACACCAGCAGACCGCTGAACAAGTACTTGCTGGTCGAAGCCTTACTGACACCAGAGGCGAGCGTCGTCGCGCCGAAGTTCCGCTTGCGCTCGGCGAAGCTGGCGTGAGCGCGGTTCCACAGTTCGTCCGACACGATTCGCCACTCCGGCACTTCCTTCCTTTGCCACTCCGAAGCGGGCCGCGGTCTGCTGACCTTCTTCCCCGTTTCTGGATTGCGCTCCTTCTTCGTACGGTTCCAAACGAGCACCCCGCGGTAGCGTTCGTTGTGAAGGATCTCGCGGATCGACGACGTCGCCCACGAGCGCTGCTTTCGGCCACGTGGCGGCTGAGGCGAGAGCACGCCTTCGCCATTCAGCTTCTTCGCCATCTGCGCAAGACTCATTCCATCCGCGCACATCTCGAAGATGCGGGTGATGACTGCGGCCTGCTCCGGCTCAACTTCCGCGCGAACGCCCACCACGGACGGACGGCCGTATTTCGCGATCTTGGTGGGATCTTCGATGGGCACGTTCCTGTACCCGTAGCAGCGGCCTCCGGCGACGAGGCCCTGCAGAACTCGTCCCTCTTGCCCACGGTGGACCTTGTCGGCGACACCGACGATGTACTGCTCGTCGATCATTGCGTGGAGGGTCAACAGTTGCCGTGCCGACTTCTGGCGAGAGTCTATGCCCTGGCTGACTGACACCACGGCAACACCGTAGAACTTGAAGATAGCTACAGTTCGGAGCGAGTCTTCGGTGTTGCGGGCCAGTCGCGATGTGTCGTCCACAAGAAGCACGTCGAAAGGCCGGGGATCTTGCTTCGCTGCGTCGAGCAAGAACTGCAAGCTGTCGCGTCCATGCGTTGTGGCGCCGGTCAATGCCCTGTCATACCGAACGTAGTGTTCGAGGATCTCGTAGCCGTCCTGTTGCTCGGCGTAGACGCGGCACTGCCGGATCTGGTCCTCGATCGAGGCGGCGCGTTGCATGTTGGTGGAGTAGCGAGCGTAGATAGCGCAGCGCATGATCTGAGCATTATCCACGGCTCACCTCCGGATTCAAGACGCGTTCTTGGATGTACTGCTCCACAAGCGCCGGAACAATCAAGTTCTCGATCCAGTCGAGCACTTCGACTTGCTTCGGCGAAAGGTCAGCGCGTTTGGTTCTGCCAAACGGACGCGATTTCGGTTGCGTTGTCGGTGTTGGCGTAACAGCGGACATCCGGTCCCCAGAACGTCGCCTCTGATTTCGGGTCAGCCCGAAGGCGGCGTAGGGCGCCTGCACGGAAGAACCGTGCAAGGCTGCTCACGCGGAGACCGTGGGTCACTGCGTAGCTGGTGATCATCACTTGCGCCCCTTCTTGCGCGGGATGATGAGGTGCGCTGCCATGAACGCCTTCAGAGCGTTCACGCTGTACAGGATCGGGCCGCCCTCCTCGAACTGGTAGTACTCGGGTCCCTGGCCGCGCTGGCGCCACTTCTTCATCAGGTCGATTGAGACGCCCAGGATGATGGCGGCTCCGCGCGTGCCAACCAGAGGATCGTCGGCGAGGTACTTCTCACGG
>Ga0196976_1000986_pt1 | contig 14735 bp, 13 predicted proteins | sample S3v_513CmetaG_FD_148644 | JGI IMG/M metagenome (GOLD analysis project Ga0196976, IMG submission 148644) | Soil microbial communities from Anza Borrego desert, Southern California, United States - S3+v_5-13C | ecosystem: Environmental > Terrestrial > Soil > Desert | place: USA: California...
GACGCCTCGCAACTCCCCGCCATTCGCAAAGTGCGCGACCAGTACCTCCCCAACAATCTCCCTGCGAGTTCGTTCATGGAGGTCAAAGCCCTCTTCCGTCCCGACGTCCTCATCGAGATCGAAGGCATCGCCGTAACCAAATAGCACTTCCTTAGAAGGATGAGAGGGTTCCCAAAAGAACGGTCCATTCCAGCAACTGCAAGGTTCCACTTGGATCGTCACATTAATGAATACAGGGCAAACCCTCAATGGAAGGTTCGCGTCCACGCTATCAGGGGAGGATTTGAATGGTTGTGAAGGCGTTGCGGTTCGCGAATCTCTTTGTCAACGGAGTGAACGCGGGTATTGCTATGTCACATGCTCTACAAGCGCCGCAAAAGGCAAAGTTAGACCGAAAGAGTTTTCTTGTGGCGCAACAGACGCTGTACCTGAAGTATGGCGTCGCAGCATCGGTTTTGGAGCCACTTGCACTGTTATCGTCTGTGGAACTTGGAGTCGCCTCACGCAAGCGGCGGCCCGATCCACTCATGCTTCTAGCTGGCGCATGCGTCGTGGCGGAGATCGCCGTCTGGGCTAAGTTTCTGGACCCCATCAATCGACAAGTAGCTGAGTGGGATGCAGACCATATGCCGCAGGACTGGAGCGCGGTGCGCGACCGGTGGCATGCACTGCACCGTGTTCGAGCCCTGCTGACGGCCACAGCGCTCGGGGCGTCGGCCGTCACAGCGATCCAAAACGCGAATGATGGGCAGGCCTGGATAGGGTTGAGGGCGGCGTAACGCCGGAGTGGAGGGCCTAAACCATAGGGAAGCGCTTCGCCCGGTGTTGATTTTGCGTGTTGCTAACGATGTTGGAGGTCGCTGAGTTCGCCAAATAGGTTTGACGTGAATTTTTCCAGCGGCATGTACGGCGTTGAATACTTTTCGAATCGGCCCAGCAACTTCTCCTGACGTACTTGATCCAGTGTCTTGCCGCTTGCGATTGCCGCTTGCATTACTCGAATGCTTTCCTTCAGGGCAGTGCTGTACTCGACCAGTTCCTGCTTTCGAAGTACGCCGCCGTGGCCGGGAACGATCTGCACATCATCCGGCAAGATCGCCAGGAATCGTTCCATCGCGGATTGCACTGCGAGCACGTTGCGTGGCGGGAATGCCCCGAAGTACGTATCGCCAATTGCTGCAATCCTCGCTTTTGTCAGGAACGCTCCCGCATCTCCGTCCGAGTGCCCCGTTCCTAAGGGAAGCATCTGCAGGCGTTCGCCGCTGAAATGGACGTCGAGTCCGTCGCGGAAGGCGACCACCGGAAGCCCAGCCGTTGCCATAGGTACGCCTTTAGCGTTTGGGCGATAGTCGTTTCCCCGCGAAGCCAGCCATGCACGAGTAGGCTCGCTGGACACGATGGTCGCGCCGCGACCGCCGAAGTATTCGTTACCGCCACTGTGATCCGCGTGCCAATGCGTGTTGATGACGTAGCGAACGGGTTTCGGCGAAAGACTTTTCAGCGCCGCATCGAGCCCCGCTGCCGTTTCCGGGAACATTGAATCGATAAGCAGGATGGCGTCGTCGCCGATCAGCGCCGTAACATTCCCGCCTCCGCCGTGGATCAGGTAGACATTGTCGGCAAGCTTAACGGTGGTGGCGTTGGTGTTTGTGGTGTACTGCTGCGCGACTCCACACATGCTCAGCAGCAACATCGTGAGTACTGCTATGGCTGTCTTGCGCATCGTCATGAGTATTTGTCCGTGTTTTAGACGTGCAGGCGGGTAGTTTCGTTAGGAACCTCTCCATGTATGCAGGTGGGAAAAGGGAGATGTCATCCCGAGCGAAGCTAGGGACGACGCATGTTTGAGAAAGAGATACCGAGAGGCGAAGCGCAGTTCACAGTGAAACGTCAGCCGGGGTTGTATATGAAATGCCGCTGATTACCGTTGGCGGGGTGGCCCACGTTCGCCCGATTTTGGCTAACGGAATACGTTACGACATGGCTGTTCTCACCCGCAAAAATGCATTAAGCTCTCCACCGTCAGGGGCACGGAGCGGCATATGCCAAGCGAACGATGGCTGGAATTGCGACAAAGAGTTCAGAATATCGGTCGTCCTTTAAAGTGTCCGGTCTGCAAATTCCGATTCTCATTCCGACATCTTATTCGGGCTGGACGAGCCTGTCCAAAATGTAAGGTGCCACTCGGCTACTCCTTCGGATACCGTGTGCTGCTCGCAGTTGCCGGACTTTGTGTGGGGGCTTGGGTGATGTATCTCGGCTACCAATCTGAGGCGGAAACAGGTTGGTTAATCATAGGGTGGCCGTTCGCGTTGGTTGCAGGAATCGCCGTTCAAGTAGCAATTCAGCAACTAATCCCTCCCAAACTGGAGCCACACGCCGAAGGAAATACATGGATCAAAATCAGCTAGCCCGCTATTGGACCGATCACTGGCGATCGCCATACCACGAACATCGTAACTAATCGGGGGTAGTTGGATAGATTACGCTATGGGTTGTTCTCGCTAACAAATCGTGGAACTCAAACCCGATTCGGCGTAAATTGCTGACCGTGAAACTCGCTTCGATAGTCGTTAGCGTTCTTCTCCTGAGTACTTTGCTCGTGTCACAGAACACCCTTACCGCTCTTGTCGAAAGAGCCGAAGCTGGAGACGTTGCAAGTCAGAACCGCTTGGGGATGATGTACACCTCAGGCGATGGCGTTTCTCAAGACCCTGTAAAAGCATTCCACTGGTTCAGCAAGGCCGCAGAGCAAGGCAACGCAGAAGGGCAGTACAACCTTGCTGTGATGTACGAGAATGGCGAGGGCGTGAAGCCCGACTGCGTCGAAGCCGCGAAGTGGTATTCAAGAGCTGCAAAGCAAAATCATGCATACGCGATTGACAATCTTCTTGCGATGTATGAACGCGGGAATTGTCTCAAGAGAGATGATGCTGCAATCGCAGGGCTGACGAAACAGCTTGCGTCAATGGGAAATGCCGATGCTCAACTGAATCTCGGTTCGTGGTATGCAATGGGGCGTGGACTGCCGAAAGACGAAGCCGAAGCGGGTAAGTGGTTCTCCAAGGCAGCGGAGGCGGGACAGCCAACGGCACAGTTCATGCTGGGCCAGTGGTATCGTGACGGACGGGGCGGGATGCCGCAGGACTACGTGGCAGCTTACAAGTGGTTCACGCTTGCGGTGTATGGTGGGAATCAAGTCGATGGTAGGAACTTCCTAAAACCAAAGCTGACCCCCGACCAAATAGCGGAAGCTGAGAAACAAGCTACGGAATGGCGGCAAAAACATCCTGCAACTACGCGATAGCTGGCGATCCGCTCCAGATCCAGTTCCACCCCGACTGAATCAACTGACCCTCGGCATTCGCTATCCTGAAAATAGGGAGCAACATCACGCAGCGGACTCACCAGGGAGGTAAGTCATATCCGAACAAGACTTTGAGACTTAACCACTCTGGAATGAAAGACCTGGCAGGAAAAAGCCTGTAACTGTCACAAACCAATATACCGGCGAAGTAGGGGGCTACCTGGCCGAAGCCCGAGCATTCCGGTTCGCGGTGATGTTCGACATAAATGTGGACTGCAGCTTCTGGGCGCAGTTCTCGCCGCAGGCGAACAGGCAGCCTTCCCGCCGTGCGATCTCGTCATTCCAGGCCGCTACCGAAAGCACGGGGATGTTCCCGTCCATGCTGGTCCACAGCAGCCACCAGCCTTCCTGGTCAGCCGTCTTAAGGATGCCGCAGTTGGGGCCCGAGCAGCGGTAGATGAGACCGAGAGGAATGTTGTGCGCCATAACGTGCCCGAACCTGGGAGGAAGTAGATTCTATTGAGAAACTCGGAATTGGCAAGCGCAACTTCGGAGTTTAAGCAGCGACGTCGGCCCAACCCACGCAACGCCTCGGGGTGCCATTCCACGGCTTCCATTAGAATGTCAACGATGAGCGATACGAAGACAGTTCGGCTTACAGAGACGGTCAAAGCCGCGGGTTGAGCCAGCAAGCTAAGTCCGGCGGTGCTGGACTCGGTGCTTGGGAAATTAGCCCGGCAACAGGACGCGAACGTGCTGGTCGGCTTCGATAAAGCCGACGACGCCGGAGTGTACCTTGTCTCGCCCGAACTGGCGCTCGTGCAGACCGTCGACTTCTTCACCCCGATCGTCGACGATCCCTACACCTTCGGACAGATCGCCGCCACCAACGCGCTCAGCGATGTCTATGCGATGGGTGGCCGCCCGATGTCGGCGCTCGCCATGGTTTGCTTTCCGGAAAAAGCTGACGTTGGAATCCTCGAGCAAATTCTCGCCGGCGGTCTCAGCAAGATGATCGAGGCCGGATGCACGGTAATCGGCGGACACAGCATCCGCGACCCGGAGATCAAGTTCGGTTACGCCGTTACTGGAAGCATCAACCCGAATCGCATCCTCACCAACTCGGGAGCGAAAGTTGGGGACCGCCTGATACTGACGAAGTCGCTGGGCACCGGCGTCATCTCCACGGCCATCAAGCGCGGCCAGGCGCAACCCGAGTGGATCGACGCCGCCACGAACTCGATGACGACGCTCAACAAAACTGCCGCCGAGATCGCATTGAAGTACGACGTGCACGGCATGACCGATATCACCGGCTTCGGACTCGTCGGTCATGCGCGCGAGATGGCGCTCGGCAGCCAAGTCGCTCTGCGCCTGAGTGCGGCCAGCATTCCGGCCATGACCGGCGCCATGGACTGCATCGCCGCCGGATTTATCCCCGGCGGCCTGAAAGCCAACCGCGAGTTCGCCGAGTGTGTCGTCGAATACGGCGATTCTGTTCCGGAAGCGCTCCGCACGCTGATCTTCGATCCGCAGACCGCCGGCGGACTGCTGATCTCCGTCGCCGACCCTGACGCCCCGAGCCTCGAGCGCGAACTGAAGGACGCCGGCCTGCCCGCCGCGGAGATCGGCGAGGTGCTCACCGGTCAAAAACCGCTGATCCGGGTCGAATAGCGCTCAGCTAGCGCGCTGCGTTCGTCTTTGCCGAAACGCGATGAGCCGCCCAGCGCCGCTCTTCGCCAGCAACTTTCGCAACACCCGCGAGCGAGTCGCCATTCACGCGACCTTCGAACGAGAGCTGCTCCTCAGCACCCGCCTCGAACGTCAGCTTCGCGCCATGCAGTCGTCCGTTGCGGATCGGCATCTCTTTGCCGTTCACAGTCAGCGTCCCGGAAACGAGATCGTGCTGCTGCTCGAGAGCCAGCTTGAACGTCTCCTGGCCATCTTTGCCCGGCTGCGTCCACTGCCAAGCGCCGCTGGCCTCCGCCGGAACGGTCCACCGATAGATCTGGTGGTCGCGACCGCCGGCATTCACTGTCATGCTCTGCTCCGGCTTCCAGTCGCCCATCGGAAAGTCATGCGAGACGATCGGAGTTCCGGGCTTCAGTTCTTTCACCAGCTTCGGACGAAGCTTCTCGTTCAGGCTCGAAAGCAGGTACAGCGTGACGGCGGTCGCTTCGCTGATGTCGCTCTCGAACAGGTCGGCCTCGCGAAACTCCACACGGTTTGTGACGCCCTCTTTCCTGGCGTTGGCTTTGCTCTCGGCGATGCGCTCCGGATCGATATCAATTCCCACCCCGCGCGCCCCGAACTTCTTCGCGGCTGTAATGACCAGTCGTCCGTCGCCGCAGCCTAGATCGTAGACAGTGTCGTTCTTGTCGACCTCGGCCATACGCAGCATCTCGTTGACCACCTCGTAAGGAGTCGGGACGAAGATGACGTCTGGCGACTTCTTCGGTTTCTTTGTCTCCTGTGCTGTGCCTGAGGACTGAGCCATCAGGGACGGAACCAGGAAAAGGGCCATCGAGAGTACAACGGCATGGACGCGAGGAGTCATCAAGCTACCTTCCTTTCTTGATCAAGCACGGGGCTGAACGCAGGCTCGACATGATTCTCAACGACCTCGCGCCTGCGGATGAAGAACAGAAACGGAACTCCGGCCGCAAGTACGGCAACACCTACGAGCGAGCCCAGTCCTGCATAGGCGAGACTCGAATACATCATGTAAGCCGCGATCGCACAGAACGCTATCGGAGTGATCGGATACAACGGGACCCGGAACGGTCTCGGGATGTGAGGTTCGGAACGACGCAGAAGGATTAGCGAGATGCCCGTCAGAAGCAGGAAGAACCAGTAGACCGGCGTCGTGTACTCCACCATCGACTCGAACCCGCTGCGCGCAAGCGTTCCCAGGAAGATCAGGCCCAAAGCGATAGCCGCCTGCACAACTAAGGCAGCGACTGGCGTGTTCCCGCGGACGCTCCAGCGTCCCAGCCACGAGAACATCCGGTAGTCGCGTCCCATTGCGTAGTTCGTCCGCGCTCCCGTGATGACAGTGGCATTCATGGAACTGAGCACCGTTACTCCTACCAGCAAGCTCATGATGAGCGCGGCGGGGGCGCCGAGTGCACGCCGGAGCAACTCCGAGCCGACAGCTTCAGCGTTCGCCATCCCGTTCAGTCCGAGACCACGCAGCATCGCGAAGTTCACGAGCAAGTAGATTCCTGTAATGATTCCGATGCTGCCCAGCAGAGCGCGCGCCATATTGCGCCGCACATCCCGAAGTTCCGCCGAGACGTAGGCCGACTCCGTCCAGCCACCGAACGTGAGCAGAACGAAGATCATCACCATCCCCAGCGATGCTGCACCGCGCCCACCTCCACCGGACGCGGCGGTATCGGCAGCGGGTGCAGCCATACCCCCGAGCTTGAAACCTGCAAAGACGATCAGCGCCATGCCGAATAGCGTGGAGACCGTCAGAAGGTTCTGCGTCCACTTCCCCATCTGGACGCCAGCAACATTCGCCAAGGTAAGCACAACGACTGCGATGGTCGCGTAAATGGCTGACGAGTGCGGACCCATCGAGAACACCTGCGAGGAGTAGTCGCCGAAGATAAACCCGAGCATCGCGATTGAACCGGTCTGGATGACCGTGAGCCGTGCCCAAACGAACAGGAACCCAGGGCTCGTACCGAAAGCACGAATCAGGTAATGGTAGTTCCCGCCGGGATGCGGATACGCGGTCGCGAGTTCGGCAAAGCACATCGCTCCGATAAGCGACATGACCCCACCAACCGCCCAGGCCAGCAGCATCACGGTTGAGCTTTTTGCGTTTGCGGCGACTAGCGCCGGAGTCTCGAAAATACCGGCACCGATGACGATGCCGACGATTATTGCGATCGCGTCCAGTAGAGATAAACTCGGCTTCGGAACAGCGGTCTGGCTCATTAACCCCCCGGGTAGGCGCGCAAAACAAACGTGCAGATTAGGGATGCGTAACTTGGCGCGGCGGAGGTCAGGAGGTGGCGAGAGTGACGGAACCGGGACGGGGAGATACTCAGCTTCAAAGCGGCGCGCTTGGAAAAGGAAAAGGCGGCGCGAAGCGCCGCCCTTTCATCAGCTTAGTGAGGAATTACGCAGGTGAAGGACGCTCTCCGGGAGCCAGTCCCAGGCTGGCGTCCAGGTTCGGGCCGCAATACCTGCTGCACGTTTCCGCCGCCGTGGTCCGAAGGCAGTGTGCGAGCGGGAAGTTCTTTCCCTTCGATGATCATCTGGATCTCCGAAGCGTCGAGCACCTCGCGCTCCAGCAGTGCCATCGCGATCTTGTGCATGACCTGCTGGTTGCTGTTCAGGATCTCGTACGCATTCTGGTAGCCGTCGTTGACGAAGCGCTTTACTTCTTCGTCGATGGCCATCGCAGTAGCTTCGCTGAAATCGCGATGCTGGTTGATTTCGCGACCCAGGAATATCTGCTCGTCCTTCTTGCCGTACGTGATCGGTCCCAGCTTGCTCATGCCAAACTCGCAAACCATCTTGCGGGCCAGCTCGGACGCCTGTTCGATGTCATTCCCGGCGCCGGTCGTCATCGTCTCGAGGAAGATTTCCTCGGCAATGCGGCCGCCCATCATGATCGCCAGACGCGTCTGGAGGTAGTCACGGGTGTAGGTATGCTTGTCGTCGAGCGGCAACTGCATGGTTACGCCAAGCGCCATTCCGCGAGGAATGATCGTTACCTTATGCAGCGGATCGGAGTGCTTCATCAGAACCGCTACCAGGGCGTGGCCCGCCTCGTGGTAAGCCGTGACCTTCTTCTCCTCGTCGGAGAGGATCATCGACTTTCGCTCGGCTCCCATGAGCACCTTGTCCTTGGCCAGTTCGAAGTCGTACATCAGGACGGTCTTGCGGTTCTGACGTGCGGCGTTCAGAGCTGCCTCATTGACCATGTTCGCCAGGTCGGCGCCGCTGAAGCCCGGTGTTCCGCGGGCCAGCACGGTCAATTCAACGTCGTCGTTCAACGGGATCTTGCGGGTGTGAACGCGCAGGATCTCCTCGCGGCCGCGAACGTCCGGACGAGCGACCACCACGCGGCGATCGAAACGGCCCGGGCGCAACAGCGCTGGATCAAGCACATCAGGACGGTTGGTCGCAGCAATCAGGATGACGCCTTCGTTCGACTCGAAGCCATCCATCTCGACGAGCAACTGGTTCAGAGTCTGCTCGCGCTCATCGTGCCCGCCGCCCAGACCGGCACCCCGGTGACGGCCGACTGCGTCGATTTCGTCGATAAAGATGATGCACGGAGCGTTCTTCTTACCCTGTTCGAACAGGTCGCGTACGCGGCTTGCCCCCACGCCGACGAACATCTCGACGAAGTCCGAACCGGAGATGCTGAAAAACGGCACATTCGCCTCGCCAGCTACAGCACGGGCGAGAAGGGTCTTGCCTGTTCCCGGAGGTCCGACGAGCAGAACACCCTTGGGGATGCGGCCACCCAACTTCTGGAACTTCTGCGCTTCACGCAGGAACTCGATGATCTCGCGCAGTTCTTCCTTGGCCTCATCGACACCGGCGACGTCCTTGAACGTGACCTTTTTCTGCTGCATGGATAGCAGGCGCGCACGGCTCTTGCCGAACGACAGCGCCTTGTTTCCGCCGGTCTGCATCTGGCGGATCATGAAGAACCACAAGGCCACAAGAAGCAGGATTGGAGCGAAGTTGAGCAGCAGGGTGCCATAGCCGCTGCCACTGGTGTCCTTCACCGTGATGTTGACGCCCTTTTCCTGGAGCTGCTTTATGGTATCCGGGTAGTTGGCCGGGATGGTGGTGTGGAACGTGGCCTTTGGGTCATCGCGGTAAGTGCCGCGGACCTCGGACCCCAAGATGGTGACGGTATTCACCCGTCCGTCGTTGACCGCCTTGGTGAAGTCCGTAAAGTTGATCTCGTGCTCCTTCACGCCGGAACCGCTCTTCGTGACGACCTGCCAAAGCAGGACGCCCGAGAGCACGATTACCAGCCAGAACACGACTTGCTTGACAGTCGAATTCACTGAATGCTCCTGTTATGAGGGCAGATAAGCGCAGAACGATATAGCGCTTCGGTATTTAGATGCTGTACCGACAGCACGGATTTAAAGCTTTCACCGCCCCACCTTAAGATTGTAAACCGATTCTGCCGCCAATCAGGGGATTAAGGCCTTTTATCTCTGTTGCGGAAATGGTGCGTCTGTGGCAGCGACGTAGGGCAGGTTGCGACCGGTTTCTGGATTCCCTAAACCGTATCCGACCAGATAGTTCTCATCTACCAGAAAACCAAAGAAATCCGGCTGGAGGAAGACTCGTCTTTGCGACTGTCGATCCAGTAGGACGGCGGTTTTCACGCTCTCAGCGCCGCGGCCGAGGAGGTTCCGGACCAGAAATTCGGTGGTGACGCCCGACTGAAGCAAGCCTTCGACCAGCAAAACGTTCTGCCCGCGAACGTCTATCTCGGGAGAGTAAAAGATTTGGGTGGAAGTTACAGGGCCTTCGGTTCGTTCGGTGAGTTGGGGTTTAACGAACTTGCACGCAACGGGAATATCCAGGGCACGAACCAGGTCGGCCATGAACATGAATCCGTTGTCGAGTACGCAAACCGCAGTGAGATTCTTCCCCTGGTACTGGCTGGATATCTGGCGGGCGACGTCACGTACTCGCCGCTGAATCTGGTCAGCGGTCAGCACAATTCTCAGGTCGCGGGGCAAAGCCTCCAAGTGTCCTCTCCTATCGACTACCTGTCGCCATCCGTTCGGATTTCTTCTACCAGCACTGCGGTCGTAGAACCCGGCCGCACCGCATAGTCCTCAGAAACCGCGAAACCCCGTACCCACACAACATCCTCGCCGCTCAACAGCACCGGCCACTTCCGCCGCTGTTCCTGGGGAATCTTTCGTTCCAGGAAGAGCCGCTTCAGTTTCTCCGGAGCCTTTCTGCGGAGCGGATGAAAGCGGTCTCCCGGCCGAAAGTTCCGCAGCGTCAGCCGAGACCGCAGGCGGGTGGGATCCAGTAATGCTGCCGGATTATAACTTTGCTCCCCGCCGTTTAGCTCCACCAATCTGGCGCGAACCACGGACTTCAACTCCACCGCCTCAACCTCGCCAGGGACTGGCAGCGCATATTCGAAGTCAACCGCTTCAGAGTCGCCCGCCGGATGGCAGAACCGCAGGCGATATCCGCCGGTGGTGCGGACACGTTCGACGCGATGTCCCTTGTCCAATTGGCTCCCGGAGATTTCTCCGGTCGAAAGCCGCCGAAGTTCTTCACAGTCTTCGAACTCCAGCCGCACACCCACCAACTGCGCAACCGCCAGGAGCACGCGCCGCTGCATCGCCGTGGGCAGTTCCAGGAGCCGTTCCACCTGAACCTCCCGAGCCTTGACATCGCATACGTGCTCGAAAAGCTCGAGGGTGCGTGCGTCGAGATACTCGCTATCGGCGTACGCGATATTCGCGAGGTTCGCTAGCGCACGTCGAGTGTCAGGGTTATAGTTCTGCTCCAGCAGCGGGAGCAGCTCATGTCGGATGCGATTCCGTGTCAGCCTTACGTCGTTATTCGACGGGTCCTCACGCCACTCCTGCCCGATGCCCCGAAGGTAGGCGAGCACTTCCGCGCGGCTGATCTCCAGCATCGGCCGAACAACCTCACCGGAGGGTTTCAGCGCTCTGCGCTTGTGAATGCCCGCCAGCCCCTGCAGCCCCGCGCCGCGGAGTACGCGCATCAGCACGGTCTCGGCCTGATCATCGAGCGTATGCGCGGTAGCGACCCTGTCGAGCAAACCAGATGAGATCAGGCGGGCGAAGTAGTCATATCGAACCTCGCGACCGGCGGCTTCCAGGCTGATCCGCTTTCCCCGTGCCCGGCTTGGGACGTCCGCTTGCAGCAGATGAATCTCAAGTTTGTGCTGACGCGCGAGACCGGCGACGAACTCAGCGTCGGCATCGGCTTCCGCACGAATGCCGTGATTCACGTGAACTGCGGATAAAACAATGCCCATTTCGTTGCGCAGTTCGATCAGCACGCGCAGAAGCGCAACAGAGTCTGCCCCGCCGGATACAGCTACACCGATGCGATCTCCCGGACGCACGAGAGCGTTGGCGCGAACGAAACTGAGCAGCTTGCGCAGCACGCGAACATGTTACATCGCGCGTGCTCCCGCGCCGAATAGATCAGCCCTGGAACCAGTCCAGTCCCTTCCGATGGCTCGGCATCAGCGCAAAGCCAGCCGTGCCGATCATTGCCAGGAAGAAGAAGAAAGTGACCACCGGCGGGATGTAGAACTCGATCCCGAGCAGCCACAGCACAACGAAGATGGAAAAGATGATCCACATGGGCCCAGACTCCTCACCCATGTTGGAGAGCAGCTACAAACGCCGGGTTTGCTGTACTTGGTCAGTCCGCCGCGAACGTACCCTGCCGCTGTTCGAACAAGTCGGGGTCGGTCTGCCGCAGTCGCGTGAGCAGGTCCGCCCAGAGCGGCTGCAGGAAGGGTAACTTCGCAATCTCCCGCTTGGCTGTCATGGCGTGCTCCGGCTTGATTGCCACAGGCTTGTTGCCGGTGGCCTGCGCTGCTATGGCAACGCTGATGTTCCGGGCGCACATGCCCTCCAGCAGCAGCATCGCCGCGGTTGCAAACTGAATGTTGGGCGCGATGGTCACCGCGCCATGGTTAGGCAGAATGGCAGCCCGAAACTGCCCGAGCTTCCGGGCCAGCGGCAGCACGCGTTCTTCGGTCGATGCGATGCCTTCGTAGTCCTCTTCAACCACACCGACATCTCCGGCCAGAACGCAGCTCTCCTGGTCGTAATACTCCGGCACCTTCCGGAACGTGCTCCAGGTAACAGTCGCCGGAGGATGCGTGTGGGCCACTGCAATGGCGTGTGGGTTCTCACGGTGGATGATGGCGTGGAGTGCGATGGTGTCGTTGACCATCCCCTCGCCTTCAAGAATCTTGCCGTCGAACCCCACGGCGAGAATGTCACTCGGCTTGAGGGTGGCGAAGGAAGGCCCGAAGCGATTCACGAGCATGCGCCCGTCATCAATGGCGACGCTCAAATGTCCGGCATTGGCGACACTTAACCCGGCGCGATAAAGAACCCTGGCCGCGCAGCAGATATCAAACCTTGTTGCCTGCATCTCTCACCCCCAGAAGGTGTGCAGAGTTATACCGCGATACGCGGGGATGAGCAACTCGGGCTCAGGTTCCATAAAGAAACCGCTGTGAGCGTCGCTCCCACAGCGGCCGGGATTTGCATCTACGACAGTGCTAGAGCTACTGCAACTGCGTGCTCTTCGTCTCGTTCAGTCGCTTCACTCGTGCAACGAAGTCGGCGGTCGTCATTAATCCTTCCGCTTTCTCCTGCCCGCGCACTCGGACGTTGACCTCGTTGGCTTCGGCTTCTTTGTCACCCACCACCAGGATGAATGGCACCTTCTGGAGCGCGTGCTCGCGGATCTTCGCGTTCATCTTCTCGTTACGCGCGTCCACGTCTACGCGAATGCCCACAGCGCGTAGCTGCTCGGCGATTTTGTTCGCGTACTCCGAGTGACGTTCCGCAATCGGCACTATCGCCACCTGGGTCGGCGAAAGCCATACCGGGAATGCGCCCGCGTAGTGCTCGATTAGAACGCCGAAGAAGCGCTCGACAGAACCATACAGGGCGCGGTGCACCATCAAGGGCTGATGCCGCTGACCGTCTTCGCCTACGTATTCCAGTCCGAAACGCTCCGGCAGCGTGAAGTCGAACTGCACCGTCGAGAGCTGCCACAACCGCCCGATCGCGTCCACCAGCTTGACGTCAATCTTTGGCCCATAGAAGGCCGCTTCCCCCGGAATCGTCTTGTACTCGATATTCCGAGTCTTCAGCGCGTTCTCGAGCGAAGAGGTCCCCAGTTGCCACTGGTCGTCGCTGCCGGAATAGCTCTTCCGGTCATTGGGATCCCACGTCGAAAGCTCGACCTGGAACTTGTCGAATCCGAAAGTGTCGAGCACCGCCTTCGCGAAGTCGATACAAGCGATCACCTCATCTACGATCTGCTCCGGCGTGCAGAAGATATGCGCGTCGTCCTGCGTGAAGCCGCGCACGCGCAGCAGTCCGTGCATCACGCCCGAGCGCTCGTAGCGGTAGACCGTGCCAAGTTCGCCGAGGCGAACCGGTAGGTCACGATAGCTCCGCAGCGAATCCTTATAGATAAGGATATGGAACGGACAGTTCATGGGCTTCATGCGGTATTCCGCATCGTCCAGTTCCATGGTGTCGAACATGTTCTGCGCGTAGTAGCCCTCATGCCCGGAGGTCTGCCACAACTGCCGACGCGCGACGTGCGGCGTATAGACCAGGGCGTACCCGCGCTTCAGGTATTCCTCGCGCAGCCAGTCTTCCATCAGCTTGCGCATCAGGCCGCCTTTGGGGTGCCAGAAGATCAGCCCCGGTCCGGCGAGTTCCTGGATGGAGAACAGGTCGAGTTGCTTGCCGATTACCCGATGGTCGCGGCGCTTCGCCTCTTCCATCCGGTGCAGATACTCGTCCATCTCTTTCTTTGAGTAGAACGACGTACCGTAGATGCGTTGCAGCTGAGGGTTCTTCTCGTCGCCCAGCCAATACGCGCCCGAAATGGTCAGCAGCTTGAACGCCTTGATCTTTCCGGTGGATGGGATATGCGGGCCGCGGCAGAAGTCCACGAACTTGCCCGTCTTGTAGAGCGAGATCTTTTCATCGGGCTGGGTGAATTGCTCGATGAAGTGACACTTCATGAAGTCGCCTTCGCCCTTGAACTTCTCCAGACCTTCGGTGCGTGGCAGGAATTCGCGCGCGTAAGGTTCGTTACGCTGCACGATCTCCTGCATCTTCTTCTCGATCTTCTCGAGGTCTTCAGGCGTAAACGGCGTCGGCCGGTAGAAGTCGTAGAAGAATCCCGTGTCGGTCGCCGGACCGTGGCCGAGCTTCGTCTCGGGGAAAAGTTCGAGCACCGCAGCCGCCATCAAATGCGCAGACGAATGCCGGAAGACTTGTAACGCCTCGGGATCTTTATCGGTAAGGATGCGAATCGTGGAGTCCTGCTCGATTGGCCGGGTCAGGTCAACCAGTTGACCATCGCCGTTGTTGTGGCCGTCGAGCGGCGCGACCTTGGCGACAATTGCTGCGTCCGCCAGCCGCGGAGAAATGGATTTTGCGATGTCAAGCGCGGTGGTGCCCTGCGGGACTTCCTTCACGCTGCCGTCTGGGAGTTTTATTTTGATTTGATCTGCCATGAATGTCCTCGCTCGCACCTACGAATGTGCGATGCGATGTGTTGAAGATATCAGTTTACCTTTTCAGCGGAAGGTACATCCACCGACAGCTACCCATGGAGAAGGCTTGTCCGCTGGCGGGCTGCGTTACTGCTTCGCTTCCGGCAC
>Ga0196976_1000987_pt1 | contig 14732 bp, 13 predicted proteins | sample S3v_513CmetaG_FD_148644 | JGI IMG/M metagenome (GOLD analysis project Ga0196976, IMG submission 148644) | Soil microbial communities from Anza Borrego desert, Southern California, United States - S3+v_5-13C | ecosystem: Environmental > Terrestrial > Soil > Desert | place: USA: California...
CACCACCCGCTCAAGTACACGGGCGCCCAGAAGCGGATCGTGCTCTCCGCCGCGCCGGGTTCGGCCGGCGTCTGGCTGCGGATCGCCGACAACGGGCCCGGCATCGCGCGGCCCGAGCAGAAGCGGATCTTCCAGAAGTTCTACCGGGCGCGGGATCCCCTCTCGCGCACCATCGAGGGGACCGGCCTCGGGCTCGCGATGGTGAAGCACATCGTGGAGGCGCACGGCGGCCGGGTCACCGTGACGAGCGAGGTCGGGCAGGGCGCGACGTTCGGCATCTGGCTGCCGGCGGCGGGGAGAGCGTGAACATGGGCGAGCGAATCCTGGTCGTCGAGGACGATCCCTCGATCCTCCGCGGTCTCCAGCTCAACCTGGGCATGGAGGGCTACACCGTCCGCTCCGCGATGGACGGCGAGACCGGCCTCGAGCTCGCCCGGACCGAGTCGCCCGACCTCGTCGTCGTGGACGTGATGCTGCCGCGGATGGACGGGCTCACGCTCGTCCGCGAGCTCCGGCGCGCCGACCCCGACCTGCCGGTGCTCATCCTCTCGGCCAAGGGGCAGGAGAACGACAAGGTCGCGGGGCTCCAGTTCGGGGCCGACGACTACATGGTGAAGCCCTTCGGGCTGAAGGAGCTGCTCGCCCGGATCGAGGCGCTGCTGCGCCGGCGCCGGGCGCGCGGCGAGACGGGGCCGAACAGGTCCGTGCGGAAGGCCGGCGTCATCGAGGTGGATCTCGAGGCCCGCCGGGCCACCGTGGACGGGAAGTCCCTCGACCTCACGAGCCGCGAGTTCGACCTGCTCGCGTTCTTCATGAACCACCCCGACCGCGTCCACTCGCGCGAGCAGCTCATGGAGGCGGTCTGGGGGTCGCGCTACTTCGGGACCGCCCGGACGGTGGACAACTTCGTCGCCCGCTTGCGGGCGCACATCGGCGACGACGCCGAGCACCCGCGGCACCTCGAGACGGTGCGCGGGGTCGGGTACCGGTTCAACCCCTGACCCCGTGAACGAGCCCGCTCCCGAGCCCGAGCCCGAGGAGCCGCGGGGTCCTTGTCACGTCCCGCGCTGCCGCGCCGCCGCCCCCGGCAGCTTCCCCGCCGGTGCGGGCGCGTCCCCGAACAGGAGCGCGCACGTCCCTGCGGCGCAGCGGTAGCGGCCCGGGAGGACGAGCCGCGGGAGGCCCGGGTCGAGGAACGGCACCGGATGCGGCGCGCCGCGGAAGGCCTCCGCGCCCGGCACGGCCCGCCCGCTCCCGGGAAGCACGTCGGCGACCTTGCCGTCCGGCCCGAGCACGAGCACCACCCGCTCGTCCGCGAGCGCGGCGTCAGCGGCGGGCTCGGCCGCGAGGACGCGCCGGCGGAGGAGGTCGGTACGCGCGCGCGCGACGAGCTGCGGGATCTTGCCCGCGCCGGCGAGCGCGGCGAGCCGCTTCCGCGCGAAGCGGTCGGGCTCGAGCGTGAGCGCGGCCGCGTAGGCGGCGATGGCCCGCGCCCGCTTCCCGCGCCGCTCGAGGATCTGGCCGAGGTGGCGGAACCCCTCGGCGCTCGCCTCGACCGACACCGCCGCCGCGACGTGGCGCTCCGCCTCCTCCAGCCGCCCCCGCTGGAAGTGGACCCAGCCGAGCGTGTCCCACGCGCTCGACAGCAGCTCGGCGTGGTCGATCTCGTCCGAGCTCGGCGCGCCGCCGGCCGCCCGGCGGATGTCGGCGCCGTGCTCCGCGACGGAGGCCTCGGCCCAGCGCTCGGCCTGGTCGAGCTCGACGCCGAACTCGGCGAGCGAGTACCCCGCGTTGTTGAGCACCCCCGCCTGCCCCTTGCCCTCGTCCTCCTCCCGGGCCGCGTCCACCGCGCGCTCGAGGTCCGCGAGCCCGGGCGCGTGCCGGCCTGCGGCGATGCGCGCCCGGCCGCGATCGATGAGCAGGAGCGTGTCCCGCGGCCGTTCCTTCACGATGCGGTCGATGTACGGCAGCGCCTCGCGAGGCCGGCCGAGCGTGACGAGCGTCTCCGCCAGCCGCCGCAGCGCGGCCAGGTGGTCCGGGACCAGCTCGAGCTGCTTCTCGAGCGCCGCCACCGCCTCCTCGCGCCGGCCCTGGGCGATGAGCGCCCGGCCCAGGTGGCTCCACGCGTGCGCGTGCCGCGGCGCGCTCCGGAGCTGGCGCCGGATCGACGCCTCGGCGTCCCGCGGCCGCTGCAGCGCGAGGAGGAGCCCGCCGCGCTCGAGCCACGCCTCCGGGTGCTCGGGATCGAGCGCCAGCGCCTGGTCGTAGAGCGCGAGCGCCTCCTCCAGGTGGCCGAGGACCTCGGCGCGGTCCGCCTCGCGGAGGAGCGCCTCGGCGCGCAGGACGGTGCGATTCCCGCAGTAGCGGTGGAGCCGCTCCTGGAACCGCGCGATCTCGCGCTGCTCGCGCGCCGTGAGCTCGAGGGTGTCGAGGCCGAGGCCGCGCCGCTCCTCGTCGGCGGCCTCGTCGCAGCGCCCCAGCGCCGAGAGCACCCGCGCCTGGACCGCGCGCGTGTACGGGCTCCAGGGCGCGAGCTCGACCGCGCGCTTCGCGAACCCGTCGGCCTCCTCGGGGCGCTCGGCGACGAGCAGGCTCGCGAGCTGGGCGTGCAGGTCGGCGCGGTCGGGCGCCAGCGCGACCGCCTTGCGCAGCGCGGCCTCGCGCTCCTCGCGCGCGCCCGCGGGCAGCGTGCCCTCGAGCAGCGCCCACGCGTCCGGGTCCTCGGGGTGAGCCTCGATGGCGCGGCGCGCGAGCGGGAGCCGCGCCGCGGTGCGGTCGCGGGCGAGGAAGGTCAGGGCCAGCACGTGCCCGGGGTCCTCGCGCAGCGCCGCGTCGAGCTCCGCCTGGAGCGCCTCGGGCTTCCACTCCCGGGGGAGCTCGAGGCGCATCGTGTGGAGCTCCGGGCTCGAGAGCGGGCGCACCTCGACCCGCGGATCGACGGCGGCGCGGACCTCGCGGCTCGGGCTCGCGAGATCGCGGGCGCGCTCGGCGAGGAGGCCGTCGAGGTCCTCGGGGCCGCTCTTCGACGCGAGGCTCCACTCCGGGAAGGAGCGGTTCCACGCGGCCGTCGCGGCCTCGCCGTCCTGGAGGGCGCGGCGGAACGCGGCGAACGCCTCCGGGCGCTCGGCGAGGAGCGTCCGCACGAGGAGCCAGCTCGTCGCGTAGCGGCGGGCGTCCTCCTTCTTGTCGGGGCGATCCCAGGTCAGGAGGTCCCGGACGTTCGAGAGGTCCCCCTCCTCGAGGAACTCGCGCATCCACGGGTCGGGGACCGTGCCGAGGAGCCGCCGCCCGCCCGCGAGCACCCGCCCCATCGACGACGCCCACTGCGCCATGCCCTCGGCGAACCACCGCGGCTGCCGCGCGATGACCTGCATGAGGAGCGCGTGGGCGAGCTCGTGGGCGACGACGACGCCCATGTCCTCGGGCCGGCCGTCCATGAGGAGGATCTGTCCGCGGCCGGAGCGGAGCGTGTAGGCCGTCCCGGCGATGCGCCGGTCGCCGGTGAACTCGACGAGGTCGCTCGGCTTCGCGAACGCGACCGCCTGGACCGGCGGCGCCGAGGCGGGGAGGTCGAGCGCGAGTGCGTCGGCGAGGAGCGTGCGCATGAGCTCCAGCTCGCGGACCATGCGGAGCGCCTCGCCGCGCTCGAGATCGGTCCGGAGGACGACGTGCTCGGAGCTGAGCGCGAGCCACGTCGCCGCGGCGGGGGGGGCGGCCGAGGGCTCGGAGGCCGGGGCCGCCGGCGTGGCGGCTGCGATCCGGGCGGCTCCCGCGAGTCCCATGACTCCCACGAGTCCCACCAGGCGCACGACGAGCCGCAGCGCGGCGAGCGCGCGCGGCCGGACACGACGATCGGGCATTCCCCCTCCAGGAGCGGTCTTCACCCGTCTCAATGTACCGCGGGGCCGCCGCGGCGCGGTATGTTCCCGGCCCACCTCGACCCGGAGCCGCCTGCGTGTCCGAAGCCATCCCCGCCTCGATCCCCTGGGAGGACCTGCGGAGCCGCGCCCTGCTCGGGCGGCCGCCCCCGCCGGCGCAGGACGACGCGCTCCGGTGCGGCCGCGTCCGCCGCGCGATGCTCGCGATGCAGCGCGCCTCGTGGGAGCAGGGGGTCGCCGCCCAGGCCTGCCTGGAGGAGGGGGACTGGGATCTCACGACGCTCCTCGCCCGCGAGGCCGTGCTCCGGCAGGACCCGTCGGGCAAGCTCGCCCAGCTCTACGTCGACCCGGGCGTCACCGACGCCGGCGCCGCGGGCGAGGCGGTGGTCTTCGCGGCCCTCGCCACCGGCGAGCCGGCGCTGCGGGCGGCCGCCGAGCGGATGCTCGGCTACTTCCTCAAGCTCGCGCCGAGGAGCGCCGACGGCGTCCTCTTCCACCTCACGCCGAACCCGGACGGAGAGCTCTGGAGCGACTCCGCCTGGATGGCCCCGCCGTTCCTCGCGGTGGCCGGGCAGCCCGCCGAGGCGCTCCGCCAGCTCCGCGGGCTGCGCGCGCGGCTGCTCCTCCCCGGGCGCGGGCTGTTCGCGCATCGGTGGAACGAGACCAGGGGCACGTTCGTCCGGGCCGCGCCGTGGGGCGTCGGCAACGGCTGGGTCGCCGCGGGGTGCGTGCGGGTGATGGCCCAGCTGCCGGACGCGATGAAGGCCGAGCGCGAGGAGCTGGCCGCGTGGGTGCGGGAGCTCCTCGCCGCGTGCCTCGCGCTCCAGCGGCCCGACGGGCTGTTCCACGACGTGCTCGACGATCCGTCCACGTTCGTCGAGGTGAACCTGGCGCAGATGCTCGCGTGGACGATCTACCGCGGCGTCGCCGCCGGCTGGCTCGATCGCGGGCTCCTCGCGCCGGCCGAGCGGATGCGGCGCGCCGCGGTCGCGAAGGTGGACAGGAGCGGCTACGTGCAGGACGTGTGCGGCGCGCCGTTCTTCGACCGGCCCGGCGTGGCGGCCGAGGGGCAGGCGTTCTTCCTCATGATGGAGGCGGCGCGGCGGACCGCGCTCGCGCTGGGGGACGCATGAGCGACGACCGGAAGGTGGGCGAGGAGCTGATCGGGCTCGAGCGCGCCGCGCTCGCGCGCTGGTGCAACGGAGATCCCTCGGGGTTCCTCGAGCTCTCCGCGCCGGACGTCGTCTACTTCGACCCGTACCGCGAGCGGCGCGTGGACGGGATCGAGGCGCTCCGGAAGATCTACGAGGAGCTCCGCGGGAAGATCTTCGCCGCGCGCTTCGAGCTCCTGAACCCGCACGTGCAGGTCGTCGGCGACTGCGCCGTGCTCACGTTCAACTTCGCCTCGTGGGGCGGCACCGAGGAGGCGCTCCGCTGGAACTGCACCGAGGTGTTCCGGCGCGATCCCGCGGGGTGGCGTCTCATCCAGACGCACTGGAGCTACAGCTGGCCGCCGCCGAAGGGGTACGCAGGGTGAACGCTTCCCTCGACATGCTCGTCGACGAGGGCGTCATCGACGAGATCGTCGTGCGCCTCAAGAGCGGCAAGGAGGCCGACGTCTCGCTCGTGCGCCACGCCGGCGAGATCGTCGTCGCCAAGGTCTACCGCGCCCGGCACGTCCGCAGCTTCAAGAACGACGCCGCCTACCGGGAGGGCCGCCAGGTCCGGAGCTCCCGCACGCAGCGCGCGATGGATCGCGGCTCGCGGTTCGGCAGGGAGGCGGCCGAAGACGCCTGGAAGACGAAGGAGGCCGACGCGCTCCACCGGCTGCACGCCGCCGGCCTGCGCGTGCCGCGGCCGGTGCTGTTCTACGAGGGGATCCTGCTCATGGAGCTGATCCTCGACGAGCACGGTCGCCCCGCGCCCCGGCTCGTCGACGCGCCGCTCGCGCCGGAGCAGGCCGGCCCGCTCTACGCGGCGCTGCGGCGGCAGGCGATCGGGATGCTCACCTGCGACCTCATTCACGGCGACCTCTCCCCGTACAACGTGCTGGTCGCGGCGGACGGGCCGGTCGTGATCGACTTCCCGCAGGTCGTCGGGGCCGCGCACAACAGCCAGGCGGAGGCGTTCTTCCTGCGCGACCTCCGCAACATCCACCAGTTCTGCGCGGCGCTCGACCCGTCGCTGCGGAGCGCGGCGGGCGACGGCCACGAGATCTGGCGCGCGTACGTGCGTCGCGAGCTGACGCCCGACTTCGTCCCCACCGGCCGCCGGGTCGAGCCGCAGCCGAGGCGGCCGGGCGGCGGCGGGGGCCGGCCGCACGCGCCGGCGGCGGGGGCGAGGCCGGCGCAGCCGGCGCACGCACGAGGAGGTCGTCCGGAGGGCGCGCGAGGAGGACAGCCCGGGAACGCGCATCGCGGGAGCAGCGGGCGTCAGGGGCCCCCGCAGCGCGGTGGATCCATGCCCGAGGTGATCCGCGTCGAGAGGCCGCCGCGGGGGCCGTCCGGCCCCGGCGGCGGAGCGCAGCGGACTGGCGCGTCCTCCGGCGAGCGCCGCGGCGGCGCGACGGGGCAGGGGAGCACGGCCCCGGCGCCCGGAGCCAGGCGGCGGCGACGGCGGGGGCGGGGCGGCCGGTAGGGCCGGCGAGGCAGGTCGCCGGCGGCGGCGCCGGGCTGCTCATCATCCGCGATGATTCAAGCCGGTATCTCGCGTCATCCCGCGATCCGGTAGCGATTCGCGGGAGCGCGCCGTTTACCAGTACCGCTCGAAGTGGATCTGCCCGGCCGAGCGCGGCTCGTGCACACGGAACCCCTCGCGCCTCAGGAGCGCGATCATGTCGTCGATCATCTGTGGGTTCCCGCAGAGGAAGACATGCGTGTCCTCCGGCGTCGGACGAAAGCCACAGGCGCGCTCGAGCGCGCCGCCTGCCCAGAGGGCCTCGACATGTCCGATCGCTCCGCCCCATGGCACGAGCTCCTCCGTGGGGCGGCTCACCGTCGGCAAGTAGGTGAAGTTCGAGCAGAGCCGCCGAATCGTGTGAAGCTCGGCGGTGTAGCCGAGGTCCCACGAGTGACGCGCGCCGTGCAACACCGCGAAGCGGCGCGAGTCCCCGCACGCGAGCTCGGTCCGCAGCATGCTCATGTACGGCGCGATGCCGGTGCCAGTCGCGACGAGGGCGACGTGATGGTCTCGCGGCACTTCGCGAAGCGTGAACATACCGGCGATCTTCGGGCCGAGCCATAGCCGGTCACCGGGGCGAAGCGCGAAGAGCCGCGGCGTGAGCTCGCCGGATGTGACGAGGTTCACGAAGATCTCGATGTGGTCGCGCGCCAGGGAGGAAGAGGCGATCGAGTACGCGCGCCGGATGAGCCTCCCCGGAGTGGCGGGTGGCGCCTCGGGATCCGACAGCGCGAGCCGCGGAGCCGTGTCGGGCAGCCCCACGACTGCGAACTGTCCGGGGGTGTAGCCCGGAAGCGACCAGCCGTCCGGCGCGATGCGAAACATCGCGAGGCCAGGAGCGACCTCGATGCGTTCCTTCAGGATCGCATTCAGCTCCGCGCTCGGCATGACCACAGTCGTAATGCGGTGGTGCACGGCCCGCGAAGACGCGAGCGGTCGGCCCGAAATCAGCCCGACGCATCAGCTCTCGCTCGGGCGCCTGTACCGGCGAACCGGGGCGACGGGCAGTCGGCCGCCAGGACGGGGTCCCGGCGGCCGAGAGTCTCATGGCGGGGGGGGGGGGCGTCGCCCGCCACTCCAACGGGAGCGTTCCGCGCGGGCAGGCAGGCTACGAACTTCGCGCGTGGCGCGCGAGAAGGACGGTGACGCCGAAGGCCAGTTCGTAGGCGGCGAACGCCGCGCCCGGCGCCCGTCCGCCGAGAGCTCCGCGACGAGCGCGCGCTCGGCTCGCTCGACGACGCCGTCCAGCTCACCGCCCGGCGACGCGGGGCGCCAACCGCCTCCGCTTCCGCCTTCGCCTCCAGGTGAAGGGCAGCGTGATCGGCTCGCCGATCACGCGGGACCACTCCGGCGAGAGCCCTTGCGCCCAGAGCGCCCGGTGGATCTCCTGGGCGACGTCCCACGCGGCGCGCTCGCGCCGCTCGTTCGAGGTCGTCCTCGGGGCGACCGCGCCCCAGGTGACGCGGAGGCCCTCACCGGCGAGGGCACGCCGGATGTCGCCCCCGTGGAAGAAGGCGAACCCGTGGATCCGCCGCTCGAACCGGGCCGCGACCACCTCGTGTTGCATCTCCTCCGCGGCGGGGCCCTCGCTCCCGTACCAGTTCTGGCGGGTCAGGATCCCGTCTCGATCCAGGGCGGCGAAGGCGCGATCGAGCCGGTCGTTGTCGGTGGGGATCGGCCACGCGGCCTCGCGGGCTTGCAACTCGTCGAACAGCGCCGGCGCAAGCGCGGCGACGCGTCCCTCGAGGTCGGGTTGGTCGGGATGATCGTGGAGCAAGGACCGGGAGACCTGGTCGACGATCACGTCGTCGGTCTCGTAGCCCTCGACGGCGACCGTCCGGAGGAACTCCTCGATCTCCTCATCGCTCCGACGGACGGCTCGGCCACCCGCCATGTGCCACCTCCCCGCGTCCGAGCCGATGTCCCGGCCGCAGGACGGGAATACACCGGAGGTCGGACTCGTCCCGCAGGCGCACGCGAAGCAGCGTCGAGCTCTCCGCCCGGCCCCATCGGGGACGACCTGCCAGCGGGGATGTTGACGGAGCGTTATGCTATACAAATGTTCAGCATGACGGACGCGACCACATCCTCCCCGCCGCCGCTCTCGGCCGAGGCGCTCGCCGCACTCGGCAAGCGGGCGTGGCCGCTCCTGCCGGTGCTGCCGGAGGATCGCCGGCATCTCCTGCGTGACGAGGCTGCGCTGCTCGTCGACGAGCTCCTCGCGAAGGTCGCGCGCGGGAGCGGGGCGATCGCGGTCGCGATGGGCGAGTGCCTCGATTGCCTCTGCACGGGCGACGGGCCGATGCGGCTGGGGTACGCGAACCTCGGCGATTACGCGCGCGAGGAGCTCTCGCTCGCGCCGCGGACGGCGAAGGAGTGGTTGAAGCTGGCGCGCGATCTCCGGACGCGGCCGGTGCTCCGCGCGGCGGTGCGGGCGGGTGAGGTGAGCATCAAGAAGGCGATCGCCATCGTCGGCGTCGCGGTCGGGGACTCCGAGGCCGAGTGGGTCGAGCGAGCGAAGCGCGACACGGTGCGTGGGCTCGTCGCGGCGGCGCGCGGGGATGGCGCGGCGGTCGCGGACGGCGAGGAGAAGCGCTGGTCACGGATCGTGATCGACCTCGAGCCGGAGGATCGCGAGGTCGTCGACCGGGCGCTGGAGGTGGCCGGCAAGGTGCTTCGCGCGAACACTCCGAAGTGGCAGCGGGTGGAGGCGATCGCGCAGGAGTACCTGGGGAGTCATCCGGATCCATGTCCCCCGGCCGAAGTCGCGGATGGCGCGGGCGCGAGTTCCTCCGGCCCGGGCCACGACATCTACGCGCTCCTCGGGATCGGTCCTTCGAAACCGTCGCCCGAGCTCCGCGAGTGGCTCGAGCGCGAGTACGACCGCTGGAGCTACCTCCACTCCGCAGACCCGGTCCCCGCGCCGGACGCGGGTGTCGACGACTGGGACCGCGCGCATCGCATCCACGAGCGGCTCCTCGAGCTCGCCTCGATGCGCCGGGGCTGGGACGAGCTCGTCGGCCACCTGTCGATGCTCCTCATCAACACGGGCCTCTGGCGGGACATGAAGTTCCTCGACGTCGACCACTACGCGACGGAGCGGCTCGGGATGTCCGGGCGGGCGATCGAGCAGCGCGCGTGGCTGGAACGCCGCCTCTGGGACTTCCCCGCGCTCCGTCGAGCGATGCGCGAAGGCCGGCTCGGGTACGAGCAGGCGCGGCTCGTCGCGCGCTGCTCCTCGCCCGCCTTCATCGAGGCCTGGATCGCCAAGGCCGAGAGGAGGAAGGTCGTCGAGCTCGCTCGCGCGGTGGAGGCCGATGAGGAGGCGCAGATGTGCGCACGGAGGGAGTGGGCGGTGCGGCTTCCCGCCGACGTGCACCAGGTCTTCAACGCGGCCTGCCGGGCCGTCCGCGCCGCTGCGCAGGAGTGGATCGGGGCGTCGAAGTGCCTGGTGGTGATGTGCCAGCACTTCATCGACACCTACGAGGAGGCGACGAAGCGACCGAACACGCCGGCGAGCCGTGCGATGGAGCGCGACGGCGGGCTCTGCACGTGCCCGGGGTGCAGCAAGGCCGCGGACCACGTCCACCACATCCAGTACCGCTCACACGGAGGCAGCAGCGAGGACCACAACCTCACCTCCCTTTGCCAGGCGCACCACCTGCGCGGCGTGCACGACGGCTACGTCCGCGTCCAGGGGGCGGCGCCGCACGGGGTCCACTGGGAGCTCGGGGAGCGGATGTAGAGGAACGATCGGTTCAAGGGCGACCCGCCACGGCGCTCACCCCAGCCGCATCGCCAGGCTCTGCAGCCCCTCCGCGTACGTCGGGTGCGCGACCTGCATGTCCACGATCGCCCGCACCGGCGCGCCCGCGGCCATGAGCGCGGCGAACACGTGCACGAGCTCACCGCCCTCGGCGCCGGCGATCGTCGCGCCGAGGATCCGGCTGCCGTCGGGCGCCGCGAGGAGCTTCATCGTCCCGGCGGGCTCGTCCGTCTCGATCGCCCGGGCGATGTGCCCGAACGGCATCGTGGCGGCGCGGTAGGGGACGCCGCGGGCCCGGGCCTCGCGCTCGTTGAGTCCCACGCTGCCCACCTGCGGGTCGGTGAAGACGCAGTACGGGACGACCCGGCCGGCGCGGCCGCGGCCGGGGCGGCCCTCGAGCACCTCGAGGAGCAGCCGGTGATCGTCCCACGACGTGTGCGTGAACTGCGGGCCGCCGGTGACGTCGCCGACGGCGTACACGCCGGGTGCGGTCGTCCGGTAGTGGTCGTCCACCCGGACGTATCCGCGGGCGTCGAGCTCCACGCCGCCGGCCTCGCATCCGAGGTCGTCGGTGTTGGGCTTCCGCCCGAGGGCGACGAGCAGGTGCGAGCCCGCGATGGTGCGCCCGTCCTCGAGCTCGAGCGCGACGCCGCCCCCGCGCGGCGCGACGCGGGCCGCCGTCGCCCCGAGGACGAGGTCGATCCCCTCCGCCCGGAAGACGGCCTCGATGGCCTCCGAGATCTCCGGATCCTCGCGGTCGAGGAGGTGCGGGCCGCGCTGGACGAGGGTCACCCGCGCGCCGAGCCTGCGGAGCGCCTGGCCGAGCTCGCAGCCGACGTACCCGCCACCGAGGACGACGAGGTGCTCGGGCAAGGACGTGAGTTCCAGCGCCCGCCCGTTGTCGAGCCAGGGCACCGCCTCGGCGCCGGGGAGCGACGGCGGCGCCGGGCGCGTCCCGACGTTCAGCACCACGACGTCCGCCTCGTGCCGCTCGCCCGCGATCTCGATCGCGCGCGGGCCGGTGAACCGCGCGTGGCCCCGGACCAGCCGGAGCCGCTCCCCGGCCCCGGCGATACGCTTCTCGACGCCCTCGCGCCAGCGGCGGACGAGCGCGGCCACGCGGGCCGCGACCGCCGGGAAGTCCACCGCGACGTCGCGGGCGTGGACGCCGAGCCGGTCCGCGGTCCGGGCCACGTGCGCGGCGCGGGCGCTCGCCACGAGCGTCTTCGTGGGCGTGCACCCGTAGTTGACGCACGTCCCGCCCACGCGCGACCGCTCGGCGAGGAGCACCGTCCGGCCCGCCGCGACCAGCTTCTCGGCGAGCGGGACCGCGGCCTGCCCCGTCCCGATCACGGCGACGTCGAAGCGCATCCGCCGGGCTTAACGGGCGCGCGCGCGCCCCGGCACGAGCACGAAGAGGACCGCGCGATCAGGGGCACCCGCCCTCGAGCCGGCGACCCACTCCCGGGAGGGCGCCGGCCTTCCGCTCGTAGGTGAGCTTCCGCTCCGCTCGGGTGTCGCGTCCGTCGCCAGCGAGGGGAGGAACTCCGTGCCCGGAACGACCATGACGGATCGTGCCGGTCCCCGCCACGCTCGCATCACACAGGCAAGCGCGTGCGCAGGGCGCACGGCGGGGAGGACGACCATGCCGCTGTATCTCTCGAGGTTCAGCTACACGCCGGAGACCTGGGCCAGGTTGATCGGGAACCCAGAGGACCGGCGCAAGGCCGCACAGTCGTACATCGAGTCCGTCGGCGGGAAGCTCCACGGGTTCTGGTACGGGTTCGGCCCGCACGACGGCTACACCTTGTGGGAGGCGCCCGACAACGTCTCCATGGCCGCGGTCGCCCTCGCCATCAGCGGCGGCGGCGCGCTCCGCTCGATGGAGACGACGGTCCTCTTGACCGTCGAGGAGACCGTCGAGGCCCTCCGCAAGGCCAAGCAGGTCCAGTATCGACCGCCCGGCGCGTAGCGCGTCGGGCACGACCTGGCGCGGAATCGGGCTCGCGCCTGATATCCTGCGAGTGGCTCCGCACGGGCAGTCGTCCCGCGTCTGCAAGGAGGGAGGAGACGGATGGCCTTTCTCAAGTGGCACGCCGCGCTCAGCGTCCAGGTCGAGCGGTTCGACGAGCAGCACAAGGTCCTCGTCGGTCTGCTCAACGACCTCCACTCGGCGATCATGGAGGGCCGCGGGAACGCAGCGCTCGGAGGCGTCCTCGGCGGCGTGACGCAGTACGCGGTCACCCACTTCGCGGACGAGGAGCGGCTCATGCTCGAGCACGCCTACCCCGGGCTGACCGAGCACCGCGCGGAGCACGCGAAGCTCGTCGCGCAGGTCGAGGCGCTGAAGGCGAGGTTCCGCGCGGGCCAGGCGGCGCTGACCGTCGACGTGATGGTGTTCCTAAAGGACTGGCTCGTGAACCACATCCAGGGCGCGGACCGGAAGTACGGCAGCTACTTCCGCGCGCGGGGCGTGCGCTGATCGCGCGCCCGCCCCGGCACGAGCACGAAGAGGACCGCCGCCGCGATCAGGGCCACGAGCCCGGACGCCCCGAACGCGGCCGCGCTCCCGAAGGAGTCCCAGACCGCCCCGAACGCGACGCTGGCGGCGAGCGCGGCGACGCCGACGCCCAGGTTGTAGACGCCGAACGCGGTCCCGCGGCGACCCTCCGCGGCGAGCTCGGCGACGAGCGCCCGCTCGGCCCCCTCGACGAGGCCGTGCGTGACGCCGTAGACCGCCGTGAGCGCGAACAGCGCGGGGAGCGAACCGGCGAAGCCGATGGCGCCCCAGACGACGGCGTACACGCACCAGCCGAGCACGAGCGCGTTCCGCCGCCCGTGCCTATCGGCGAGCCGGCCGCCCGCGGTCGCCGTCGCGGCCTTCACGAGGTGCAGGGTGAGCCAGAGGAGCGGCGCGAGCGCGGGCGACGCGCCGAGCCGGGCGGCCTTCACCAGCAGGAACGCGTCGGTCGCGTTGGCGAAGGCGAAGATCGTGAGTGCGAGGAGGGCGCGGCGGAGGGCGACTGGGAGCACGCCAGGCCGCGCCGCTACTTCGACAGGCGCAGTGCGAGCCGGACCGTGCGGCGGCTCCGGCGTGAACACCAGCGCGGCGAGCGCGAGCGCCCCCGGCACCGCGGCCCAGAGGAAGACCGTCCGCATCCGCTCCGCGTCGCCGGGAGTCGCGCCCTCGCGCGCGCCGAGGAGCCAGAGGAGGCCCGCGCCGAGCACCGTGCCGAGCACCGCGCCCGCGTGGTCCATCGCCCGGTGGAAGCCGAAGGCGCGGGCGCGGCTCGACGGGTCGGTGACGCCTGCGATCAGCGCGTCGCGCGGGCTCGTGCGGACGCCCTTCCCGACGCGGTCGAGCACGCGGACGGCGAGCACGTGCCAGGGCGCGAGGGCGAAGGCGACGAGCGGCCGGACGGCGGTGGAGAGCCCGTAGCCGGCGAGGACGAGCGGCTTCAGGCGCGCGCGCCGGTCGGCGACGACGCCGGTGACGATCTTGAGCACGCTCGCGACGAGGTCGGCGGCGCCCTCGACGAGGCCGATGAACGCGCCCGACGCGCCCAGGGAGACGAGGAACGCGGGGAGGAGCGGGAAGATGGCCTCGCTCGAGGCGTCGGTGAAGAGGCTCACCAGCCCGAGCCCGACGACGGTCGGGGGGAGGCGCGAGGCCGGCGCCCGCGCGGTGGCGGGTGCTCCCGTCCTGCGCGTCACCGCCGGCCCTTCGCCCGTCCCGGCGCCGCGGCGCCGAGCTCGCGCGCGAGCTCCACCACCGTCCGCCGGAACCCCATCCCGTCGAAGGCGCGCAGCGCGCGCTCGTTCCCGGCGGCGACCTGGATGACGAGCCGCGGCTCGCCGCGCGCCGCGAACCGCTCCGCGAGCGCCTCGACGAGCCGCCGGCCGACGCCCGCCCGCCGCGCGCGCGGCTCCACCCAGAGATCGACCCCGACCGCGCACCGGTCTCGGAGCGTGTTCCAGTCGCGCTTCTCGACGCGGCCGTACGCGTACCCGACCGGCCGCCCGCGCCGGACCGCGACGAGCACCACCGCGCGCGGGTTCACGAGCTCCTTCCCGAGCCACCACGCGTAGCCGTCCTCGATCGGCTCGTCCGGAAGGAAGAAGCGGGCGGGGTCCATGCGGTGGTGCTCGCGCGCGAGCCGGGCGCCCATGCGAGCCAGGACGAACACGTCCTCGGCGCGGGCGTCGCGGATGGCGACCGGGCTCGTCGCGAGACGAACGGGCTTCTTGCGGGTCGGCATGCCCGCAGTGTGCGCCGGCGCGCCGCCGCGCGCCAGCGGGACCTCACTCGCGCACGCGCACGAGCTTCAGGTCGTCCTGCTCCCGCGCGGCGTGCCAGGTCCTCACGACGTCGTGCGGGCGCCCGACGTCGAACCGGGCGTGCGCGAGCA
>Ga0196976_1000988_pt1 | contig 14732 bp, 11 predicted proteins | sample S3v_513CmetaG_FD_148644 | JGI IMG/M metagenome (GOLD analysis project Ga0196976, IMG submission 148644) | Soil microbial communities from Anza Borrego desert, Southern California, United States - S3+v_5-13C | ecosystem: Environmental > Terrestrial > Soil > Desert | place: USA: California...
GCGTGCGCTTCACGCAGCCGCCCACTGACCTGGGCCAGGTGACGGTGGCGACCTTCGACGACACCTGCGGGAACCTGATCCAGATCGCCAGCATGGGCTGAGCCGTCCGCGCTACGCCGGCTGGCGCCACCCGCCCACCTCGCGCACCAGCGCGTCCGCTTCGGCCGGGCCCCAGCTTCCCGGCGCGTACGGCAGGACGGGGTGGCCGGCGTGCAGCAGCGGATCGACGATCGCCCATGCCGCCTCCACCAGGTCCTGGCGCGCGAACAGCCCGGCGTCGCCGTCCATCGCGTCGCCGATCAACCGCTCGTACGCGTCCATGCGTCCGGGCGCGGGGGCCTCGACCACCAGCAGCTCCAGCGGATCGCCCACCATCACCTCGCCGGCGCGCTTGGCGCGCGCGCCGATCGCGATCTCGAGCTGCGGCGACAGGCGGAAGCGCACGTGGTTCCCGTCCTTCGGCAGCGCTTCGTCGAACACGACGTTGGGCGGGTGGCGCAGCTCCACCATCACCTCGACCACCGACTTCGCGAGCCGCTTGCCGGCGCGCACGAAGAAGGGCACGCCCTCCCAGCGCCACGAGTCCACCCACAGGTGCATGGCGGCGTAGGTCGGCACCGTGGAGTCGCTCGCCACCCCCGCCTCGGCGCGATAGCCCTCGAACTGGCCGAGCACCATCTGCTCGGGCGACAGCGGTCGGATCGTGCGGAGCACCTTCGCCTGCTCGTCGCGCGTCGAGTCGAACGACGCCGCCGCCGGCGCCTCCATCGCGAGGTAGCTCACCACCTGCAGCAGGTGGTTCTGGAGGACGTCGCGGATCACCCCCGTCTCCTCGTAGAACCGCCCCCGGCCCTCGACGCCGAAGCCCTCGGCCATCGTGATCTGCACGTTCTCGACGTAGTGCCGGTTCCAGATCGGCTCGAGAAAGGCGTTGGCGAAGCGGAAGTAGGCGATGTTCTGCACGGCCTCCTTGCCCAGGTAGTGGTCGACGCGGAAGATCGACCGCTCCGGGAAGGCGCGCAGCAGCGCCTCGTTGAGCCCCTGCGCCGACGCGAGGTCGCGGCCGAAGGGCTTCTCGACCATCACGCGCGCGCCCTGGGTGCAGCTCGCCGCGGACAGGTGCTCGACGACGGTCGGGAACATGCTCGGCGGGATCGCCAGCACGTGCAGCGGGCGGCACGCCGTGCCGAGGGCCTCGCGCAGGCGCACGAAGGTCTGCGGGTCCTCGTAGGCGCCGGCGACGTAGCGCAGCAGCGAGGCGAGCTTGGCGAACGCCGCCTCGTCATAGTCGCCGTGCTCCGTCACGCTCGCCCGCGCGCGCTCGACGAGCGCCTCGCGAGTGATCGGCGACTTGGCGACGCCGATGAGCGGGACGTCGAGCTTGCCGCGCCGCACGAGCGCGAGGAGCGCCGGGAAGAGCTTCTTGTACGCGAGGTCGCCGGTGATGCCGAACATCACGACGGCATCGGACCGCTGCGCGGCGCTCACCGTCGCTCCTGGTGCCCGCCGAACCCGGCGCGCATCGCGGAGAGCACCTTGTTCTGGAAGGCGTCCTCGTCGCGCGAGGCGAAGCGCTCGAGCAGCGCCGCGGTGAGCACGTGCGCCGGCACCGCCTCGTCGATGGCCGCCTGGATCGTCCAGCGCCCCTCGCCGGAATCGGCGACGCGACCCTGGTAGCGCTCGAGCGCGGGATCCTCCACGAGCGCGGCGGCGGTGAGGTCGAGCAGCCACGAGGTGATGACGCTGCCGCGCCGCCAGAGCTCCGTGATGGCGGCGAGGTCGAGCTCGTACTGGTAGTGCTCGGGATGCTCGAGCGGCGTCGTCTCCGCGTCGTGCGTGCGCGCCGCCAGGCCGACGTTGGCCTTGTGCAGGATGTTGAGCCCCTCGCCGTAGGCGGCCATCATCCCGTACTCGATGCCGTTGTGCACCATCTTCACGAAGTGGCCGGCGCCGGCGGGGCCGCAGTGGAGGTAGCCCTGCTCCGCCGTGCTCGTGCCCGGGGTGCGACCGGGGGTCGGCGGCAGCGTGCCCCGTCCGGGCGCGAGCGCCACGAAGATGGGATCGAGCCGCCGCACCGTGTCGGCCTCGCCGCCGATCATCAGGCAGTAGCCGCGCTCGAGCCCCCACACGCCGCCGCTCGTCCCCATGTCCACGTACTCGATGCCGCGCTCGCGGAGGCGCGCCGCGCGCACGATGTCGGCGTGGTAGTGCGTGTTGCCGCCGTCGATGATCGCGTCGCCCGGCGCCAGCAGCGGCGCGAGCGCGCCGATCGTCGCGTCCACGTGCGCCGCCGGCACCATGATGCAGATCGCGCGCGGCGCGGCGAGCGCCGCCACCAGCGCGTCGAGCGACCGGGCCGCCTGCACCCCGTCGGCCGCCAGCGCGGTGGCCGCGGCCTCGTCGCGGTCGTACCCTACGCACTGGTGGCCCGCCCGCTGGAGCCGGCGTACCATGTTGGCGCCCATGCGGCCGAGGCCGATCATTCCGAGCTGCATCGCTTCACCGTTCGATTCGAGAGTCCCGATGGCACCCGAGCTCATCGTTGGCCCGCGCGACGTCCTGGCGCGCCACGTCGTGACGGATCTTGCGCGGGCGCTCGCCGCGGCGCCACCCGAGCGTCCGTTCACCCTCGCCGTGCCGGGCGGCTCGGTGGCGCGGGCCTTCTTTCCCGCGCTCGCATCGAGCGGCATCGACTGGACGCGGGTCGCCGTGCTGTTCGTCGACGAGCGCGCGGTGCCGCCCGACTCGCCCGAGTCGAACTTCGCGCTCGCGCACGCGCTGTGGCTCGCGCCGGCCGGCGTGCCGCCCGCCCATGTGCACCGCATGCCCGCCGAGCATGAGCCGATCGCCGCCGCCGCCGACGCCTACGCGGCGACGCTCGGCGCGCTCGCCGGTACGCCGCCACGGCTGGACTACGTGCTGCTGGGCGTCGGCGACGATGGCCACGTCGCCTCGGTGTTCGCCGGAGACGCGGCGTTCGAGCAGACACTCGAGTCGACGGTGGCGTGGACGACCCGCGCCCCGAAGCCGCCGCCCGCGCGGATGACGCTCACCCTGCCGACGCTCGCGCGCGCTACGCAGGTCGTGATCGCCGCCTTCGGTGCCGACAAGGCGGCCGTGGTGGGCCAGGCGGTGCGCGGCGGCGAAGGGGGCACGCCGCTCGCCCAACTGCTGCGCGACGCGACGCGCTCGCGGCTGCTCCTCGACGAGGACGCCGCCGCCGCGTTGCACTGAATCCCGAGCCGCCGCGGCCGACGCGCGTCAGCCCGGCCGCGCCGGGGGGACGCGCTCGTCCTCCTCCGTTCGCGCCACTCGATACCGCAGCCACACCACGTCGTCCTCGCGCGGCTCGACGGCCTCCAGCACGAACCGCCCTCGCACCGTCTCGCCCTCGACGTCGAACAGGGCCGGCGTGCCGAGACGCCCATCGGCCACGGGTGCGACGAGCAGGCTCACCTCGTCGATCAGCCCCGCGCGCAGGAAGGCGCCGTTGATCCGGCCGCCCCCCTCGAGCAGGAGCGTCCGCACGCCGAAGCGCGCGCCGATCTTCTCGAGGGCGAGCGCGACGTCGAGCTCGCGCCCCGCACCGGCCAGCAGGTACGACACCTCGCGCTCGCGGAGGAAGGCGAGGTACTCGTCGGACACCCGTTCGCCGACGATCGCCACGACGTGGTCGCCGTCGATGTCGTTCGATGTCCAGGCGAGGCGGCCGCTCGGGTCGATGGCGAAGGCGTACGACGCGTGATCGCCCGGCGCGACGTGGTCCTCGCGCGGCGCACCGCGCGGATGCTCGCGCGCCACCGCGGCGGCGTCGCGCACGCCGCCGGCGAACGGCTCCATCGTCACCCGGCCGCAGATCCAGGCCTCGGCGTCGTACTCGGCATGCACCTGCTCGTAGTGGCGGCGCACGGCGGCGGTGGCCGCGTCGGGCCACCCGTCGACGACGATGCGGCCGTCGATCGACGTGGCCATGTGGCAGATCACGCGTGGGCGGCGAAGGCTGGGCGTCATGGCTCGCTCAGAGCTGGATCATCACCTTGATCGCCTCGCGCTCGTGCATCGCGCGATAGCCGTCGGGCACGCCGTCGAGGTCCGTCACGCGGTCGAACACGCGCCCCGGCTCGATGCGGCCCTCCAGCACGTCGGGCAGCAGCTCCTCCATGTAGGCACGCACCGGCGCCGGCCCGCCGGCGATGATCACGTTGTCGAAGAAGGTCCGCTGCGCGGCGGGGATCGCCTCGTAATGCGCCACGCCGACGCGACCCACGGCGCCTCCCGGCCGCGCGATGCGCACCGAGGTGAGCATCGCCTGCTCGGTGCCCACGCACTCGAGCACCGAGTGCGCGCCGCGCCCCCCGGTCAGCTCCCGCACACGCTCGATCGCCGCCTTGCCGCGCTCGCTCACCACGTCGGTGGCGCCGAAGTCGCGCGCCAGCGCGATACGGTCCGCGTGCCGCCCGAGCATGATGATGCGCTCGGCGCCCAGCCGCCGGGCGGCGATGACGCCGCACAGGCCCACCGCGCCGTCGCCGACGACGGCGACGGTGACGCCCGGGCGGACCCGCGCCGTCACCGCGGCGTGGTGACCGGTGCCCATCACGTCGGACAGCGTGAGGAGCGAGGGCATCAGCGCGTGGTCGCGCGGCACGGGCAGGGCGAACAGCGTCCCGTCGGCGTGCGGGACGCGCACCGCCTCGCCCTGGCCGCCGTCGTTCTCCGTGCCGCCCCACCAGCCCCCGTCGAGGCAGGAGGTGTGCAGCCCCTCGCGGCAGAACTCGCAGGTGCCGTCCGAGATGGCGAACGGCGCGACGACGACGTCGCCCTTGCGGACGGTGCGGACCTCCGCGCCGACGTCCTCGACGATGCCGATGAGCTCGTGGCCCATGCGGTTGCCCTCGTCGCCCGCCGGCATGTCGCGATACGGCCAGAGATCGCTGCCGCAGATGCAGGCATGCGTGACGCGCACCAGGGCGTCGGTGGGCGCGACGAGGCGCGCGTCGGGCACGGTCTCGACGCGGACGTCGCCCGCGCCGTACATCACGGTGGCTCTCATGAGATCCGTCGCATGGTGAGACGAGGGCGGCGTCGCGACCGGCGAACGCCCGGTCCTCGCGATGCAATCAAGCACGCCGGACGCCACCGATCCACTCGACGGGATCGGTGGCTCCGGCGTGGCGAACGCGCTTGATTCCCGCGGCAGGGTTCGCCGCGAGGTCCGCCCTGCGGCACTCGGCTGGACGGGACATGGAGGGTCGCCGAATGGAGGTCTTCGAGGTCGTCATCGCGCTGCTCCTGGGCGGCGCCGCGCTCGCCGCCATCGCGCGGCGGATCGGCGCGCCCTATCCCGCGCTCGTCGCCCTCGCCGGCGCCGCGCTCGCGCTCATCCCCGGCGTGCCGACCCTCGTGCTCGATCCGGAGCTGGCGCTCGCCCTCTTCATCGCGCCGGTGCTCGTGGACGCGGCGTTCGACGCCTCGCCGCGCGACCTCCGCGCGAACTGGCGCGTCATCGCCGGGCTCGCCCTGGGCGCGGTGGCGCTCACCGTCGTCGTCGTCGCCGTCGTCGCCCGGCTCCTCGTGCCGGCGATGCCGTGGGCGGCGGCCATCGCGCTGGGCGCCATCGTCGCGCCGCCCGACGCCGCGGCGGCGACCACCGTGCTCAAGGCGCTCCGCCCGCCCAACCGCCTGCTCGTCATCCTCGAGGGCGAGAGCCTGTTCAACGACGCGAGCGCGCTGCTCGTCTACCGGCTCGCGGTGGGCGCGACGATGGCGGGCTCGCTCTCCGGCTGGAGCGTCGTGCCCACGCTCCTCGTCGTCACCGTCGGCAGCGTCCTCCTCGGGCTCGCGCTCTCGCGCGTCAGCCTGTTCGTCAACGCGCGCATCGGCGACGTCGCCACCGCCATCGTGGTGCAGTTCTGCACGACGTTCCTCGTGTGGATCCTGGCCGAGCAGCTGCATCTCTCCGGGATCATCACGATGGTGGTGTTCGCGATGGCCGCGTCGCGGCGCGCGCCCGAGATCATGCCGGCGCGCATCCGCATCCCGGCGTGGGCGGTGTGGGAGGTCGCGGTGTTCGTGCTCAACGTGCTCGCCTTCATCCTCGTGGGCTTCCAGCTCAAGTCGATCGCGGCGCGGCTCACCCCGACGACGGGGGTCGCGTACGCCCTGTTCGCCGCGGCGGTGACGGCGGCGGCGGTGATGGCACGCATCGCGTGGGTCACGGGCACCGCCGCCTTCAGCCGCTGGCGCTGCCGCCCGCGCGCCGACGGCATCCCGGGTCCGCGCGACGCCGTCGCGCTCTCGGCCCGGGCCGCCGCGGTCGTCGGCTGGAGCGGGATGCGCGGCACGGTGACGCTCGCCGCCGCGCTGGCGCTGCCGACGGACTTCCCACACCGCGACCTCGTGCTCACCACGGCGTTCGGCGTCACCCTCGCCACGCTCGTGCTGCAGGGGCTCACCCTCCGCCCGCTCATGCAGCGGCTGCAGCTCGAGGACGACGGCTCCGTCGATCGCGAGGTGCGGCTGGCGCGCGTCGAGACGCTGCGCGCCGGGCTCACCGCGGCCGACGCCGTGCCCGGGGACGGCACGCGGGAGCTGGTGCGGCGACGCTACGAGAGCCAGCTCCAGCGCGCCGAGGCGGCGCTCGTGGACGAGGACGCCCGCCCCGAGGCGGTGCGCGACGACGAGGCGGCCGTGGTGCGCGCCGCCCTCGACGCGCAGCGGCACCGGCTCATGGTCCTGCGCGGCGACGGCACGATCGGCGACGCCGCCTTCCAGCGCGTGGAGGAGGAGCTCGACTGGACGGAGCTGGGCTGGGCGCAGGTGATCGCGCCGATACGGGAGTGAACGCGGTGCGCGCTGGAGGCCACTCTGTCGTGATGGCCTCGCGAGGTCTTCCCGTGGATTGCACGACTGGCATGGATCACATCGCTCCTCGGCGTGCCAGAGGTCATACGTGCGGGCCTGCTTCGATGACCGAGGGTTTCATCCCATGGATGACAGGGATTGCAGGAACCTCGCGCGTGGGGAGGGGAACCTCGTGCCCCTGGGAGCGATGCGATCCATGCACTCCATGCAACTCATGGGAAGCTCCGTCGTGAGGACCTCCTCGTCGAAGGTGCCGGCGCGCTCGTCTGGCTCGCCCTGAAGCGCTGCTCGGCCCGCCTTAGCCGTGGCCGTCGTCGGGCTGGCTGAGGTCCTGCATGGCGAGAGGGCATGCTCCGAATCGACATTCTCCTCGCGGCGGTTCGACGCGCGCGGCTGCACCTGATGACATCCGTGCTCGCCGCCCTGCTGCTCTGGCCTGCCGCCTCCGCCCCGGCCCAGCTGGCGGTGGAACAGCGCGCCGCCGCCGCCCCCCGCCCGGGCGCCGACCGCGCCGATGCCGCCACCGGCGCCACGCTCGCGGCCGTCGATCGCCGGTCCGTCCTCAGGGGCGCCGCCGTGGGCGCCGTCGTGGGCGGGGCCATCGCGGCCGGGGCGATCTTCATCCTCAGCCAGTCGAGCGACCGGGACTTCGGCGTCGAGGGGATCTACTACAGCATCGCCGTTCCCATCGGGATCGGGGTGGGCGCGCTGCTCGGCGCCCTCGTCGGCGCGGCGCAGTGAGCTGACGGGCGCCCGGGCTAACGCCCCAGGCTCCGTAGCTCCTGCGCCCGCGTGCGGCTCACCGGGACGCGCGTGCCGTCGCGCAGCTCGGCCTCGAGGTTGCCGCGCGCGTCGGGACGGAAGGCGCGCACCTGCTCCAGGTTCACGATGTGCGCGCGGTGCACGCGCGCGAATCGCGCCGGGTCGAGCCGCGCCTCGAGGCGGCCGAGCGAGAGGTGGAGCAGGTGTCGTCCATCGGGCGAGTGGGCGATGACGTAGTCGCCGTCGGCCTCGAACCGCGTCACGCGCTCGACCGCGAGCGGCACGAGCGTGCCCCCGATCCGCACGAAGAGGCGGCTGATCGGTCCACCGGCGAGCGCGCCGCTCAGCCGCTCCAGCGGATCCACCGGTGTCGGCTCGCCGATCGCCGCACGCACCCGCTCCATCGCCGCAGCGAGACGCGACGGGCCGAAGGGCTTGAGGAGGTAGTCCACCGCGCCCAGCTCGAACGCGCCCACCGCGTGCTCCGAGTAGGCCGTGGTGAAGATGACGAACGGCCGGTGCGTGAGGCGACGCAGCACCTCGGTGCCGAGCAGTCCGGGCATCTGCACGTCGAGGAACACCAGCTCGGGGCGCAGCGTCTCGATCCCCTGCACCGCCGCCTCGCCGTCGGCCGCCTCGCCGACGACCTCCACCCAGTCGAAGGCGGCGAGCATGGCGCGCAGGCCGGCGCGCGCGAGCGGCTCGTCGTCGACGACGAAGGTCGGGACCTTCACGACTCCGCTCCGCGCCGGCGCGGCACCACGAGCACCGCCTCGTAGGTTCCATCCTCCTGCCCGCAGGCGAGCCGCGCGGCGCCGCCGTACAGCACCGCGAGCCGCTCGCGGAGCCGCGCGATCCCCGTGCCGCCGACGGGCGTCGCGGGCGTCGCGGGCGTCGCCTGCACCGCGTTGCGGACGGTGACGGTGAGCGCCGACGCGGTGTGCGTGGCCGTCACGGCGACCTCGGTCGGCTCCACGCGCGGCGCCGCGCCGTGGCGCACCGCGTTCTCCACCAGCGTCTGGAGCGCGAAGGACGGCATGCGCTCGTCGAGCAGCGCCGCGGGGATCTCCGCCCGCACGACGAGCCGGTCGCCGAAGCGCATCCGCTCGATCGCGAGATAGCGGGACACGAAGCGCCACTCGTCGCCGAGCGTCACCTCGTCGCGCTGCTCCTCGACGGCGGTGCGGAGGAGGTCGGCGACCAGCTCCGCCGCCTCCGCGGCGCGCGCCGGCTGCACGGGGATGAGCTGGACGACGGCGTGCAGGGCGTTGAAGAGGAAGTGCGGGTGGATCTGCGCCCGCAGCGCGGCGAGCTGCGTGCGCGCTGCGAGCGCTTCGGCCCGCGCCGCCCGCGCCGTCGCCTCGACGGCGTAGGAGACCCCCGCGACGATGGTGTACACGATGCCCCCGATGAAGAACACCTCGCCGCGGAACCGGTCGGGCAGGTGTCCCCCCAGGAAGATCGCCTCGATCACCAGCGAGCCGAGGTGCCAGGCGAGGATCGCGACGAGGGCGACCACGACATGCAGCACGACGAAGCGGAGACGAAACGGCCGCGGCCAGGGCGCGCGCTGCACGAACCGGAAGACGGCGAAGGCGACGAGGAGCCCGACGAGCGGGCGGACGACGGCCGCGACCCGTTCCTCGGGCGACCAGACGGGCGCCGCCTGCAGGATGAGCGCGAGCAGAGTGGGATGAAGGAGCGTCACGTCGATGATGATAATCGCTCGCCCCGCCGTCGTCCCCGCCGTTCGACGGTCCCGATCTGCCGTTCGGCGAATCGCGTTGGACATGGGACGTTCGGCGTTCGACGTTCGACGTTCGACATTCGACGTCCGGCGTCCAACGTCGAATGTCCAACCTCCGAGGTCCAGCGTCCAACGTCCAACGTCGAGCCCCCATGCTCACCCTCACCGACGTCACCCACGTCTACCCCAACGGCACCCGCGCGCTCGATCGCGTGAGCCTCACGATCCCGCTCGGCATGTACGGCCTGCTCGGCCCCAACGGCGCCGGCAAGTCGACGCTCATGCGCACCGTGGCGACGCTGCAGACGCCGACCGAGGGGACGATCCGCTTCGGAGATCTGGACGTCGTGCGCGAGCCCGAGCGGCTGCGGCGCACCCTCGGCTACCTGCCGCAGGACTTCGGCGTCTATCCCCGCGTCTCGGCGTACGACATGCTCGATCATCTCGCGGTGCTCAAGGGCATCGCCTCCCGCGCCGACCGCCGGACGACCGTCGAGTCGCTGCTCCACCAGACCAATCTCTGGAGCGTCCGCCGGAAGGCGCTCGCCGGCTTCTCGGGCGGCATGCGCCAGCGCTTCGGCATCGCGCAGGCCCTCATCGGCAACCCGCAGCTCATCATCGTCGACGAGCCGACCGCCGGCCTCGACCCCGAGGAGCGCAACCGCTTTCTCGACCTGCTGGCCGAGATCGGCGAGCGCGTCGTGGTGATCCTCTCCACCCACATCGTGGACGACGTGTCGGACCTCTGCCCGCGCATGGCGGTGCTCGCCGAGGGCCGCGTGCAGCTCGAGGGCGCGCCGCAGGCGCTGATCGAGTCGACGCGCGGGCGGATCTGGCGAAAGGCCGTCGAGCGCGCGGAGCTCGCCGCGCACCGGGAACGGTACCAGGTCCTCTCCACGCGGCTGCTCGCCGGACGGACCGTCCTGCACGTCCTCTCCGACCAGCATCCCGGCGGCGGCTTCGCTCCCGCCGACGCGGGGCTCGAGGACGTCTACTTCTCCACCCTCGCGCGCGCGCGCCGCGCCGCATGAGAGGCCGCCGGACCATGCTCATCGACGTCGCCCGCTTCGAGCTCCGCTACCTGCTCCGCAACCCGCTGCTGTGGATCACGGCGGCGCTGACCTTCGCCGCCTTCTTCCTCGCCATCAGCCTCGGCCTCGAGATGGGATCGGAGGGAGGCCTGCTCCAGAACGCGGCCTACGCCACGCTGCGGAACTGCGTCATGACGTCGGTGGCCTTCCTGTTCGTGTCGACGGCCTTCGTCGCGAATGCCGTCATCCGCGACGACGAGACCGGCTTCGGCCCCATCGTGCACTCGACCCGCGTGCGCAAGGCCGACTACCTGCTGGGCCGCTTCCTCGGTGCCGTCGCGGCGGCGGCGCTGTGCATGGCGCTCGTGTCCGTCGGCATCTGGCTGGGCTCCCTGATGCCCTGGGCCGACCCCGCGGGCGTCGGCCCCAACCGGCTCATCGATCACCTGTACGCGTACTTCCTGGTCGCGCTGCCCAACCTCTTCATCCAGGCGGCGATCTTCTTCGCGCTCGCCACCATCACCCGATCGATGATGGCGACCTACCTCGGCGTCGTCGGCTTCGTGTCGGGCTTCTTCGTGCTGCAGGGCGCCTACCAGGACCGGCCCCGGCTCCAGACGCTGATCGCGCTGGCCGATCCCTTCGGTGCGCGCGCCCTCCAGGACGCGGTGCGGTACTGGACGGTGGCCGAGCGCAACGTGGCGCTGCCCGAGTTCAGCGGGGCGCTGCTCTACAACCGGCTGCTCTGGGTCGGCATCGCCGTCCTGAGCCTCGTGCTCGCGCACGCGGTGTATCGCGTCGCCGACGTCGGCATCTCCACGCGCGCGCGGCAGCGCCGGCGGCTCACCGAAGGCGCCGCCGTCTCCGCCACGCCCATCGCCGTGTCCGCGCTCCCCGCGCCACGCCACGGTGCCGCCGCCCTCCGTGCGCTGCTCTGGATGCGCACGCGCTTCGAGGTCGCGCAGGTCGTGCGCCACCCCGCGTTCGCGGTGCTCATGGCGTGGGGGATGTACGTCACGGGGCTCGTCCTGCTCACGCAGCGGGACCCGGACGGCAAACCGACCCATCCGACGACGCTGTCGCTCATCCCCGAGATCGCCGACCCGATCTCGACGATCCTCCTCGTCATCGTCATCTACTACGCCGGGGAGCTCGTGTGGCGCGAGCGCGACCGGCGGATCGACGCGCTCATCGATGCCACGCCGATGCCCGGTTGGGCGTTCGTCGTTCCCAAGACGCTGGCGATGGGCGTGGTGCTGCTAGGGGTCGTGCTCGCGAGCGTCGCGGCGGCGGTGCTCCTGCAGCTCTCGCTCGGCTTCGCGCAGCTGGAGCTCGGCAAGTACCTCCTCTGGTACGTGCTGCCGACGACGTGGGACATGCTCCTGCTGGCGGCGCTGGCGATCCTCGTCCAGGCGCTCAGCCCGCACAAGGCCGTCGGATGGGGCGTGATGGTGCTGTTCGTCATCTGGCAGCAGTTCAATACGGCGGTGAACCACAACCTGCTCCTGTTCGGCGGAACGCCGAGCGTGCCGCTCAGCGACGTGAACGGCGCGGGGTCGTTCTGGAAGGGGGCATGGGTGTTTCGCGCGTACTGGGGCGCGTTCGCCGCGCTGCTGCTCGTCACCGCGCACCTGATGTGGCGGCGCGGCACCGACGTGCGGCTGCGGCCGCGTCTCGCCAACGCGCGCCGTCGCCTCGCCGGTGCGGCGGGGTGGGTCGCCGGCGGCGCACTGCTGGCCTTCGGCGCGACGGGCGCGTACGCGTACCACAACACCAACGTCCTCAACACCTACCGCACGAGCGACGCGGCCGAGGCGCAGGCCGTGGCATACGAGCGCAGGTACGGGAAGTACGCGGGCCTGCCCCAGCCCAAGGTGGTCGACCTGACGCTCGACGTCGCCCTCTATCCCGAGGAGCGGCGCGTCGCGACGAAGGGCCGCCTCGTGCTCCGCAACTTCACGGCGCGGCCGATCCCGGACGTCCACGTCCGCGTGGTGGGTGAGGACCTCCAGCTCGCCGCGGCGGCCATCGCCGGCGCGCAGCCGATCGTCGTCGACTCGGTCTTCCGCTACCGGATCTTCCGTCTCGATCGGCCGATGCAGCCCGGGGAAGAGCGCGTCATGACTTTCGAGACGCGCCTTCAGCAACGCGGCTTCCGCAACGAGCCGACGTTCACCCGGCTCGTCGAGAACGGCTCCTTCCTCAGCGAGGGGCACCTCATGCCCTTCGTGGGGCTCTTCACCATCGGCACCGTGCAGGACTCGGCGGCCCGGCGGCGGCACGGGCTCCCCCCCCTGCGGCGAGTCGCATCGCTCGACGACCTCCCGGCGACGGAGAACACCACCGTCGGTCGCGGGTGGGCGAGGTCGGACATCACCGTGTCGACGTCGGCCGACCAGGTGCCGCTCGCGCCGGGGAACAAGGTGTCCGACGTCGTGCGGGACGGCCGGCGCGTCGCCCGCTTCGTGTCGAGCGCCCCGATGCACCCCCGCTTCTCCATCCAGTCGGCGCGCTTCGCCGAGCGGCACCGCCGCCACGGCGGCGTCGACCTCGCCGTCTATCACCACCCGGGGCACGCGTGGAACGTGGACCGCATGCTCGACGCGCTCGCCGCCTCGCTCGATTACTATCGCGCGAACTTCGGCCCGTACCCGTTCGATCACGCCCGGATCGTCGAGTTCCCGGGCTACCAGGACTTCGCGCAGGCGTTCGCCGGCACGATCCCCGTCTCGGAGGACCTCATCTTCGTCTCCGACACCGATCAGCCGCGCGTGCTGGACTACGTCACCTACCTCACGGCGCACGAGCTGGCGCACCAGTACTGGGCACATCAGGTCGTCGGCGCCGACATGGAGGGCCGTGAGGTGCTGTCCGAGACGCTGTCGCAGTACTCGGCGCTGATGGTGCTGAAGCGGCGCCGCGGCGAGGCGCACATCCGCCGCTACCTGCAGTACGAGCTCGATCGCTACCTGGGTGGCCGGGCCAACGATCCGGCGGCGGAGCCGCCCCTCGCCCGCGTCACGGGACAGGACCACGTGACCTACAGCAAGGGCGCGCTCGCCATGTACCTGTTACAGGTGCGGCTCGGTGAGGCGGCGATCAATCGCGCGCTGCGGACGCTGCTCGCGCGCCACCGGTTTCGCGGCGCGCCGTATCCCCGCTCGCTCGACCTCGTCGCCGCGCTGCGCGCCGAGGCGAGGACGGCGGAGGATCGGGCGCTGATCGGCGACCTCTTCGAGCGCATCGCGCTCTGGGACCTGCAGGTGGGTGAGCCGACGGCGGCGCGACGCGCCGACGGCCGGTGGGACGTGACCGTGCCCGTCGAGGCGCGAAAGCTCTACGTCGAGGGAGGCGTCGAGCGCGAAGCCCCGCTCGCCGACCGGATCGAGGTGGGGCTGTTCACCGCCGAGCCGGGGGACGACGGCTTCGGGTCATCCAACGTGCTGCTGCTGGAGCGCCATCGCGTCCGCTCCGGCCGGCAGGTGCTGCGCTTCGTCACGGCGCAGCGACCGACGCACGCCGGCATCGACCCGTACAACTACTACCTCGACCGCACCTCGACCGACAACGTGCGACCGGTGCCGTGACGCGAGGGCTCTTCCGCCGCGTCAGGGTTCAATGACCGATGGACCCGTTCCATGGATGACATGGATTCCAGGAACCTCGCGCGTGGCGAGCGACGGGCGGGGACGATGCCGCCGGGGCGTGGTCCTCACCTCGAACGGCCGAGAGGTACTTCCCGTGGATCTCATCGGTTTCATCGATCGCCTCAGCCTCGGAGTGAACGGTCCAGCTCACACCCGGAGAGGAACCTCGCGCGAAGAGGAGCGATGCGATCCATGCGATTCCTGCAATCCATGGAGAACACCTTCGTGACGACTCGCCCGAGAGAGGGCCCCCGATGGCAGGGAGGGTCTTTCCTGGCCTCCATCGCCTGCGCACTTTGGGGTGGCGCACGTGAATGCACGCCACGCGCCCGAACGAGGAGGCGAGGGTGGATCGCAAGGCACACTGGGACAGGGTCTACACGAGCAAGCAGCCCACCGAGGTCAGTTGGTATCAGGCGGAGCCCGTCCGCTCGCTCGAGCTGCTCCGCGACGCGGGCGCGGGCCCCGCGAGCACGATCATCGACATCGGCGGCGGCGACTCGACGTTCGTCGACGCGGTGGTCGCGGCGCATCTCGGGCGCGTGACGGTGCTGGACGTCTCACGGGCAGCTCTCGCGCGGGCGCGGTCCCGGTTGGGCGCGCACGCGGCGGAGGTCGGATGGATCGAAGCGGACGTGACGCGCGCCGAGCTGCCGGCCGACGCGTTCGACGTGTGGCACG
>Ga0196976_1000989_pt1 | contig 14728 bp, 11 predicted proteins | sample S3v_513CmetaG_FD_148644 | JGI IMG/M metagenome (GOLD analysis project Ga0196976, IMG submission 148644) | Soil microbial communities from Anza Borrego desert, Southern California, United States - S3+v_5-13C | ecosystem: Environmental > Terrestrial > Soil > Desert | place: USA: California...
CGCGACGAGCGGCAGCCGGGCTCGCCCTTGGCCGAGTTGGAGGATGCCGGTGGCGAGAAGCAATCGCTGACCGCCCACCTGTCGCACGACCTGCAAAACCTCACCCGCACCGTCGAAACCCTGCGCTCCGACGCGGTGGCCGACGCGGTGAAAATCCTGGCCGAGGCCCGGCGGGTATGGATTGTCGGCTTCCGCAACAACCACGCCCTGGCGCTGTACGCCCGTGGCCTGCTGGCCCATGTGAAGCCCGACGTACGGATGCTGCCGGTCGGCGGCTACACCGTGGCGGAGGACCTGGCCTCGCTGTCGGCCGGTGACGCCATGCTGGCCCTGGGTTTCCGCCGCCGGTTGCCGGTGATGCGCTCCATCCTGCGCGAGGCGGCGGCAGTGGGGGCGAAGACGGTGCTGCTGGCCGACCCCACGGTGGACGAATGCGCCCGCCACGCCACAGTGACGTTGCGCTGCCTCAGCCGTGGCCTGACCCTGTTCGACTCCTATGTCGCTCCGATGAGCGTGCTCAACTATCTCTGCTCCCAGGTGGCGCTGCGCCTGGAGGTTGAGGCCGAGGCGCGGCTGGAGCGGATCGAGCGCCTGCACGAAGCTTTCGACGATTTCGACTGATCCAAGGGGAACGGACGTGACGACGGTGACCTTCACGCTGAACGGCGAGCCGCGCTCGGCCGAGGTGGCACCGGGCGAGAGCCTGCTCGACGTGCTGCGGTCCAAGTTCCGCGTCACCTCGGTCAAGGACGCCTGCGCGCCGCAGGGGCAGTGCGGCTGCTGTCTGGCGTTGATCGACGGCAACCCGAAGACCACCTGCGCCATCCCGGCGGAGAAGGCGGCGGGCAAGTCCATCGTTACCCTGGAAGGGGTGTCGGACAACGAGCGCGCGCTGTACGCCGACGCCTTCCAGGTCGCCGCCGGCCTGCAATGCGGCTTCTGCACGCCGGGCATCGTGCTGCGCATCAAGCACCTGACCGACGGGAAGCAGGACTTTACCCGTGCCGAGATATCCCGCGCGCTGGACGGCCACCTCTGCCGCTGCACCGGCTACACCAAGATCATCGACGCGGTGGAGCTCATCATCAAGGCCAAGCGCGGCGAACCGCTGCCGGCCCCGGTCACCCAGGGTCGCATCGGCGACCGCCTCGCCCGCTACCAGGGCGGCGACCTCGCCGTCGGCGCCCGGCCGTTCGTGGCGGATATCGATGTGCCGGGTCTGCTGCACGGCGCCGTCGTTCTGTCCAGCCACGCCCGCGCCCGCGTCTTGAAGATCGATACCTCCAAGGCCAAGGCCCACCCCGGTGTCGAGGCGGTGGTGACCGCCGCCGACGTGCCGGGCGAGCGTTGGTACGGCCTGATCTACCAGGACTGGCCGGGCATGGTGGCGGTGGGGGAGGAGGTGCGCTACGTCGGCGACATTCTGGCCGCCGTCGCCGCCAAGGACCCTCGCACCGCCCGCGAAGCCGCCGCGTTGGTCGAAGTCGAATACGACATCCTCGAACCCGTCCTCGATCCCCGCAAATCCATCGAACCCGGCGCCCCCCGCATCAACCCGGTCCACGACAACATCCTGTCGGTGACCGAGTTCACCCGTGGCGACGTGGAAGCGGCGCTCGCCGCTTCGGCCCATGTCGTCACCGGTACGTGGCAGACCCAGCGCATCGAACACCTGTTTCTTGAGCCGGAAAGCTGCCTCGCCGTGCCGCACGAGGACGGCGTGCTGCACCTCTACAGCCAGGGCCAGGGCATTTTCGACGACCGCCGGCAGGTCGCGGCGTTTCTTGACGTGGCGGAGGACAAGGTGTTCGCCGAACTGGTGCCCAACGGCGGCGCCTTCGGCGGCAAGGAGGACATGACCATCCAGGCCCACACCGCCCTGCTGGCGACGGTGACGGGCCAGCCGGTCCGCATCACGCTCACGCGCGAGGAGTCCATCCGCGTGCATCCCAAGCGCCATCCCATCACCATGACCTACACGGTGGGCTGCAATGCCGAGGGGCGGCTGACGGCGGTGAAGGCGGAAATGCTGGGCGATTCCGGCGCGTATGCCTCCGTTGGCGGCAAGGTGCTGGAGCGCGCCGCCGGTCACGCCTGCGGCCCCTACCGGGTGCCTTCGGTCCATGTCCGCGCCGTGGCCGCCTACACCAACAACCCGCCGTGCGGCGCCATGCGCGGCTTCGGCGCCAATCAGGCCAGCTTCGCCATCGAGGGCTGCCTGGATCAGCTTGCCGAGAAAGTGGGGCTGGACGGCTGGGAAATCCGCTGGCGCAACGCCGTGGACGTGGGCGACGTCTTCACCACCGGCCAGATCCTGGAAAAATCCGTGGGCGTGAAGAAGACGCTCCAGGCGGTCAAGGACGCCTACTACAAGGCTCGCCAGGAAGGCCATGCCGTCGGTGTCGCCTGCGGCGTCAAGAACTCCGGCCTCGGCAACGGCGCCAAGGAGTGGGGCAAGTGCCGCCTCACCGTCGAGGACGACGGCACCGTGTCGCTCTACACCAGCTTTACCGAAATGGGGCAGGGCCTCCTCACCATCCTGACCCAGTGCGCGGTGGAGATGACCGGTCTGCCCGCATCCGTGTTCCGTCCCAAGGTCAACACCACCCATGACTTGGGCGCCGGCCAGACCACCGGCAGCCGCGCCACTCTGCTGGCCGGACGTGCGGCGGCCAAGGCGGCGGAAACCCTGAAGGCCGATCTGGACAAGGGCCTGACGCTGAAGGACCTCGCCGGACGCGTTTACGCCGGCGACATCGTCATCGACGACACCACCCCGCCGGGTGCGGATGTCGCCAGGATCAAGACCCACACCGCCTTCGGCTTCGCCACGCAAGTGGTGATCCTGGACGAGTCCGGGCGCCTGTCCAAGGTGATCGCCGCCCACGATGTCGGCCGCGCCATCAACCCGCAGCAGTGCGAGGCGCAGATCGAGGGCGCGGTCCACATGGGCCTGGGCTACGCGCTCACCGAGGAGCTTCCCTGCCGCGACGGCATGCCGGTCACCTTCAAGCTGCGCGAGATCGGCGTGCTGCGCGCCCGGCACATGCCGGGGGTGGAAGTCATTCTGGTGGAAGACCCCGAACCCGAAGGCCCCTTCGGTGCCAAGGGGGTGGGCGAAATCGGCCTGGTGCCGACGGCCGGCGCCGTCCAGGCCGCCCTTCATGCCTTCGACGGCCGGTGGCGCCACACCCTGCCGATGAAGGACTCCCCCGCCGCGAGGGCCATCAACGTCGGCCGCATCCCGGCCACCGATCAGGAGAACTGGCATTGACCGCTCTCGTCATTGGTCCCGACCGTCACGGTTTCTCAGTCGTCATCGTCAACGGCCGGGTGTCCTTGCGTGTCCCGCCCGATGCCGAATTCCTGCCCTGCCCGGACGGCGAGATCGCGCCGGGCGCCGTCAACGCCCACACCCACCTCTACAGCGGCTTGGCGCCCTACGGTATCCCGCCGGCCAGCCCGCGGCCGGAAAACTTCATCCAGATCCTGGAGCGGCTGTGGTGGAGGCTCGACCGCGCCTTGGACGGCCCGTCGCTTGCCGCTGCGGCGACGGACTACATCGCCCACGCCCTTTTGTCCGGCACCACCACCCTGGTGGATCACCATGAATCACCCAACCTGATCCCGGGCTCCCTGGGCATCCTGGCCGACGCCTGCGAGCGGCTGGGCATGCGCGGCCTGCTGTGCTACGGCGCCACCGAACGCAACTTCGGCCGCGACGAGGCCCAACAGGGCCTGGACGAATGCCGCCGGGTAGCGCCCACGGCGCTGGTCCGCCCACTGGTCGGACTGCACGCCGGCTTCACCGTGTCCGACGACACCATCCGCGAGGCCGGCTCTCTTGCCCGCGAACTCGGCACCGTGCTCCACGTCCACCTCGCCGAGGACGTGGCCGATGTCGAGGACGCCCGCCGGCGCGGCCACGCCGGCCCGTTGCAGCGACTGGAAGCCCTGGACGCCCTGCCGCCGGGCTCGATCCTGGCGCACGGCGTCCACCTCTTAGCCTCTGAAGTGCAACGGGCCGACCGCCTGGGCTGCTGGCTGGTCCACAACCCGCGCTCCAACGAAGGCAACGGCGTCGGCTACGCCGCCAACCTCGGCGCCTCGTCGCGCGTGGCGCTGGGCACCGACGGCTGGCCCGCCGACATGGCCGCCGAGCGGGCGGCGCTGGAGCGTCTGGCCACGCAAAACGGCGACACGATGGCTGCCGGGCGGCTGGAAGCCGGCTACCGCCTGATCGCCGAACGCTTCGCCGCTCCCCCGCAACCGCTGGCGCCGAGGGCGCTGGGAGACGTGGTGGTGCGCGAAAACGGTCTGGTCCGGCATGTGGTGGTCAACGGCCGCGTCGTGGTGCGCGACGGCCATCTGACCGGCGGCGACCTCACGGTCATCAACGCCCACGCCCATCGGCAGGCCGGTCGCCTGTGGATGCGGATGGAACAACTCTAAAATTCATTTCAGGAGCGGCAAATCATGGCGCGGTTGGGCTTGGAGACGGCGGTGGTGGATCAGGCGGTGTACGGGCGCACCGCCAAGCGCATGGGCGAGGCGGGCGTGGTGCTTCCCACCTTCGCGCAACTGAAGGACCCCGCGACCATCCCGGAGACGATCCGCGCCAAGCTGGCCGACATCGACCCCGATGCCGCCCACCCGCTGAACCTGTTCCGCGTCCACTGGTTCAACGACGCCGACCGCAAGAGCCTGGCATCCGTGCCCGACCATGTGGAAATCCCGTCGGAGCTGTCGGGGGTGAAAGCCCGCATCGTCCTGGCTCTGGGCAACCGCTTCCCGATGATCCGGGCGCACAAGGTGCTGGCGGCCTACGGCTGCCTTGCGCCGCGCGTCGTTACCGGCCAGTTCGACCCGACCAACCAGCGCGCCGTGTGGCCGTCCACCGGCAACTACTGCCGCGGCGGCGTCGCCATCTCCCGCATCATGGGCTGCCACGGCGTGGCGGTGCTGCCGGAGAACATGAGCCGCGAACGCTTCGACTGGCTGGATCGCTGGTGCCTGGACCAGGGCGACATCATCCGCACGCCGGGCTCGGAATCCAACGTCAAGGAAATCTACGACGCCTGCGCCGAGCTGGACCGCGACCCCGCCAACATCATCTTCAACCAGTTCTGCGAGTTCGGGAACTATCTCATCCACCGCACCGTCACCGGCGCGGCTTTGGAGCGGCTCTACCAGCATCTCGCCAAGGGCAATCCGAATGCCACCCTGGCGGCTTACGTCTCGGCTTCGGGTTCGGGCGGCACGCTGGCGGCGGGCGATCACCTGAAGCGCGCTTTGGGTGCCCGCATCGTCGCCGTGGAGGCGGTGGAGTGCCCGACCCTGTTGGAGAACGGCTTCGGCGAGCACAACATCCAGGGCATCGGCGACAAGCACGTCCCCTACATCCACAACGTGATGAACACCGATCTGGTGGCCGGCGTCAGCGACGTGGCGTCCGACACCTTGAACCTGCTGTTCAACACCGACGAGGGCAAGGCGTATCTGGCCGACCGCCGCAACGTCGATCCGGCCTTGATCGAACGGCTGTCCAACCTTGGCCTGTCGTCCATCTGCAACATGCTGGCGGCGATCAAGACCGCCCGGCTCTACGACCTCGGCGCGGAAGACATCATCATCACCGTCGCCACCGATGGCGCGGAAATGTACGGCACCGAGCGGACCAAGGCGCTGCACCGCCATTTCGGTAACCGCTTCGACGCGGTGGCGGCGGGCGAAACCTGGGGCCGCGCCATCGCGGGCAGCACCACCGATCACCTGCTGGAAATGACCCACGTCGATCGCCGCCGCGTCTTCAACCTGGGCTATTTCACCTGGGTGGAGCAGCAAGGCGTGAGCGTGGAGGAGTTCGAGCGCCGCCGCGCCCAATCCTTCTGGGATGGTCTGCTTAACCTCGTCCCGGCGTGGGACGCGATGATCGCCGAGTTCAACGCCAAGAGCGGAGCCAAGGCGTGAGCCGCCTGCCGCTGGTCGATTGCGCGGCGTGCGGGGCGGAGGTCGATCCCGCCCGCGCCCTGCCGTTCCGCTGCCCCAACGCCGACGCCCGGCCGGAGGTGGACCACATCCTCACGCCGCGCGCCGTGGCCGACAGCTTTCCCACCGGCAACGAGGCCAACCCGTTCCTGCGTTACCGCGAGTGGACCCTGGCCTACCGGCTGGCCCGCCGCGCGGGGTTGAGCGAGGCCGGCTACGCCGATCTGGTGGAGCGGCTGGACGAGGCGCTGGTCCGCGTCGATGGGCGCGGTTTCCGCGTCACGCCGTTTGCCGCCCGGCCCGACCTCGCCCCCGCCTTGGGGCTTCCTAAGCTGGCCTTGTGGGTCAAGGACGAAACCGGCAACGTCGCCGGTTCGCACAAGGGGCGCCATCTGATGGCGGTGATGCTGTACCTCCAGGTGCTGGCCGCCGGCCGCCTGCCGGCCGGAGAGGGTTTGCGCTCGCGTCGGCTCGCCATCGCGTCCTGCGGCAATGCCGCGCTGGCCGCCGCCGTGGTGGCGCGGGCCGCCGACTGGCCCCTGGACGTCTTCATTCCCCCCGACGCCAGCCCGGTCGTCGTCGCCCGTCTCAAGGACCTCGGCGCCACCGTCCACATCTGCGAACGCGAAGCCGGGGTGGCCGGGGACCCCTGTTTCCTCGCCTACCAGCGGGCGGTGGCCGGCGGCGCGTTGAGCTTCGGCATCCAAGGAACGGACAACGGCCTGTCCGTCGAGGGCAGCCGCACGCTGGCCTACGAGATGGCCGAGACACTGGCCCGTTCCGGCCAGGAGTTGGACGCCCTGTTCGTCCAGGTCGGCGGCGGGGCGCTGGCCAGCGGCCTGTGGTACGGCCTTGTCGAGATGGAGGCCATGGGCGTGCTGACGGCGCGGCCGCGCCTGTTCGCGGTGCAGACCCAGGGCTGTCATCCCCTGGAACGGGCGCACGGCCGCCTTGCCCAGTGGACGCGGGCCAACAACGCCACCGTGGACACGGCTTTGACCCACGCCGCTTTCCATCGCGCCGAGTTCATGGCGCCGTGGGACACCGCTCCGCACTCCATCGCCCACGGCATCCTGGATGACGAAACCTACGACTGGCTGTCGGTGACCGAGGGCATGTTGCGCACCGGCGGCGGCCCGGTCATCGCCTCGGAAACGGAACTGGAGACGGCCAACCGCGTGGGCCGCACCGTCACCGGCCTCAAAGCCTCCCACACCGGCACCGCCGGTTTGGCCGGCGTGCTGGCGGCGCGGCCGACCGGCAATGTCGCCGTGCTGTTCTCGGGGGTGGAGCGGTAGCAAGGCTGCGACGGAGTTGGCGTGCCTCGACAAGCTCGGCAGGGGGTTTTTCTTAAAGCTTTGAAACTTTCCTTATGCCGAGCTTGTCGAGGCGCGAACGCCGTTCCGACATTGAAAATATTCCCATTCCGTGCCACTCTCCCCCAGTAAAGCGGACGAACTCCGCCCGCCTGCTCCGGCAACGCAACACGCAACCCACCGGCGTTGCATCGTTGCGTTTCACCGCTAAGCCACTGAAAAACAACAAACCACCTTCCGCTGCCCGTTGCGCAGCGTTGCGTCGGGTTGCGCCCCCGTTTCACATTACGCAACCCTGCGACAGTCTGCTGACACCACGCTGTCAGGAGGGACGGTGTATAAGAACCCTCGTGCCGGCACGCCACCCCAAAGACGCCCAACACGAAGGCTGAAACCCATGTCCCAACACTCCGACGGTATTGTCTGGTTCGAAATTCCCGCCAGCGATTTCGAGCGTGCCACGCGCTTCTACGAAACGGTGTTCCAGGTCACCTTGAGGCGGGAACAGTACGGCGACGATAACGCCCGCATGGGCGTCTTCCCCTATCAACTGCCGGGGGTGAACGGTGCGGTGGTCGAGGGGGCGATGTACCAGCCCGGCGCCACCGGCTCCGTGGTCTATTTCAACGCCGGCGCCGATCTGGCCGTGCCGCTGGCCCGCGTCGAAGGGGCCGGCGGCAAGGTGCTGGTGCCCAAGACGCTGATCTCGCCGGAAATCGGCTATTTCGCCCACATCATCGACACGGAAGGCAACCGGGTAGCGATGCATTCGATGAACTGACCGCCCGATGCGCCGCGCCGACCGCCTGTTCCAGATCATCCAGGTGCTGCGCTCCGGCCGTCTGGTGACGGCGGCCGAGCTGGCGGAGCGTCTGGAGGTTTCGGAACGCACCGTCTACCGCGACATGCGCGACCTCATCGGGTCGGGCGTGCCGGTGGACGGGGCGGCCGGCGCCGGCTATCTCCTGCGGCCCGGCTTCGACCTGCCGCCTCTCATGTTCACCGCCAACGAACTGGAGGCGCTGGTCCTGGGCGCCCGGCTGGTGCGGGCCTGGGCCGGTGGCGCCTTGGCGGAGGCGGCAACGGCGGCGCTGGACAAGATCGAGACCGCGGTGCCGGAAGGCCGCCGGCACGCCCTGTCCGCCGGCCGGCTCTACGCTCCGGGTTTCGGCTTTCCGGTGGAATTGCACCACCGCCTGGACCTCGTGCGCGAGGCCACCAACGCCCGGCGGGTGATCGCCTTCGACTACGTGCGCGAGGACGGCGGCGCCTCCACCCGTACCGTTCACCCGCTCGGCCTTTTCTTCTGGGGTAAGACATGGACCCTGGTGGCGTGGTGCGAACTGCGCGACGAGTTCCGCCATTTCCGCCTCGACCGCATGGCCGAGGTGCAGGTGCTGGACCGCACTTTCGCTGAGACAGATGGCCGCACTCTCAGTGACTACCTCGGGCAGTATGGTGCCGGGCTTTAGCCCGTCCAAAGGGGGATTCCGGGGTGGTGCGCGTTCTGTTGGCTGTGTTCGCCGTGGTAACCGGTCTGCTGGCCGGTACTCTTCCGGCGCGTGCCGGTCTGACCGATCGGCTGAACGGCTCGCTCGTCGCCATCGATCGGACCATCCGCTTCCCCGATGCCGACGTACGGACGCTGCTCAACGCCATCATCCCCGGCGTTTCGCAGCAGCCGACGCTGGACATGTTGCGCATCCGCTATCGCACCCGCGATACCGGGGGGCAACTGATCACCGTGTCGGGCACCATCGTCCTGCCCCGCCATCTTTCGGGCGCCCGGCCGATGATCAGCATCCAGCACGGCACCACCTACATCAAGCAGCCCTCCGCCACCTACCGGATGGTGAGCGACAGTGGCATCGGCGGTGTCGGTTATCTCGATCCCCTGGGCTTCGTCCTCGCAGGGCTGGGGTACGTCGTGCTGGTGCCGGACTACATCGGCTATGGCATCACCAGCAACCTCATGCACCCCTACCTGATCGCCGACAGCCTGGGCGGCACGGTGGCCGACATGATCCGCGCCTCGCGCGCCGTGCTGGCCCGCCAGAACGTGCGCACCGACGGCAAGGTGTTCCTGGCCGGCTATTCCGAAGGCGGATACGCCACCATGGCGGCGCAAAAGGTGATCGAGGCCCGCTATCCCGACATCCGCCTGACCGCCGTGGCGCCGATGGCCGGTCCCTACGATCTGGCGACGACGGCGCGGCGGCTCATCCGCTCCGGGGTGGCGTACAGTCGTCCGGAATACCTGCCGTTCGTCATCAAGGCTTATCTGGAAACCTACAACCTGGGCGGTTTGGACACGGTGTTCCGGTCGGCCTATGTCGGGCCGATCCGTCGCTTCTTCGCCAAGAACAGCTCCGACGAGGAGGGCAGCTCCCTGTTTCCGCAACAGATCGACCGCCTGTTCCGTGCCGACGCCCTGGCCGCCTATCAGGGCAACGGCCAGACCGAACTGAAGCGGCGGATTCAGGAAAACACCTTGCTCGGTTGGACGCCGCGTGCGCCGATGGCGCTGTTCCACTGCGAAGGTGACGACCAGGTGCCGGTCGCCAACGCCACCGCCGCCCAACAGGCGTTCCGGCGGCGTGGCGTGGCCGTGGAATTGCACACTTATCCCGGCGGCAGTCACATCGACTGCGTCCAGGCCGAACTGGGCGCAGTTGAGTTCTTCATCCGTCACGGTGGGCTGACACTGCCGTAGTGTCGGTCTGTCAATCCTGGTCCTGAGAAACCTCCTCGGCCAGTTCGGCGGCCAGATCGGCGAACATGCCGGCGTCCACGTCCAAACCGTTCTGCTCGCAAATGCGCATGAAGACGCGATAAGCGTGGAGGATGGCGACATCCAGCGCCGCCTCGTCGCCTTCCTCGCTATAGCGATCCTTGATGCCGCGCTCCTGGATGGTGCCGATCACATCGTGTTCGGCGGCCTGCAGCACGGCTTCCATGGCCTGCTTGTGGAGAGTCGACATCGTTCAATTCCTTCCGTCGGTAACAAATAGACTTCGGTCCCGAAGGGCCGCCAACCAATTTGGCAACCCGCGGGCCGGAAGTCAGCCCGAGACTTGGGCCATGCTGATGAAATTCACGGTTTGCGGCGCCAGCACACCCCGGCGCAGCCGCTCCAGGATCAGGAACCACGTCAGGTCCACCGCCTCCTCGGCCATGCCTTCGGCGCTGCCGGCCGGATCAACGGGATTGAAGCGGATATCGAAGCCCGGGCCGGCGTAACGGGCCATGCCTCCGTCCAGTTCCACCCGATACTCCCGCCCATCGAAGCGGCCCAGCACCGTGGTCCCATCCACCAGCACGCCGTCGCGCCCGACGTGACGACGCCACAGGTCGGCGTCCAGGAAGAAGGTTGGCTTGACCTTGTACGGGCCGCCTTCCTCCGGACAGAAGATGTCGCAGTTGCCGCACTCGTTGCAGGCATCGGCCAGATTGGCGATCTGGTGCGGCTTGGCGATGGTGACGCGGCCCGTCTCATGGGCAACCCAGCCGCCGTCGTGGCGGCGCAGGGTAACCACCGGCACTGTCTCCTTGCCCAGGTCGATGGTGAAGTTGGCGTCGTTGGGGCAGACCGGCACGCACTTGTCGCAGGTCAGGCAGTCGAACAGGGCGAGGTGCGAGCCGACGCGGCGCGGCGGCGTGGCGTTCTCGGCCCGGCGGTAATAAGGGTCTTGGGCAGCCTTCTCGGCGTAGGTTTCGGTGTTCGCCAGGATGGCGCCGGTTTCATGTCCGAAGGCGCGTTGGATGAAGGTGCCGATGGTGGCGGCGCCCACGGCGTCCATCCGCCGACCCAGGTCCTTGAAATACTGCTGGGCGCGACCGTAGCCGCCGGGCTTCAACAGGTCGGAGCAGACGGTGACCGGCACCAGCCCCAGCGCCACCGCGTCGGCGAAGTTGTGGGCGTCGATGCCGGCGGAGAACGAGATGGGGAAACGGTCGCCGAAGGTCTGGCGGAAGCGGCGCACCAGCGCCATCGCCAGGACGTGCAGCGGCGCGCCGGACAGGTACATCTCCTTTTCCGAGGCAGGGAAGAAATCCTTGTGGTTGCGCACCAGCAGCGTGTTGGAGAACTTCACGCCGAAGCTCAAACCCAGGTTCTCGGCGGTGCGGCCCAGCCGATCGGCGAAGGCCACCGCCTGTTCCCACTTGGCGTCCTTGGCGAACGCCGCGTCGGGGACCTCAAGCTCGGTGTAGCCCATCTCGTCGTGCAGCAGGCGGTTCAGCTCGTCCTTGCCCAGCAGGGTCGGGTTCAGCTTGACCACCACGTTCAGGCCGTTGACCCGCATCAGGGTGTCGGCGATGCCCTCGATCTCCTGCGGCGGGCAGCCGTGGAAGGTGGACAGGGTCAGGGTGTCGGAAATGCGGCTGGGGTAGGGCAGACCACGGAAGGCGGCGAAGGCGTCGGGAATCTCGCCGCGCAGTTTCTCGATGACCGTCGAGGCGTCCTTCAGCCCGTCGATGAAGCGCTGCACCTTGTCGGAGCGGATGCCGTCGAGGTCGTAGCCGACGCTCATGTCATAAACGGTGTCGCCGAAGCCGGGCGCCAGGGCCAGCCTGCCGGATGCCTTGAGCATCTCGATCAGCATCGCCGCCTTGACGTATTCCTCCAAGGACTGGTCGAGCGTCAGTTCCTGCGACCATTCGACGTTGAAGCCGACGGTCGCCATGTCGATGCACGGGCGGGGGATTTCCAGGTCGTCGCGGACCTGGACGGTCTTCAGCTCGATCACCCGGCCGCCGGCCAGCCACGCCAGCACGATGTTCTGCGCCAACTGGGTATGCGGTCCGGCGGCGGGGCCGAACGGGGTGGAGGCGCGTTTGCCGTGCAGGGTCACCGACAGGTCGTGCTTGGCGTCGCCCAGCACGAAACGGCGGGCCGGCAGATCGAAGATGGCGTTCTTCGCCTCCAATTCCCGGAACATCCGGGTGACCAGGACGGCGAAGGGGATCGGCGTCAGACCGCTCATGATGATCCTTCACATGGCAGCGCTGCTGCCGCGATGGGCCCAGCCGGTGCAGCGGCGCTCGACGGCGGCCGCCAGCTCGTACATTACGACACCCATGACGGCCACCACCAGCAGTCCGGCGAAGACCAGCGGCACGTTGAACTTGGAGGACGCCGACATCATCAGGTAGCCGATGCCCTCGTTGGCCGCCACCGTCTCGGAGATGACCGAGCCGACGAAGGCCAGGGTGATCGCCACCTTCAGCGAGGCGAAAAAGAACGGGAGCGATCGCGGGATGCCGACCTTGAGCAGAATATCGATCCTGCGCGCGCCGAGCGAACGCAGCACGTCCTCGATCTCCGGCTCGACGGTGGCAAGGCCGGTGGCGACGTTGACCACAATGGGGAAGAAGGAGATGAAAAAGGCCAGCAGGATCGCCGGCGCGGTGCCGATGCCGAACCAGATTACCAGGATCGGTACCAGCGCCACCTTGGGGATGGAGTTGAAGCCGATCAGCAGCGGATAGGTGGCGCGGTAAACGGTGCGGGACGAGCCGACCAGCATGCCCAGCGCCAGGCCGAACACCACGGCCACGGCGAAGCCGGCGACAGTGGTCATCAGCGTCTGCGCCGCGTGCATGACGATGGCGTCGCGGTACTTCCAGCCGGCGGCGAACGACGAGGACGGGGAGGGCAGGATGAACTCGGGGACCTGGAAACCGCGCGCGATCACCTCCCACAAAACGAACAGAGCCAGCGTCAGCAGCCACGGCGCCAGCGTGGCGGCGAGTTTGTCGCGTTTCATGGCGTCAGCTTTCCCGTACGTGAACAATGTGATCCCGAAGTTCATGCACCAGATGCATGAACGGCTCGTGGTAGCAGACCTCCAGCCCCCGGTCGGGGGCCAAGTCAATGGGGCGGCGCAGCACCACCCGACCCGGCCGCTTGGAGAGCACATACACCGTGTCGGCCAGGAACACCGCCTCGCGCAGGTCGTGGGTGACCAGGATCACCGTGATGTTCTTCTTGCGGCGCAGCTCCGACAGCACGCACCACAGCTCCTCGCGGGTAAACGCGTCCAGCGCGCCGAACGGTTCGTCCAGAATCAGCAGTTCGGGCTCGTGGATCAGCGCCCGGCACAGGTTGGCGCGCTGTTGCATGCCGCCCGACAACTGCCAGGGGTACTTGTCCTCGAAGCCCTTGAGGCCGACCAGCGCCAGCAGGTCGCGGGCCTTTTCCTCGTACGCCTTGCGCTCGCGGCGCAGGCGGCGGCGGTGGGGCTCGACCACCTCCAGCGGCAGCATGACGTTGCGCAAGGTGGTGCGCCAGGGCAGCAGGGTGGCGTTCTGGAACGCCATGCCCACCATCTTCTGCGGCCCGGCCACCTCGCGCCCGTGGGCCAGCACCGCCCCCTCGGTGGGCGGCACCAGCCCCGACAGGAGCTTGAGGAGGGTCGACTTGCCGCATCCCGACGGGCCGACCACGGCGGCGAACTCGCCCTTGGCGACGTGCATCGTCAGGTTCTGGACGGCGAGCGTACCGTCCAGATCGTAGACCAGACTGACCCGGTCGAGACTCACGAAGCCATGGGACACGACACCAACCCTCCCCCACCCGATGCGACGTTACGGAGCGACCTTGCGGTCGGCGGCCGGCGGCAGGAAGCTGGCGTCGAACACCTCCGCCACCGCCGGAGTTGCAGGCAGGCCGAACGCCGCCACCACCTCGGCGATGGCCGCCTTCATGCGGTCCTCGCGGATGGCGCCCAGGCCGTCGGCCTTGACGTCGGCGGTGACCACGTTGGCCTTCAGCGCCATCTTCAGGCGCTTCAGCTCGACCTCCTCGTCGATCAGCGGGTCGCGCTTCTTGATGTACTGGATCGAGGCCGGCGGGTCGGCGATGGTATCCTGGATGCCCTTGGTGACGGCCTTCAGAAAGCCCTTCACCGCTTCCGGATGCCCGGCGACCAACTTGGGGCTGGCGATGATGGCGTTGCCGTAGACCGCCACGCCTTCCTCGGAATAGGACAGGACGTTCAGGTCCTCCGCCTTCACGCCCGCGCCGTTCAGGTTCAGCATGCTGGTGAAGTAGAAGCCGGAGATGGCGTCCACGTCTCCTCGGATCAGCATCGGCTCGCGCAGCGGCGGGTCCATGGAAACCCAGGCGACGTCGTCCGCGCCCAAGCCGGTCTTGGCGGCGAACGCCGGCCACGCCTTGCGGGCGGCGTCGAAGCCGGGGGCGCCAATTTTCTTGCCCTTGAGGTCGGCCGGCGTCTTGATGCCCGACTTCTTCAGGGCGAAGATGGCGTAGGGCGGCTGGTTGTAGAACATGTAGACCGCCTTCATCGCTTGGGCCGGGTTCTTGGCGTTGAAGTCGATCAGGGCGTTGATATCGGCGACGCCGATGTCGTAGGCGCCCGAGGCGACGCGGTTCATGGCGCCGGCCGAGCCGTTGCCGGAAA
>Ga0196976_1000990_pt1 | contig 14725 bp, 13 predicted proteins | sample S3v_513CmetaG_FD_148644 | JGI IMG/M metagenome (GOLD analysis project Ga0196976, IMG submission 148644) | Soil microbial communities from Anza Borrego desert, Southern California, United States - S3+v_5-13C | ecosystem: Environmental > Terrestrial > Soil > Desert | place: USA: California...
GACCAGGTCGACCGGGGCGAGCTGACGCGCGAGGCCGCCCAGCTGGAGATCGAGCACTACTGGTCCGGCGCGCTCCGCCGCGCGGTGATCGACGGCGACGTCGAGAACGGCTCCCTGATGGCTGGCCAGAGCGTCGGTCTGGTGACCCGCGAGCAGCCGACGGCGGGCATCATTGCCGAACTGATCGAACAGGCCGAGACCGCGCTCGTCCGCCGCTGGGCCGCCTACCCCTCCGCCGCCCCGCCGGCCGCCGTCGGAGCGGCGTGACGCGGGGGACGTTGAACGCGCCTCAGCGGTGCGATACCTTTGACGTCAATGACGTCATGGAGGCCCGCATGCCCGGAAGCCTGCAAGTCCGCGGTCTGGACGACGACCTGATCAACCGTCTGAAACGCCGAGCGGCCCGCCATGGCCGATCGGCCGAAGCCGAGCACCGGGAAATACTCCGCCAAGCCCTCGCCAGCGAGACGGAGCCGTCGTTCGAGGAGTTGGCGGCGGAGTTCCGGGCGCTGACGTCGGGGCGCAAGCACACCCCATCGGAAGTGCTGCTGCGCGAGGGGCGCGGCGAGCGGTGATGGCGACGGTGGTCGTGGACGCCAGCGTCGCCGTGAAGTGGGTCGTGGCGGAGGAAGGCTCGAACCAGGCTCTCGCGTTGCGCCGGGAGCGGCATCTCACGGCGCCCGACCTGATCGTCGCCGAGTGCGCGAACATCCTCTGGAAGAAGGCGCGCCGGAACGAACTGACGGCCGACGAGGCCGCGTTCGCCGCGCGCCTGCTTCAGAAGTCCGGCATGAATCTTCGGCCGATGCTGGGCTTTCTTGAGGTCGCGACGCGGCTTGCCGTGGAACTTGATCACCCGGCCTACGACTGCGTCTATCTGGCCATGGCGCAGATCGAGGGCACGAGCTTCGTGACGGCGGACGACCGTCTGCTACGCAAGGTCAGGGCGATGCCGGCGCATCCGATGGCCGCCTGCGTCGTCGGCCTTCATGAATCGCCTTCAAGGCCAAGCCCATGATGGCAAGCGCTGTCCCACGCACGCCGCCGCGCTCTTCGCCCACCTGCGCTCCATCACCGCCCCTGCGCCACCCCCCGGTCGAGGAAACCGTGGGCCGGGGTGATTGCCGCGGGAATTGAATCGCCTATCTTCCATACGACTCTTGCATTTCCCCGCGCCGCATGGAATTCACCGGGCCATGGACCAGACGCACGCAGCCATGACCCACCACCACGCCTCCGGCACCGCCTCGCGCCGGCTGCTGGCGCGCGTGCGCGACATCATGGCCGGGTCGGGCACCGGGCAGGACCGGCTCGACAAGATCGTCACGCTGATCAAGGTGGAGATGCAGGCCGACGTCTGCTCCTGCTACGTGATGCGCGCCGGCGAAGTGCTGGAGCTGTTCGCCACCGAGGGCCTGAACAAGGACGCCGTGCACAAGACGCGCCTGCGCGTGGGCGAGGGCATCGTCGGCGACATCGCCGCCACCGCCCGCGCCATCGCGCTGGACGACGCGCCGTCGCACCCCAACTTCGCCTATCGCCCGGAAACCGGCGAGGACCCGTTCCAGTCGCTGTCCGGCGTGCCGATCCTGCGCGGCGGCCGCGTGCGCGGCGTCCTGGTCATCCAGCACAAGACGCGCCGCCTCTACGCCGAGGACGAGATCGAGACGCTGCAGACCATCGCCATGGTCGTGGCCGAGCTGGTGGCGGCGGGCGAGCTGGTCAGCCCCAACGAGGTGTTCTCGCCCGGCGACGTGGCGTTGCTGCCCACCCGCCTGTCCGGCGTGTCGCTCAGCGCCGGCCTGTCCAACGGCACCGCCGTGGTGCACCGGCCGCAGCTGACCATCCGCCAGATGGTGGCCGACGACGCCGACCGCGAGCTGGAACGCCTCAGCGAGGCGATCACCGCCATGCACGTCGCCATCGACGAGCTGCTGGCGCGCACCACCCTGGCCGGCCTGGGCGAGCCGCGCGACATCCTGGAGACCTACCGGATGTTCGCCGAGGACCGCGGCTGGCTGTCGCGCATCCGCGAGGCGATCCACATGGGCCTCACGGCGGAAGCCGCCGTGCAGCAGGTGCAGAACGACAACCGCGCCCGCATGAGCCACCTGACGGACCCCTACATCCGCGAGCGGGTCCTGGACCTGGACGACCTCACCAACCGGCTGCTGCTGCACCTCGCCGGCAAGCGCCCGGACGGCGAGGCGGCCTCGCTGCCCGACGAGATCGTGCTGGTCGCCCGCTCCATGGGCCCGGCGGAGCTGCTGGACTACGACCACCGCCGGCTGCGCGCGCTGATCCTGGAGGAGGGCACGCCGTCCAGCCACGTCTGCATCGTGGCGCGCGCCCTCGACATCCCGGTCGTGCAGTGCACCGACGCGCTCAACCGCATCGAACCGCTCGATCCGCTCATCGTCGACGGCGACAACGGCCAGGTCTTCGTGCGCCCCGCCGAAGACATCCAGATGGCCTACGTCAAGAGCATGGAGATGCGCACCCAGCGCGAGCAGATGTACGCGGAGGTCCGCGCGCTGCCCTCGCTGACGCGCGACGGGGCGCCGATCTCCATCCAGCTCAACTGCGGCCTCGTCATCGACCTGCCGCACCTGCACGCCAGCGGGGCGGAGGGCATCGGCCTCTACCGCACCGAGATCCCGTTCATGGTCCGCTCCACCTACCCGGACGTGGACACGCAGACGGCGCTCTACCGCCGCATCCTGGACGAGGCGGGCGACAAGCCGGTGATCTTCCGCACCCTCGACGTCGGCGGCGACAAGGTGCTGCCCTACCTCGCCGGCGGCGAGGAGGAGAACCCGGCGCTGGGCTGGCGCGCCATCCGCATCGGCCTGGACCACCCCATGCTGCTGCGCCAGCAGCTGCGCGCCCTGCTGCGCGCGGCCGGCGGGCGCACGCTGTCGGTGATGTTCCCGATGGTGGCCGAGGTGGCCGAGCTGGAGGCCGCCCGCCACATCCTGGGGCTGGAGGTGTCGCACGCCCTGGCGCACGGGTTCGAGCCGCCCTCGCGGCTGCGCGTGGGGGCCATGATCGAGGTGCCGTCGCTGCTGTTCCAGCTGCCGGCGCTGCTGCCGCGGGTGGACTTCGTGTCGGTCGGCTCCAACGACCTGACGCAGTACCTGTTCGCCAGCGACCGCGGCAACCCGCGCACCGCCAACCGCTACGACCCGCTGTCGCCGGCCGTCCTCTCCATGCTCCGCCGGCTGGTCGAGGCGTGCAACGAGGCGGAGGTGCCGCTCTCCATCTGTGGCGAGATGGCCGGCCGGCCGCTCGACGCCATGGCACTGATCGGCATCGGCTTCCGCACGCTATCCATGGCGCCGCCGTCGGTGGGCCCGGTGAAGAGCATGCTGCGCTCGCTCGACGTGGCGGCGCTGCGCCAGTACATGGCCGGGCTCTACCACTGCCCCGACCACAGCCTGCGCACCAAGCTGCGCGCCTTCGCCAAGGATCATGGGGTTCTGATCTAGGGCGCGGTCCTGCCCGCCGATGCGGGGATTGCTTCGAAGGGCGCCGTTTTGTTACTAAGGGCCTAGCCGGGAGGCGTGTACAACCTTCGGCTGGATACGCTTCCCGCAGGCACGACACGGCTGAACCCATGGGCGAACGCAAGAAGTTTTTCTCCGGCGGCAACGCGAACGCGGCGGCCGAGGCCTGGAACGGCGCGCCCGCGCCGGAATCCGTCGCCACGGTGCTGCGCGACGCGCGCCTGCGCCTGGGGGTCGAGCTGCGCGACGTCGCCGCGACGCTGCGCATCCGCTATCCTTACCTGGAGGCGATCGAGCAGGGCCGCTACGCCGAGTTGCCGGGCACCGCCTACGCCACCGGTTTCCTACGCTCCTACGCCGAGTTCCTGGGCCTGGACCAGGACGACATCCTGCGCCGCTACAAGGACGAGGTCGCCGGCCGCGTCGGCAAGCAGGAGCTTTACTTCCCCACGCCCGTGTCCGAGGGGCGCGTGCCCGGCGGCGGACTGCTGTTCGCCACGGTGCTGCTGGGCGGTCTGGTGTACGGCGGCTGGTACTATCTCTCGGCGACCGACCGTTCGGTGGTCGATCTGGTGCCGGCGCTGCCCGACCGCTTCGTGTCGTTGCTCGACAACCTGCCGTGGAACACCCCCGCCACCCCGCCGGCCCCGCCCGCCGACGGCGTGGCCGCCGTGCCGGACGCCGCCCCCACGACCGCCACCACGGCCGCCACCACGGCCGCCCCGGTCCTGACTCCGGCCCCGGCCGCCGTCGCCCCGACGGTGATCGCGCAGGCTCCCGCCCCGGTTCCGGCCGCCGGTGGCGCCTCCAGCACCGCCGCGCCCACTCCGCCCGCCACTCCGCCGGCCGCCCCGCCCGCCGTCGCGGCCCCGGCCCCCACCGCGCCGATCCCCACCGCGCCGATCCCGCCGCGTCCGCCCGCCCAGCTCCTGGCCCAATCCGCCACCCAGTCCGCCGCCGCCCCGGCCCCGCAGCCGGCGCCGCCGCAGCCCGCGGTACCCCAGCAGATGGTGACGGCACCTCAGGCCGAGGACGAAGAGGCCGACATGTCGACGCAGGAGCCGACGCTCCTGAAGCCCGATTCCGTGGTCCTGCAGCAGGCGACGGCCCCGCAGCCCGCCGCGGCGACCACCGACAAGCCGGTGACCGAGGGCAAGGTCTACGGCAGCCAGAACGCGGCCGCCCGCGTGCAGATCCGCGCCGTGCAGGACAGCTGGGTGCAGGTCCGCGAACCGAACGGCGAGAAGGTGCTGGAGCGCGTTCTGAAGGCCGGCGACGTCTTCCGCGCCCCGGACAAGCCCGGCCTGCGCCTGCGCACCGGCAACGCCGGCGGCCTGGTGATGATCGTCGACGGCGTCGAGGGCAAGCCGCTCGGCTCCATCGGCCAAGTGCTGCGCGACGTGCCGCTGGACGGCTCCGCCCCCCGCGCCGCCGCCGGGCGCTGAGGGCGCGCCCGCACATCTGCCCCGCACATCTGCCTTGAATCGGCGGCGCCCGTGCGCACTTCTGGCCTGGGCGCCGTTGCGCTATAACGGCGCCGTCCATTGCCGAGGCCATGTCCATGAGCAGCGTGCGCGCCTACCGCCAGATTCTGCGTCGCAAGTCCCGTCAGATCCGCGTCGGCAACGTGCTGGTCGGCGGCGACGCGCCGATCTCCGTGCAGACGATGACCAACACGCCGACCGCGGACGTGAAGGCCACGGTCGAGCAGATCAAGGCGGCCGAGCGCGTCGGCGCCGACATCGTGCGCGTCTCCTGTCCCGACCAAGACTCGGCGCTGGCGCTGAAGGAGATCGTGCGGCAGGTCGACGTGCCGATCGTCGCCGACATCCATTTCCACTACAAGCGCGCCATCGAGGCGGCGCAGAGCGGGGCCGCCTGCCTGCGCATCAATCCCGGCAACATCGGCTCGGCCGAGCGGGTGCGCGAGGTGGTGAAGGCCGCCAAGGACCACGGCTGCTCCATGCGCATCGGCGTCAACGCCGGCTCGCTGGAGCACGACCTCTTGGAGAAGTACGGCGAGCCCTGCCCGGAGGCTATGGTCGAGAGCGCGCTGAACCACGCCAAGATCCTGGAAGACAACGACTTCTTCGAGTTCAAGATCTCCGTGAAGGCGTCCGACGCCTTCCTGGCCGTGGCCGCCTACCAGGGTCTGGCGGAGGCCTGCGACTATCCCCTGCACATCGGCATCACCGAGGCGGGCGGCCTGCGCGCCGGCACGGTGAAGTCCTCCATCGGCCTGGGCATGCTGCTGTGGTCGGGCATCGGCGACACGCTGCGCGTCTCCCTGTCGGCCGACCCGACGGAGGAAGTGCTGGTCGGCTACGACATCCTGAAGTCGCTGGGCCTGCGCCGGCGCGGCGTCACGGTGATCTCCTGCCCCAGCTGCGCCCGCCAGAACTTCGACGTCATCAAGACGGTGGAGGTGCTGGAGCAGAAGCTGGCGCACATCACCACGCCGCTGACGCTGTCGGTGATCGGCTGCGTGGTGAACGGCCCCGGCGAGGCGCGTGAGACCGACATCGGCCTGACCGGCGGCGGCAACAACACGCATCAGGTCTATCTCTCGGGCGTGACCGACCACCGCCTGAAGGACCAGGACATCGTCGCCCACCTCGTCGGCCTCGTCGAAAAGAAGGCCGCCGAGATCGAAGCCGCCAAGGCCGCGGAGGCTGCCGAATAGATTCGAGACACGGATGAACACGGATGAACACGGATGGGACCGGATGAACACGGATGAAGCCCCATCCTCTTTCATCTGTGTTTATCCGTGTGCATCTGTGGCGAAATTCCGTTCAGGACATGCGCGCGTCCGGTGCGGGCGCGTGGTTTGCCACAGATGAACACAGATGGACACAGATAGTAGGGATTTGATTTTCCATTCGTGTCCATCCGTGCATAATCCGTGTTCATCCGTGTCTAAAAATCCCGCTCTCCGCCCCGACACGCCGCGGTGAGTGAAGGCCGGGAAGGCTCTCAGCGTGACCACCTCCTACCTCGTCATCGGCGCCAGCCACCGGACCTGCTCGGGCAGCCTGCGCGACCGGCTGCAGACCGAGGAGGCCGAGGTGCCGGGGGTGCTGGAGCGCCTGAAGCTGCTGGGCTTCGAACAGGCGGTGTGGCTGTCCACCTGCGACCGGATCGAGGTGGCGGCGGCCCACCCCCGGCCGCTGGAGGCCGCCCTCGACGTTGCCCGCCTGCTGGCCGAGCGCGCGGGCATCCGCGCCGAGGAGTTCGGCGACCAGCTCTTCACCCTGACCGGCGAGGCGGCGGTGCGCCACCTGTTCGCCGTCGCCTGCTCCCTCGACAGCCAGATCGTCGGCGAGCCGCACATCCTGGGCCAGCTCAAGGCCGCGCACCGCGCCGCCGCCACCGCCGCCCTGACCGGGCCGGAGCTGGAGGCGCTCTTCCAGGCCGCCTACGCCGCCGCCAAGCGGGTGCGCAGCGAGACGCCGATCGCCGAGGGCGCCACCTCGCTGGCCGCCGCCGCGGTCCAGGTCGCCCGCGACGTGCACGGCGACCTGAAGCGCTGCTGCGCCCTGCTGCTGGGCCTGGGCGACATGGGGGCGCTGGTGCTGGACGGGCTGCGCGAGGCGGGCCTGGGCCGGCTGACCGTCGCCGCCCCCGTGGACCGCCGGGCGGAATCCGCCGCACGGCGCATGCAGGGGCACTTCACCCCCTGGGCCAACCTCGATTCCGCGCTCGACACCGCCGATATCGTGGTGACCGCGGCGGGGCAGGGGCGCTATATCCTCTCCGCCGGGCCGGTCGCGGCGGCGCTGAAGCGTCGGCGTTACCGCCCAGTGTTCGTGGTGGACGCGGCGATCCCCGCCGACGTGGACCCGGCCGTCGGCAAGCTCGACGATGTCTACGTCTACGATCTGGCCGATCTGGAGCGCGTGGCGCTGCAGGGCCGTGTCGGCCGGCAGGGCGCGTTGCAGGCGGCCTGGGCGATCGTCGACGCGGCGGTGGCCGGCTTCGTCCGCGAACGGGCCGAGCGCGCCGCGGTGCCCGCCGTGGCGGCGCTGCGCGCCCATTTCGAGCAGGAACGCCGGCGCCTGCTGGCCGAGCACGGCGCGCTGGACGCCGGGGCGGCGACGCGGCTGCTGATCAACCGGCTGCTGCACCGTCCGTCGGAGGTGCTGCGCGCCATGGCGGCGGAGGCCGACGGCGGCACGCTGCCCGAGCACGCGGCGGCCGAACGGCTGCTGTACCGCCTCTTCCGCCTGAACGAGGCGGCGGAGACCAAAAGCGAGGAAGAGCGAACGTGACGCTGGACGAGAAGTTCGACAAGGTTCTGGCCCGCCATGACGAGCTGCGCGACGCGCTGGCGGCCGGGACGGCCGATTCCGGCTCCTTCGCCAAGCTGTCCAAGGAATATTCCGACCTGGAGCCGATCGCCGCCGCGATCTCCGAGCTGAAGAAGGCGAAGGCGGAGGCGGCGGATCTGGCATCCATGATCGCCGACCCCGACGGCGACGCCGACATGAAGGCGCTGGCGGAGGAAGAGTTCCATGAGCTGACCCGCCGCGTCCCGGAACTGGAGCGCAAGGTGCAGCTCTCCCTGCTGCCCAAGGACGAGGCGGACGAGAAGAACGCCATCCTGGAGGTGCGCGCCGGCACCGGCGGCGACGAGGCGGCGCTGTTCGCCGCCGAGCTGTTCGAGATGTACCGCCGCTATTCCGCCCTGCACGGCTGGCGCTTCGAGACCATGGAGGTCAGCGAGTCGGCGCTGGGCGGCTGCAAGGAGGCGATCGCCAACATCACCGGCCGCAACGTCTTCGCCCGCCTGAAGTTCGAATCCGGCGTGCACCGCGTGCAGCGCGTGCCGCAGACGGAGACCCAGGGGCGCATCCACACCTCCGCCGCCACCGTGGCCGTTCTGCCGGAGGCCGAGGAGGTGGACGTGCACATCGACGAGAAGGACCTGCGCATCGACGTCTTCCGCTCCTCCGGCCCCGGCGGGCAGAGCGTGAACACGACCGACAGCGCGGTGCGCATCACCCACCTGCCGACCGGCCTCGTGGTCAGCCAGCAGGACGAGAAGAGCCAGCACAAGAACAAGGCCAAGGCGCTGAAGGTGCTGCGCGCGCGCCTGTACGAGATGGAGCGCGCCGCCAAGGACGCCGCGCGCGCGGCCGACCGCAAGAACCAGGTCGGCTCCGGCGACCGGTCGGAGCGCATCCGCACCTACAACTTCCCCCAGGGCCGCGTGACCGACCACCGCATCAACCTGACGCTCTACAAGATCGACAAGGTGATGATGGGCGAGGCCCTGGACGAGGTCATCGACGCCCTGATCGCCGAGGACGAGGCGGCGCGGTTGAGCGAGCTGCAGTGATGCGGGCCCCCTCCCGGCCTCCGCTTCGCTCGGCCACCCTCCCCCTCTTCGAGGTGGAGGGTATAGCGGCGGCAGTCCCCTCCACCGCGAAGCGGGGGAGGGTTAGGGAGGGGGCATCAGTGATCAGCGCTCGCGCTCAACCGCAGGCATGCCCCCCAACGCATCCAGAATAACGCTCGCCACACCTTCGGGATTCGCCAGGATGTCGTTGTTCCAGAAGCGCAGCACCCGCCAGCCGAGGCTTTGCAGATGACGATCGCGCACCGCGTCGTGCGGGGATTCGTTGTGTTGCCCGCCGTCCGCTTCCACGACGAGCATCGCCTCGATGCAGGCGAAGTCGGCGATGTAAGGAGGAATGGGATGCTGCCTGCGAAAGTACCATCCACCAAGCTGCCGGCGCCGAACGATCGACCACAGCCGGCGCTCCGCATCCGTCGGAATCCGGCGCATGTCGCGGGCTTGATCCCTGGTCTTGTCCAAAATTCGCGGCATCGCAGACCTCCTGCCCCCTCCCTAACCCTCCCCCGCGTTGCGGTGGAGGGGACGAAGCGTCGCATCTGTCAGGCCCCCTCTCCCGCACAACATGGGGAGGGAGGGGGCAAGCCATGACGGACACCCTCCAATCCCTCCGCCGCGCCGCCGAGGCGCGCCTGCGCGCCGCCGGTGTCGACACCCCGGAACTTGACGCGCGCCTGCTCCTCGAACATGCGCTGGGCCTTACCCGCGACCAGATCCTTACCTGCGCCCACGACCCCGTCCCCCCCGACCAGGCCGCCCGCTTCGCCGCGCTGGTCGAACGCCGCGCCGCACGCGAACCCGTGTCGCGCATCATCGGCAGCCGGGGGTTCTGGACGCTCGACCTCGGCCTCAACGCGGACACGCTCGACCCCCGCCCCGACACCGAAACGGTGGTCGAGGCGGCGCTGGACGCCGTCCCCGACCGCGCCGCCCCGCTTCGTCTGCTCGACCTCGGCACCGGCACCGGGTGCATCCTGCTGGCGCTGCTGGCCGAGTTGCCGAACGCCACCGGCCTCGGCGTCGACGTCAGCCCGCAGGCCGTAACCGCCGCCGCCGAAAACGCCGCGCGCAACGGGCTGGCCGACCGCGCCCGCTTCCAGACCGGCGACTGGGCGGCGGGGCTGGCCGAACGGTTCGACCTCGTCGTCTCCAACCCGCCCTACATCCCCAGCGCCGACATCGCCGCCCTGGAACCGGAAGTGCGCGTGCACGACCCGCTGCGGGCGCTGGACGGCGGTGCGGACGGGCTGGACGCCTACCGCGCCATCGCCGCGCAGCTGCCCGGTCTGCTCACCCCCGGCGGCAGCGCCGTGCTGGAGGTGGGGGCGGGACAGGCGGGCGACGTGGCCGCGCTGCTGGCGGCGGCGCACATCGCCGTCACCGGCGTGTTCCGCGACCTGGGCGGCGTGGAACGGTGCGTCCGGGCGCGTAACGATCGGTAAAACCGCCGGTGAAATCCGGTGGTGCCCACAAAAAAAGGTTGGATTGCGCCCGCTTCCCGATTAGGGTGCGGGACAGCGACGCGCCGTGGGCCGGCGGGGGTCAAGGACCGCCCGGCGGGATGCCGATGGGGCCCATGCGTCGTATTGATTCCCCGAGACCGATCCGTGGCCAGACCGACCGCGGCGGGCCCGGTGGCCGAAAGGGCCGCCGGAGCGTTGACGGGGGACTCGCTTTCTCGAACACGGGGCCATAAGAGCCGAATGAGACAAGGACCCAACAACAGGCGTTCGCGCGGCCGCGGTGGAAACGGTGGCGGCGGGGGCGGTGGTGGTGGCGGTGGCGGCGGTGGTGGAGGCGGCGGCGGCGGTCGGCGCCAGAACGTTCCGCTTCGTCACCAGACCTTCGACAGCAACGGCCCGGACGTCCGCATCCGCGGCAACGCGTGGCAGGTCCATGAGAAGTACCTGACGCTGGCGCGCGACGCCTCGTCGTCGGGCGACCGCATCATGGCGGAAAACTACCTGCAGCACGCCGAGCACTATTTCCGCATCATCACCCAGATCCAGGAAGCGGAGAACCGCCAGCGCGGCGACAACCGCGGCGGCGGCAACGGCCAGGGGCCGCAGCCGCACGCCTACCAGGAACAGGGCGAGGAGTCGGACCAGGGCGAGGACGAGGGCAGCGGCGCCGACGAGCGCGCCCCGCTCAACGCCTGATTCAGTTAAAGACTTATTCGGTGAGCGTGACCGGATCGCCCGCGGCGATCCGGCCGCCGCCCACCACGCGGGCATAGACGCCGCAGTGCGTGTGTCCGAACCCGTCCCGCAGCGTGCGCAGGACGTTGAGGTCGCGCGCCCCGGTGCCGGGGTTCACCTCGGTGGCCGCGCATCGGCCGATCGGCCGCACCACCTCCAGCGTGGCGCCGCCCCCAGTTCCCCCGACTGTCAGCGTCCGCCCGCCCCAGTTCCGCTCCTCCCAGGGATCGAGCCCGTCCAGCCACAGGTTGCCGCGGAAGCGCGTGGGGTCCACCGGCTGCTTGGCCACGCGTTCGATGTCGTGCACGCTGGCCAGGTTCAGCAGCGAAACGAACGGCGTGTCCGTGTCGGTGTAGGCGAAGCCCTTGGCCTCCGCCAGCTTCGGCGCGCCGGGGGCGGATCCCGCCATGTAGGCGGCGAAGAACTGCTCCACCAGCATGCGGCCCATGGGCTGGTCCAGCCGCCCGCGCGACACCGGCCGGCCGCCGCGGTAGATGACCAGCGTCTGGGTGTCCTCGTCGAACTCCGTCTCCAGCGCCGCCAGCTTCTCGTGGCGGGCGAGTTGGAGGAAGTCGCTCTTCGGCCGCCAGCCTTCCTCGTGATGCCCGGCCTCCAGCGTCGCGGCGCCGTGCAGCAGGGCGTAGCGGCGGTCGCCGGGCAGCGCCTGTCCGGCCGTCAGTTCGGCGGCGGGCAGCTCCTGGGCGGTCAACCCCTTGACGGGATAGCGGAATATCTTGGCAAGCGTGATCGGCATACGGCGTATCTGAGACGTGCCGCAGCAAATCTGTCAACCATCAACGGCGCATATTTCGCCGATGCCGTCACCAGCGCCCGTCACCAGTGCTCATCCAGGGGCTTGTTCCCCAGGAACTCGGCCAGCCGGCGCCGCGTCGCCGGGGTGGTGTCCTCGGGCAGGCGGTCCAGCGGGAAGAAGGCGGCCTGGGTGATCTCGAACCGGTCGATGCGCGGCTCGCCGCTCCAGCGCTCGGCCACGAAGACGGCCACGTGGTCGCTGGCGCCATGGCGGAAGCGGGCGAACACGCCGAACGGCCGCGCCGTCTCCAGCGCCAGCCCGACCTCCTCGCGCACCTCGCGCCGCACCGCCTCGACCAGCGTCTCGCGCTTGTCGACGCCGCCGCCCGGCAGGTGCCAGCCGGGCACGTAGCTGTGCCGGATCAGCAGCACCCGATCCCCGTCCAGGATGATCGCCCGCACCCCGATGGTCAGCGGCCGCGCGATCCTGTGCCACGCGTTGCGGGCGTGCCAGGCGAGCCGGAGCGGGTTCAGCGGGTGCGGCATGGTGCCCGTGGGCAGCGTGATGTCGGTCATGCGGGTGGGGCTGTGTCCGGGACGGGGGCTGTTCCCGAACCATAGGCCCGCCGGCACCATGCCGGAAGCGGCGCAATCGGTCGAGGGACAACGGGACGGGACGGTCCGAAGGGGGTAGCGCTTGCCCGGCCTTGCCCCCACCCCGGCCCTCCCCCGCAAGCAGGGGAGGGAGCTTGGCGCGCCGTCAAAACCCTCCCCTGCTTGCGGGGGAGGGTGGCGAGCGCAAGCGATGCCGGGTGGGGGCAAGTTTCGCAAGGATCATATAAGGTCAGCGGCGCTGGTGGCATCAGCTAAAACCTTGGCGCGATCCGGCTCGCGCAGTTCGTCGAGGTACAGCACATCGAACGGCAGTCCTTCCATCCGGTCTTCGACGCCGCCCTCGATCGCATACTTCAGGTGCTGCGGGCAGGCCATGACGAGGATGTCCACGTCGGAGTGGCCGCGGAACGTGCCTCGGGCGAGGGAACCGACCACCGCCGCCTCCACCCCCTGCCGCGCCAGCCAGTCCAGTGCCGCGCGGGCACGCGCCACGGCAAGCCGGCGCCGTTCCTCGGCGCGCCGTTCCAACAGCGCCGTCATCCGCGTCCGCGCCATCGCACACCCCTGCTTCCGCTCGGCCCACGCATCATCCGCCCACCCCAATAACCCTGTAAACGGGGTGGTCTTGCACGCGGCGCAAGCTTCACCACATCTACCACAGCATCCTCCTGGATCGCACACGACAGTGGGTCAATGGCCGATCGGGCTGCCTGGCGGGCGGTCGGCCGCACGTGGGAGACACCTATGGACTTCGAGAAGTACACCGAGCGCAGCCGTGGCTTCGTGCAGGCGGCGCAGACGGCGGCCCTGCGCCGCGGGCATCAGCGCCTCACCCCCGAACACCTTCTGAAGACGCTGCTGGACGACAAGGAAGGCCTCGCCGCCAACCTGATCCGCGCCGCCGGCGGCGACCCGGCCGCCGCACTCGCCTCCGTCGAGGCCGAACTGGACAAGCTGCCGAAGGTCGAAGGGGCCGGCGCCGGCCAGGTGTACCTGTCGCCCGAACTGGCGCGCGTCTTCGAACAGGCCGAGAAGATCTCCGAGAAGGCCGGCGACAGCTACGTCACCGCCGAACGCCTCCTCCTGGCGCTCGCCATGGCCGAGGGCACGCCGTCCGCCCGCGCGCTGAAATCCGCCAACGTCAACCCGCAGGCGCTCAACACCGCCATCAACGAGATCCGCAAGGGCCGCACTGCCGACTCGGCTTCGGCCGAGCAGGGCTACGACGCGCTCAAGAAGTACGCCCGCGACCTGACGGCCGCCGCGCGCGACGGCAAGCTTGACCCCGTCATCGGCCGTGACGAGGAGATCCGCCGCACCATCCAGGTCCTCGCCCGGCGCACCAAGAACAACCCCGTGCTGATCGGCGAGCCCGGCGTGGGCAAGACCGCCATCGTGGAAGGGCTGGCCCAGCGCATCGTCAAGGGCGACGTGCCGGAGGGGCTGAAGAACAAGAAGCTGCTGGCGCTCGACCTCGCCGCCATGGTGGCCGGCGCCAAGTTCCGCGGCGAGTTCGAGGAGCGCCTGAAGGCCGTGTTGCAGGAAATCCAGGCGGCGGCCGGCGAGATCGTCGTCTTCATCGACGAGATGCACACGCTGGTCGGGGCCGGCAAGGCGGAAGGCGCCATGGACGCCTCCAACATGCTGAAGCCCGCCCTGGCGCGCGGCGAGCTGCACTGCGTCGGCGCCACCACGCTGGACGAGTACCGCAAGCACGTGGAGAAGGACGCGGCGCTCGCCCGCCGCTTCCAGCCCGTCTTCGTGTCGGAGCCGACGGTGGAGGACACCATCTCCATCCTGCGCGGCCTGAAGGAGCGGTACGAGGTGCACCACGGCGTGCGCATCACCGACGGCGCCATCGTCGCCGCGGCCACGCTGTCCAACCGCTACATCACCGACCGCTTCCTGCCCGACAAGGCCATCGACCTGATCGACGAGGCGGCCAGCCGCCTGCGCATGGCGGTGGATTCGAAGCCGGAGGAGATCGACGAACTCGACCGCCGCATCATCCAGCTGAAGATCGAGCGCGAGGCGCTGAAGCGCGAAACCGACGAGGGCTCGCGCAGCCGCCTCGCCGACCTGGAAGGCGAGCTGGCGGAGCTGGAGCAGGAATCGGCCGAACTCACCGCCCGCTGGCAGGCCGAGAAGGACAAGCTGTCCAGCGCCCAGAAAATCAAGGAAGACCTGGACCACGCCCGCACCGAACTGGAGCAGGCGCAGCGCGCCCAGAACTGGAACCGCGCCGGCGAGCTGACCTACGGCGTCATCCCGGAGCTGGAGAAGAAGCTGAAGGA
>Ga0196976_1000991_pt1 | contig 14714 bp, 14 predicted proteins | sample S3v_513CmetaG_FD_148644 | JGI IMG/M metagenome (GOLD analysis project Ga0196976, IMG submission 148644) | Soil microbial communities from Anza Borrego desert, Southern California, United States - S3+v_5-13C | ecosystem: Environmental > Terrestrial > Soil > Desert | place: USA: California...
GTCCAGGCCCGGCTCTTCCAGCCCCATGTCGTGCAGGAACGGGCCGCGCTCCTCGGGAGCGAGCTGCGAGATCTGCGCCTCCAGCTCGCCGCAGATGACCACCACCTCGCCCCCCTTCTCCGCCGCCACCTTGCGCACTTTCTGCAGGAGCGGCGTTTCTTTGCCGAGGTCCCCCTCGGCCACGTTGGCCACGTAGAGCACCGGCTTGAGCGTGATCAGGCTCAGCTCCGCCAGCGCCGCCTGCTCGTCCTCGGTCAGGCCGGCCGCGCGCAGCGGCGTCCCCTTCTCCACCGCGGCGATGGCCTTCGTCAGCGCCTCCGCCTGCGCGGCGTACTCCTTCTGCCCGACGCGCGCCAGGCGGCCGACGCGGTCGTTGCGCTTGTTCAGCGCGTCGAGGTCGGCCAGCAGCAGCTCCGTCTCGATCACCTCGATGTCGCGCTCCGGGTCGACGCTTCCCTCGACGTGCACCACGTTCGGGTCCTCGAAGCAGCGCACGACGTGGAGGATGGCCTCCGTCTCGCGGATGTTCGCCAGGAACTGATTGCCGAGGCCCTCGCCCTTGCTCGCGCCGCGCACGAGCCCGGCGATGTCCACGACCCTGAGGTCGGTGAAGATGGTCTGCTTGCTGGAGGCCAGCTCGGCGATCCGGGTCAGCCGCTGGTCGACCACCGGGACGATGCCGACGTTCGGCTCGATCGTGCAGAACGGATAGTTGGCACTCTGTGCGCCCGCGGCCGTGAGCGCGTTGAAGATCGTCGACTTGCCGACGTTCGGCAGTCCGACGATACCGACAGATAAACCCATTCAAAGACTCCTTCGCCGGGGCCTCAACGCACGAGGCGCCGCGCGAAATCCAGCGATCCCTTCAATCCCACCTCCTGGTCGACGATCACGTCCACCGGAACGGTCTCGCAGAAGCCGCGGAAGCGTCCCTTGCGGCGGAAGGCCTCGATGAAGCGCCCGTCGGTGAACCAGTCGATGTTCTTCGCCGCGATGCCGCCGGCGAGGTAGATGCCGCCGCGCGCCAGGACGCGCAGCGCCAGGTTGCCCGCCTCCGCGCCGTAGATGTCGACGAAGATCTCCGCGGCGCGGCGCGCCCGCGCGTCGCCGCCGCCGGCCAGCGCCGCGATCTCCGCGGCGTCGCGCTCCTCCCCGCCGAGGAAGGTAAAGATGTTGACGAGCCCCGCGCCGGAGACGAGGCGCTCCCAGCTCACGTGCCCGTAGCGCGCGTGGAGCTGGAGGAACAGGCGCGTCTGCTCCTCGTCCTGGGGCGCGAAATCCTGATGCCCCCCCTCGCTCGGGATGACGTGATACGTGCCGTCGTGCCACGTCAGGATCGCCTCGCCGAGGCCCGTGCCGGCGCCGAGGATGCCCACGGGTGCCTGCCGGTCGCGCGCTCCCTGCTGCAGCGAGACGCAGTCGCCGACCAGCGGCACGCCGAGGGCCACGGCGGTGAAATCGTTGATCAGCACCACGTGCGGGATCGAGAAGCCGCGCGACAGCGCCTCCGCCTCCATCACCCAGCCGACGTTCGTCACCCGGGCCCGCGCGCCGACCACCGGCCCGGCCACCGCGAAACAGGCCGCGTGCACCTCTCCGCCGACCCGCTCGAGGAACGCGCGCAGCAGATCGTCGAAGGTGGCGTACGCCCGGCTCTCGAAACGCTCGGTGGCCACCTCCGCACCGTCGTCGTCGCAGCGGAGCAGGGTCTTCGTGCCGCCGATGTCGCCGGCCAGGACTCGCATGGCCGGGGAGTGTAGCGTGGACAGCGGACCGCCGGCGTCCCGCCGGCTGTCCGTGCGGGCGTCTCGCCCGCACAGGGGCGGCGGGACGCCGCCACAAACAGCCGGCGGGGACGCCGGCGGTCCACAGTCGCGATACCATCCCCCGATGGCCGACGACGAAGGGATGCGCATCCTCAACTCCATCCGCCAGCTCGTGCGCGCGTTGCGGCTGTTCGACCGCGAGACCCAGACGCGCTACGGCGTGACCGCGGCGCAGATGTTCGTCCTGCACGCCATCGAGCAGGAGGAAGGGCTCTCGCTGAACGCGCTGGCCGCGCGGACCGCCACCGACCAGAGCTCGGCCTCGGTGGTCGTCCAGCGGCTGGTCGAGGCCGGCTACGTGCTGCGTACCGCCCAGCCCTCCGACCGCCGCCGCATCGAGCTTCGCCTCACGCTCAAAGGGCGGAACGTGATCCGCAAGGCTCCCCCTCCCGCGCAGCAGAAGATCCTGGCCACCGTGGCGGCCATGTCCCCGCGGGACCGGAAAGAGCTGGCCACCCTGCTGGAAGAGTTCGTCGGCGCGTTCGGCGTCCGGGGGAAGAAGGCGCCGATGCTCTTCGAAGACGAGGCGGCGCCGAAGCGGGCTCGCTGATTTGCAACTTTTGCAATCATGTCTCTTTCTGGACAGCGCGGACTTTGCGAACTACGCAACATTCCGGTGACGACGGCCGCGCACCCGTTGACCTTCAAATAAATCGAGGCGACGATAGAACATGATCGGAGAGAGACTTCGGGAGTTACGTCAGGCGCAAGGCCGCTCTCTCGCGGATGTCGCCGGCAAGGCGAGCATCAGCGTGGCTACTCTGTCGCGCATCGAGAACGACAAACAGTCCATCGAGCTCAACCTGCTGGTGAAGGTGGCCGCGATCCTTCAGGTGTCGCCCGGCGACCTTCTCAACAGCATCGCGGGGAACCACCAGAACGAGGACCCGCTCGCGCACCGCATCGCCTTGCTGGAGACGAAGAAGCGCGCCGAGCTGTGGCGCGACCTGGCGATCGAGCGGCGCACGCAGCGCGCGCGCTCGCGTCTCACGCCGCGCGACGTCGCGCAGCAGGTCGAGGAAGTGCTGGCGCAGGTCGACTTTCTGCGCGAGGAGCTCGAGACCGTCCGCCGCAGGATGCGCAAGCGCAAGAACGGCGACTGAGCGGGAAGTTTGCACTTCGAGCAAATTTAGTTACCATGGATTGCGCTTCTCGCAATCCCCGTGTCCGATCTCCGCTCAATTCTCGTCGTGGAAGACGACCCGCCCACGCGCATGCTCCTCGAGGCCGTGGCGCGCCGGAATCACCTTCATCCCATTCTCTGTGGTGACGGCTCGACGGCACTCCGCCACCTGGCCTCGGACAATTTTGCCGTCATCCTGCTCGACCTGCGCCTCCCCGGGCGGGTGGACGGCTTCGAGATCCTGCGGCAGCTGGCCGCCCGCCAGTCGCCCATGCTCCGGCGGATCATCGTCGTGACCGCGGTGACGCAGGCGCGGCTGCGCTCCTGTGCCGAGATCGAGAGCGTGTGCAAGGTGCTGCGGAAACCGTTCGAGTTACGGGTGCTGGAGGAGCACATCCGCGCCTGCGACGGCGCCCCCTGAGAAAAAGGGCGACCAGCAGCTTCGCCGTTCTGCTGGTCGCCCGGACAACAAGGGGGAAAGCGTCGGCGTTGATAGCTTGGCGGCCCGGTGGTGGATGGCAACGCCGACGCTTTCATTTACTGCAACCCGCATGCACACTTTTGCGCCTTACGGAATGTTCCTACAGGCGTCCCCGGATCGCCCGCGCCTGTTCGAGATGCGCGGCCACGCTGACGCGCTGCGTCTCCAGCAGCGAGCGCAGGTCGCGGTTGGTGGCCAGCGGGATGAGGTGCTGGTCGAGCGCGGTCAGCAGCCACTGGTGCAGGTTGATCTGCGTCTGCATGTACTGGCGGTCGAACTCGGCGCCGCTGTAGGTGGCCAGGTTGGTGATGGTCTCGCGCGAAGTGCGCTGCAGCGCGGCGGTGGTGTCGTTGTCCGCCGGGGTGACGCCGGCGCGGGCGGCCGTGTCGCGGACGGCGCCGAGGGCGGTGGTGTGGTCCGCCACCATCATCTGGGCGAAGGAGCGGACCTCGGGGCTCGTGGCCCGCGAGGCGGCCGCGTTCCCCTGGTCGATCTCTCCCTGGTTGGCGGTCGCGACAATACCGACGATGTGCGGGTCGGCATTGGGACGCGTGGCCGCGCCGTCGGTAGTCATGCTGGCGCAGGCGCCGAGGAAAACCGCGAGGAGTGCTACCGGAATCAAGGCTTTTCTTTGCATCGGATGTAAACCCTCCACGCTCCCGGCTATCAAAGGTGATGCCGGTCACACGAGCTGGGCAATCTGACACCGCTCTTGCAACCGTCCCTGTGCATGTTCGGACGACAGAACAAGAGCACCGGCAAGGTGGATGGCGGCGCGGGCCGCGGAGTCCCGCTGGGAGGACGCGACGAGCGCCCCCCCACCGGCTACCGCGAGGTGGAGGACGACCTGAAGGAGCTCTCCGACCGCGATTTCGAGATCGATTGGGAGGAAGGCGATCCGGCGGACCGCCGCCGCGATCCGTTGCGCAAGCCGTAACGAATCATTCGTCCAGGGTCTGCAGCGTCGCACTCCAGTCATCCTCGGAATCGCGGGAGACGCGGACCTGCCACGGCTGACAACAGACAGGACAGTCTTCGATATAAGACTGGCGGCCACTCCCGCCTTCGTCGACAGAAAGCTCTGCCCACTCCCCGCAATACGGACAGCTCACCGGAATCGCGCTCATGATCCTGGCCGGAACGGCAGGTCGATCGTGACGAGAGCACGGACCGGCTGCCCTCGATCGTTTCTCGCCGGAGCGTAACGCCACTGCCGCACCGCGTTGATGGCGCTCGCGGAAAGCCCATGCGGCAGCGGCTTGAGCACCCTCCCCCCCCCACTCACGCGTCCGTCGATGCCGTCGCCGGTGGCGGCGAGGAGGAGGAAAGCCAGGGCGATGTGCATGGCATCAGGGTACCCGAACTGCGGCACACCTCTTGCGCTTACGCCTCCTCGATGCGCTACCGAGGCCCCAAGGCGAAAGTGATGCGGCGATTCGGCATCGCCCTCGCGCCGGCGCCGAAGTACCAGCGCATCCTCGAGAAGCGTCCCCATCCGCCCGGCCAGCACGGCGCCGCCTCCATGCGGCGCAAGAAAGTCGGCGCGTATGGCAGCCGCCTCAACGAGAAACAGAAACTCCGCGCGTTCTACGGCATCGCCGAGCGCCAGATGCGCCGCTATGTCGACGAAGCCCTCCGCCGGCAGGGTCCCACGGGCACGAACCTCCTCCAGCTCCTGGAGACGCGTCTCGACGCGGTCGTGTTCCGTCTCGGCCTCGCCCCCACGGTCTGGGCCGCGCGCCAGCTCGTCGGGCACGGACACGTGCTCGTCAATGGCAAGCGCGTCGACATCCCGTCGTACCAGGTCCGCCCCGGCGAAACGATCACGATCTCCGAGCGGATGAAGCGCAGCCGCCAGATGGCCGTCTGGGCCGAGCGCGGCGCGATTCCTCCTCCTCCTTACCTCGAGCTCGACCGCGACCATCAATCGGGACGTCTCGTCCGTCCACCCGACCGTGACGAGATCCCCATCCCGATCGACGACCGTCTCATCGTCGAGTTCTACTCACGCTGACCGACATGTTCCTTTCCCTCTTTGCCTCTCTTCTTCTCTCCGTGCAGGCGCCGGAGGGATTCCAGGTCGAACTGTTCGCGCGCGGCCTCGACCGGCCGCGGGCCATCCTGGCGCTCGACGACGGGACGCTGCTGGTCAGCCGCCCGGCCATGAACGACGTCATCGCGCTGCGCGACACCGATCGCGACGGCATCGCCGACGAGATGCGCACGGCCGTGGCCTCGGTCGAGCACGCGCACGGGCTGGCCATGCACGGCCGTACGCTTTACGTCGCCGGCGTGAACCGCATCGTCGCCGCCGACCGCCTCCCCGACGGCTCGTTCGGCGAGCCGCGCGACCTCGTCGAGAACCTCCCCGACGGCGGCCGCCATCCCGAGCGCGTCCTCGGCTTCGGCCACGACGGGAAGCTCTACGTCGGCATCGGCAGCTCGTGCAGCGACTGCGTAGAGACGCATCCCGAGCACGCCACGTTGCTGCAGATCGACGCCAGCGGGGCCCACCGCCGCATCTTCGCCCGCGGCCTCGGCGAGACCGCGGCCCTCGACTGGAACCCGAAGAGCGGCGAGCTGTGGAGCGCCGGCGGCGGCGAGCTGAATCGCATCGGCGACGGCCTCAATTACGGCTGGCCGTTCTGCAGCGACAAGAAACCGGCCGCCAACGATGCCCGTCCCGAGGGGATGTCCAAGGAGAAATTCTGCCAGTCGAGCGAGGCCGCGGCGCTGCAGCTCCCCGCCGGCGCGCGCGGCTTCACCTTCTATCGCGGCACGCAGTTCCCCGAGGGGTGGCGCAACGACGCCTTCTCCGCGGCCGGCTCGAAGCTCGTGCGCATCCGCTTCGACGGCGCGAAGCCGGTGGGCATGGAGGACTTCGTCTCCGGCGCGCAAAAGATCAGCGGCCTCACCGCCGGCAGCGACGGCGCGCTCTTCTTCAGCGACGAGGAGAGCGGCGCGATCTACCGCGTCACCTACGGCACACTCCCGCGCCCGATGACCTCGGGCGCCGCGGCGGAGCTGGCGGCGAAGCCGGTGCTGTCGCAGGCCTTTCGCGTCTCCGACCTGCGCGCCCCCGCCGCGGTCGTGCACGACGAGGTGCAGGACGTTTACTTCGTCTCCAACGTCGACGGCTCCGCCGCGGGCAAGGACGGCCGCGGCTTCATCGCGCGCGTCACGCCGGAGGGCAAAGTCGAGAAACGCGACTTCATCGACGGGCTGAATGCGCCGAAAGGGATGGCCATCCGCGGCAGCGAGCTGTGGGTGGCCGACATCGACGTGCTGCGCGCGTTCGACCGCGTGAGCGGCGCCGAGCTCGGCACGGTCGACCTCGCGCCGCACGGCGCCGTCTATCTCGAGTCGGTGGCCGTCGGGCCGGATGACGCCATCTACGCGACGGATACCGACGTGCGCATCCGCGGCGACAAGGAGCGCCTGCGCCAGGGCGACGGCCGCATCTTCCGCGTCGCGGGCGGGAACGCGATCGAGGTGGCCTACGCCGGCGAGGAGCTCCGCTCCCCGAGCGGTATCGCCTGGGACGGCACGCGCTTCCTCATCGCCCAGGCCTACGGCAACGAAGTGCTGGCCTGGAACCGCGGCAGCGGGACGAAAGCCGTGCTGCGCGGCCCGGGCGCCTACGACGGCATCGTCGTGCTCCCGAACGGCGCGGTCATCGTGGCCAGCCACCACGACGACGCCCTGCACGTCGGCCGCGCCGGCCTGCTCCGGCCGCTGTTTGCAAGGAAGCCGTCGCCGGGAGGGATCGGCTTCGACCGCAAGCGCAATCGCTTGCTGATTCCCTCCTCGGACGGCGACTGGCTGGAAGCGTGGACCCTCCCGCCGATGGAGCCGCCGGCCACGAAGACGGCGCGGGAGGGCGCGATCGAGATGGCGTATGGAGTGCGGCGACACTAGTCGCCGCTCTCCATCGCCGCGGTGCCAGCCGCGGCAGCTTGCGCTGCCGCGAATCAAAGCGGCAGCTGGCGCTGCCGCACTCCAGAAACGATCATCTCCACCGTCGGCGCGAAGGCGGCTTCCAGGGGAAACGACGCCGCCGCCGGCGCGTCCGGTCCCGTGAGCCGCACCACCGGCGCTTTCAGCGACGAGAACGCCTTCTCCGCCAGGATCGCGGAGATCTCCGCCCCCACCCCGCATGGCGCCGCGGCTTCGTGCACGATCACGGCGCGGCCGGTCTTGCGCACCGAGGCGAGGATCGTCTCCTCGTCGAGCGGCTTCAGCGAGCGCAGGTCGATCACCTCGGCCGACACGCCCTGTTCCGCCAACGCGTCCGCGGCGGCCAGGCAGGTGTGCACCGTCTTCGCGTACGAGATCAGCGACACGTCGCTCCCCTCGCGGCGCACGGCGGCCTTGCCGATCGGCACCACGTGGTCGCCCTCGGGCACCTCGCCGGGCGTGTAGATCAGGCCGATGTCGGTGAAGAACATCACCGGGTTGTCGTCGCGGATCGCGCTCTTGAGCAACCCCTTGAAATCCGCCGCCGTCGAAGGCATCACCACCTTCAGTCCCGGCGTGTTCACGAACCACGACTCCACGTTGTGATTGTGCTGCGCGCCGACGCCCCAGCCGCTGCCCGTGCGCGTGATGGCCACGAGTGGAAATTTGAACTGCCCGCCGGAGAGGTAGCGCAGCTTGCCGGCGCTGTTCACCAGCTCGTCCATGGCGAAGGTGAGGAACGGCGCGAACAGCAGGTCGATCACCGGGCGCAGTCCCGTCGCCGCCGCGCCGGCCGCGGTGCCGGCGATGATCCCCTCGGCCAGCGGGGTGTTGCGGACGCGCTTCGCCCCGAACTCTTCGACCAGTTTGTAATTCTTGGTGGCCACTCCCTCGCCGAACGCGATCACGGTCGCGTCGCGGCGCATCTCCTCGGCCAGTGCTTCAGTCATTGCCTGATCTACGGTCATGGTCGTCATGGTCGTCATGTCAGTCATCCTCACGCGTACACGTCGGTGGTCATTTCGTCGAAGGAGGGATAAGGAGAGGCCTCGGCGAAGGCGGCCGCGGACTCGATGGTGCGCCGGACGCGCTGGTGCATCTCGGCCACCTCTTCATACGAGAAACGTGACTCCAGCGCCGCGATCGGATCGCGCAGCTTCCACGCCGCCAGCTCGTCCTTGTTCACGTACGCCTGATCGTCCGGCTCCATGTGGCCGCGCGTGCGGTAGGTGTACGTCTCCAGAAAGTACGGCTTGCGCGTCTCGCGGATGTACTGCACCGCCTTCGCGGCGGCGGCGTGGACGGCCTCGACGTCGTTCCCGTCGACGGTCCGCGCCAGCATGCCGTAGCGCGGCGCCCACTCGCTCACCTGGTCGACGAGCATCGTCTCCTTGCGGTGCACGTACGCCTGCCACTGGTTGTTCTCGCAGACGAAGAGCACCGGCAGGTTCCAGACCGCGGCCAGGTTCAGCGCCTCGTGGAAGATCCCCTCGGTGGCCGCGCCGTCGCCGAAGAAGACCACCGCGATGGCGTCGGTGTCCTGCATCGACAGCGAGAGGCCGACGCCGGTCGACAGCGACAGCTCGCCGCCGACGATGGTGGAGGTCAGCACGACGCCCAGCTCCTTGACGGAGATGTGCAGGCTGCCGCTCTTCCCTTTGCAGTAGCCGGTGGCCTTCCCCATGATCTCGGCGAAGAGACGCCCCGGATCGGCGCCGCGCGCGAGCAGATGCCCGGCGCTGCGGTGGTTGGTGAGAATCAGGTCCTGCTTGCCGAGTGCGCTGACGACGCCCACCGACGACGCCTCCTGCCCCACCGACGTGCACATGCTGCCCGACTTGCCGGTGCGCTGCAGCTCGGCCGATTTCTCCTCGAAGGTCCGGATCAGAAGCATCGTCTCCAGCGCCGCGGCGGCGCTCTGTTCGACGGGTGTCTCGATCATGGTGGTCACTCGTGTTTCCTCCTGGCGCGCAATGTAGGTGCGGGGAGAAAACGCGGTTCCTAAGAAGATGCTAGGGGGATCGGAAAAGGTGGGAGGGCGGCGGGAGCCGCTGGTGGCGCGATGCTAAGAAGACGCTAATCGCGAGTGCCGGCGGGCTGAAGCCCGCCCTACGTTCAGCGCGTTCTTCGCGAGGCATGCGCTCAACGTAGGGCGGGCTTCAGCCCGCCGGCACTCGCCAAAATGCTACTTTCTCCCCATGCGCCTCCACCGACATCGACGCCACGAAACTGCAGGCCGGGCGTACCATTCGCGTCACCGGATTCGGTAGCCAGTACGAAACCACATGCGAAGTCGAGCCGCGCTCGGACATTCGGGAAAGGCCATGACATGACACTCTCGGGCTGCGACGCTTCCAGCGCCTGCACGGAATCGATGATCTCCTGCCTCAAGGAAAACAACATCTCCTTCGTCGGCCGCTACTACAGCGACACCACGCACATCGCCGGAAAGAAGCTCACCGCCAGCGAGGCGCAGCTGCTGTCGAGCAACGGCATCGACCTCGTGGCGGTCTTCGAGGACGCGCCGACGGAGGCGAGCTACTTCAGCGCGAGCCGCGGCACGCGCGACGCGAACGCGGCGCTGGCGCAGGCGGCCTCGGTCGGCCAGCCGGCCGGCAGCGCCATCTACTTCACCGTCGACTACGACGCCTCGCAGAGCGACATCGACGGGGTCATCACCGACTACTTCCAGGCCATCGCCGCGACCCTCGGCACGCAGTACGTCACCGGCGTCTACGGCTCGGGCAACACCTGCACGGCCATCCTGAAGTCGGGCCACGCGAAGCTGGCCTGGCTCGCGCAGTCGACGGGCTGGGGCGGCTATCAGTCGTTCCATGACTGGGTCATCAAGCAGGGGCCGGAAGGATCGATCTGCGGCCTGAGCTCCGACTCCGACGAGGCGCAGGGGGACTTCGGCGCGTTCCGCGTCGCGGTGCCGGCATGAAGCTCGACGAGATCGGCGTCGAATGAGCGTCCTCGACGGCATCGGCAACACTCCGCTGGTCGAGCTGCGCCGCCTCGTGCCGCGCGGCTCCGCGCGCCTCTTCATGAAGCTCGAGTGGGCCAATCCCACCGGCAGCATGAAAGACCGCATGGCCCTGGCGGCCATCAACGCGGCGGAGGCGGACGGGCGCCTGCAGCCCGGCGGCACGGTGGTCGAGTACACCGCCGGCACGACCGGCATCTCGCTGGCGTTCGTCTGCGCGGCCAAGGGCTACGGCATCGAGATCGTCTTCTCCGACGCCTTCAGCGACGAGAAGCGCCGCACGATGCAGGCCTACGGCGCGCACATCACCGACGTGCCGAGCGACGGCGGGAAGATCAACGAGGCGCTGATCAAGGAGATGATCCGCGTCGCCGCCGGGATCACGGAACGTCCCGGCCACTGGTGGTGCGATCAGCTCCGCAACCACGACGCCGTGCGCGGCTACGTCCCCCTCGGCAATGAGATCTGGGAACAGACCGGCGGCAGCGTCACGGCGTTCGTCCACGCGGTCAGCACCGCGCACTCGATTCACGGCGTCACGCAGGCGCTGCGGGCGAAAAACGGCGGCGTGCGGATCGTGGCCGTCGAGCCGGCGGAGAGTGCCGTGCTCTCCGGCAGGCCGTCGGGCTCGCACAAGATCGAAGGGATCGGCATCGGCTTCATCCCGCCGCTCTGGCAGCCGGAGCTCGTCGACGCGATCGAGACCGTCTCGACGGAGGAGGCCAAGGCGATGGCGCGCCGCCTCGCACGCGAGGAAGGAATCTTCGCCGGCACGTCCACCGGCGCGAACGTCGTGGCCGCCCTGCGCGTGGCGGAACGCCTCGGCGCCGAGGCGACGGTGGTGACGATCGCGGTGGACTCGGGGCTGCGCTACCTGAGCACGGACGTTTACGCCTCAAGTCCCCTCTCCCCGCTCGCGGGGAGAGGGCCAGGGTGAGGGGCGCGCTCGCCGAGAACCGACCCTCACCCTGACCCTCTCCCTGGGAGGGAGGGGAATGTGGGCGGCTACTGAGGCGTGATAGCGGTGACGAGCTGCGTGCGGTTGTTGGTCACCGAGGCCAGCGGAAAGACCGGCCGCGAGAGCTCCGGGGCCACCGCGCGGACGGTGATGCGGTAGCTCCCCTCGGGGAGGTTCGGAAACTCCGTGCGCAGCTCGCCGAGCGTGCCGACGTGGGCGTGGAATCGCTGGTCCGGATGGTCGTGCAGCTCCAGCAGCCGCGTGGCCAGGATCTCCGGTCCGGTCAGCGACGTCACCTCCACGCGCACGGTCACCACCGGCAGGATGCCGCCGTCGGCGTAGACGCGGAGCGTCGTGCGCGCGCGGCTGTCGATCGGCACGTTGACCAGCGTCGCGTTCTCCTCGAATTCGTGGACGCGCGCGAGCGGGATCTCGGTGCCGTGGTTGTCGTCGAAGCGCGACGTGTCGCGCACGCGCAGCGAGAACGTCACGTCCTCGGCGTGACCCTTCTGCAGCCAGAAGAGATAGCCGGCGTTCACGCCGTCCGCGGGGACGGCGAGCTTCAGCGACTGCCCCGGCTCGATCGCGGGAAACGGCTTCCCCGCGCAATCGGCCGTGCAGCGCGGGAAGTCGCCGAACAGCTCCACGCGATGCGTGCCCGCGTTCGTCGCCCACAGCTCCGAGAACCACACCGAGCCGTACGCGCCAGGCAGCGGCGCGCCGCTCACCGCCACCGGCACGAGGACGCGCTCGTAGTTCGCCTCGTACGGGCCGGTCGTGAGGTCGATGAAGCGGAACTTCCCGGTCGCGGTGGCCGTGTACTGCGCGACGTGCACGCGCACCGTCACCTCCCCGGGAGGATGCGGCGGCGTGATGACGACGATGCGCGTGTCGTCCGCGGAGACGACCCGCGCCGGCACGTCGCCGAACAGCACCACCGGCTGCGTGTAACAGGGGGCCGGATCGCAGCGGTCGACGTAATTCAGGCGGACGAAGAGCTCCACCCGATCGCCGCCGCCGACGGAGCCGAGCAGAGGACCGTAGCCGCGGATCTCCACTTCCGCGGCCGAGCCGCCGAGGGCAAACAGGAGGATGAGTGCGATTCGCATGATCGTTCCAGCGGACCGCCGGCGTCCCCGCCGGCTGTCTGTGGCGGCGTCCCGCCGCCACGGTGCGGGCGGGACGCCCGCACAGACAGCCGGCGGGACGCCGGCGGTCCACTATGGTCACGGGTGGATAATCGAGAATCGTTCCAGCGGTGCGCGGCCGATCGTCCGCTCGTGCAGGTCGATCAGGAACAGCCCGATGCCGGATGCACCCGCGTACCACCCCGTCTCGTACGCGGCCGTGGCCGAGGTGTTGTTCGGGGCGATCTGTTGGTAGTTGATCCAGCGTATCTGTCCCGCGGCGGGACGGTCCGCGGCGCGGAGCAGGTAATCGCCCACGCCGGTGGCGCGGGCGAGATAGTCCGGCTCGCCGAGGGCCGCGTGCAGGCGGAGGAACGTATGGCCGACCGAGGCCGCGCCGGTCTGGAAGCCGGTCTCGATCTGCTCCCACTGCTCGATGTGCTGCCACACCGGACCGTCGCCTTTGACCGTCTGCGAGATCGCGCCGAGGTGCTTCGCGGCGGCGCGGACCAGGTCGGCGTAGCGCGCCTCGCCCGTCGTCGCGAACGCCTGCGCCAGCGCCGCGGAGGCGCACGACGTCCCGTGGCAATAGATCACCGGAAAGCTGTTGCGGTCGCTGCTGTAATAGCGCCACGCCGCCTCGTCGCCGATCGGCACCGCCGCGTTGGCGAGACCGTTCGCCGTGGCCACCAGGTCCGCGCGATAGGCCGGGTCGTTCGTCGCGCGCAGCAGCTCGTCGATGAAATGCAGGATGCCGGACGAGCCGCCGCAGAAGCCGTGATAGGCCGCGGCGTCCTTCGTCAGCCGCTTCCAGCCGATGCCGTCGCTGCCGATGGCGATCGTGTGCTCGCGCATCCACTTGTACGTGTCGCGGGCGATGTCGAGATAGCGGCTCTCCCCGCTGATCCCGGCCAGGTGCAGGAAGAACACGCCCGCGCCCGCGGAGCCGTGCACGATGCCGGTGAAGACGTTCGGGTTGCCGGTGAACTCCCAGTGCGTGCCGGTGGCATCGCGCCGGGCCATGCGCAGGAGAAGGTCGCCGGTCATCTTCGCGTCGTCGAGGTACCTGGCCTCCCCCGTCTCGCGGTACATCAGCACGAAGAGCTCCCCGCCGCCGACGGCGCCGGACAGCCAGTCGTAGCCCCCCTCCCGGCCGTTCCGGTACTCGTGGGCCACGAACGCCGCGGCGTTGCGCGCCGTCTCGAGGTACCTCGTCTCGCCGCTGGCCTGATAGAGGCGCAGGTGGAACGCACCGATGCCGGCCGCGCCGCTGCCGAGGCCGGGCGACGCGGACTGACTGCGATCCGAGGAGGGCCACGAGCTGCCGTTCGTCCCGCGGCGCTCGAGCGACGCCAGCCAGCTCGCCGTCTGCTTCGCCGCGTCGAGGTACGGCGACGACAGATAAGCGCGGGGATTCGTCGCGATGGCCCGCCGTTTGGCGAAGACGGGGACGGCCACGATCAGAAGAGTCAGCAGCACTGCACTCGCGCGTTTCATGGTCGTCTCCTACTGGTTCAGTCTCGAGGCGGTGACGGTCTCGATGTAGACCATCACGTCGAAGGCATTGGCCAGCGCCACCGGCCACCGGTGCCGCGTGGCGGCATTGACCGGATCCCACACGGAGCCGATCGACCAGAGGAGCTGCGGTGTCTTCACGTAGGACGCCGCCCGCGGCGCCCACGGCTTGCGCAGGTCGAGAATGAAGCGCGGCTTGCCGGCCTGGCGGAAGAACGCTTCCCAGCCGTCCGGCGGACCCTGGTCCACCCTCTGCGGCCCGAGGCCGGCCGGACCATTGGAAGTGAAGCCGCCGCGGTCGAAGTCGAAGCCGACGATGACCATGTCGCTGCCGAAGCGCCGGCGCAGCACGGAGCCCATGCGGAAGGCATTGTCGGCGGACACGTGCCCGTTGTGCGCCCACAGCACGAGCTTCTCGCCGGGATGGGCGACGTCGGCCAGCCACTCCACGTTCTCGGCCATGAACGCATCTCGGTTGCCGCGGCGCGCCCACGTGGCCTCGGCCTGCAGGATCACGCGGGCGTAGCGGAGGTGTTTCTCGTACTCCTCCTCGCTCGAGCGGGTCGCGTACTCGGCGCGCCGCTGGTCGAGGGTCGTGAACGCCTCCGTCACCTTGGCCAGGCAGGCGTTGCGCGTCGTCTCCGGCAGCTCGGCGTAGCGGCTGGGCTGGTTGTAGCCGCGGATGCAGTTGTAGAGCGAGCCGAAGGCCGCGGCGCGGTCGGGGTCGACCCGCTTCACATA
>Ga0196976_1000992_pt1 | contig 14712 bp, 13 predicted proteins | sample S3v_513CmetaG_FD_148644 | JGI IMG/M metagenome (GOLD analysis project Ga0196976, IMG submission 148644) | Soil microbial communities from Anza Borrego desert, Southern California, United States - S3+v_5-13C | ecosystem: Environmental > Terrestrial > Soil > Desert | place: USA: California...
GCCGACCTCCCCGACCCGCGTGAAGCCTCGTTCGCCCGTGCCGCTGCGAACCGAATTCGCCAGATTCTCGAGTACTCCCGGGGCCGCGCCTTCTGCCTCTTCACCAGCTATGCCCAGATGAATCAGGTCTACGACACGCTGCTCGGCGAACTCGAATTTCCCATGCTCCTTCAGGGCGACGCTCCCAAGCGCCAGCTCCTTGAGGAGTTCCGCATGACCTCGAACGCCGTCCTCTTTGCAACTTCCTCGTTCTGGCAGGGCGTAGACGTGCAGGGCGAGCAACTCAGTTGCGTCATCATCGACCGCCTGCCATTCGCCGTTCCGAATGATCCCGTCGTCGCCGCCCGCATCCGTGCCATCGACGACAATGGCGGAAACGCCTTCTTCGACTATCAGGTGCCCTCGGCCGTCATTTCGCTGAAGCAGGGCTTCGGACGCCTCATACGCTCCCTTCATGACCGTGGTGTACTCTGCCTCCTCGACAACCGTATCCTCAAGAAGCAGTACGGCCGCATCTTCATCAACTCCCTGCCGAACTACAGGAAATCAACTGACCTCCGCCATGTCGCCGAATTCTTCGGGGCCGATTAGACTCTGACGAAGCCACCACGCTCCGATACAGACGCCACTCCTGCGCCCCACGCGCTACAATAGGCAGTTGACCATCCCCTGTGACATCACTGACGCCCTCGGGTTTGGATTCCACAAACGACTGGCAACTGGCTACCGACTACTGATTTATGTACGAAGTCACCGCAGAAGATACATTCGCAGCAGGCCATTACCTGCGCGATTACAAGGGCAAGTGCGAAAACCCGCACGGCCACAATTACAAGGTTCAGGTCACCTTGAAGGGCAAGGAACTCGACCGTGCCGGACTGCTGCTCGATTTCAAGGACCTCAAGGTCGTCATGAAGCACGTTATCGACTACCTCGACCACCAGATGATGAATGACATCGAGCCCTTTACGCGCATCAATCCGTCCGCCGAGAATCTCGCCAAGTATTTCTTTGACGAGACGAATACACGCCTTAAGCAGACGACCGATGGTCGCGTCAGCGTGAAGCAGGTGACTATCTGGGAAACGGAAACTTCAATCGCGACCTATTACGAATAAGTTGAATACCCCACGTTCGCGAAGCTAACGTCGGGTATTCCGTCGAGTGACGTCAAACCTCGCAAAACTGATGTTCCTCATCGAGCTCTACAAGTCGCTTCAGGGCGAGTCGTCCTTCTCCGGACTACCCTGCGTCTTCATTCGCCTTGCAGGATGCAATCTGCGCTGCTCCTGGTGCGACTCCGAATACACCTTCACGGGGGGCAGGAAGGCTGCCTTGCAGGAGGTGCTCGCTCAAGTGCGACAGCTCTCGCCAAACGGTGGTCTCGTTGAGATCACCGGCGGAGAACCCATGCTGCAGGCCCGCGAAGTGGTTCCACTGATGCAAAGCCTTGTCGATCTCCACTACACCGTGCTCATCGAGACCAGCGGCGAACGCTTTCTAGCCGACGTCCCCAGTTCCGTCCACAAGATTGTGGACGTGAAATGCCCCGATTCCGGCGAAGGCAACAGCTTCCGCCTCGAAAACCTCGACGCACTCACCAGGCTCGACGAGATTAAGTTCGTCATCTCCTCCCGGCGCGACTACGAGTTCGCCCGCGACTTTACCCGCGCACACTCGCTCGACAATCGCGTCGGCAGCGTTATCTTCTCGCCTGCATTCCGCAAAGACGCCGGACTAAAGCAGCCATCGAACGGCGACAGCACCGCTTATCACCTTCCGTCTTCCTCAGATCCCCGAACTGCCGCCCATTGCCTCCTCGACCCTCAGCTTCTCGCTGAATGGATTCTCGCCGACTCGCTGCCCGTCCGCCTCGGCTTCCAGATCCACAAATTCATCTGGAACCCCGCCACAAAGGGCGTCTAGCCCATATTTCGAGAGTCTGGTCGCAACAGCCAAGGTTCCTGCTCGGTCGTACTCACTGCTGCATTGTGACTTCCATCCTCCCCACTTACCCCCGCTCATGCTCAAATAGACATTGGGATGGAACTCTGGCCAGCTAACTCTGACATCCAGAGCACCATCTAAGTAAGTAGTACTCCATATAGAAATGCTCACGTCCCCTGCAATTCGCGCTGTCGTCGTGTTGTCGGGTGGAATGGACTCGACGGTCTGCGCCACGCTCGCGGTTCGCGAACACGGCGCTGAATCGGTCGCCGCGCTTCACGTCTCGTACGGTCAGCGCACAGAAGTCCGCGAACGCCAGGCTTTCGAGGGCATCTGTGACCGTCTCGGGATCGCCAGGCGCCTCGTAGTGCGCAACGACGCACTCAGCGCCATCGGCGGCTCCGCTCTCACCGATTCGAAACTCGAAGTTCCCGACGCTGGCCTCGAGATCGGCCACGAAGTTCCGATCACCTATGTCCCCTTCCGCAACGCCCATTTCCTGAGCGTCGCCGTAAGCTGGGCCGAGGTACTCGGAGCGGACAAGATTTTCATTGGCGCCGTCGCCCAGGACAGCTCCGGGTACCCGGACTGCCGTCCTGAGTACTACGACGCCTTCAATCACGTCATCCGAACGGGCACGCGCGACGGCTCCATCCAGATCGTCACTCCTCTGATTAGCCTAAGAAAAGCAGAGATCGTGCGACTTGGTGTGGAACTGGCTGCGCCGTTCGATTTAACATGGTCTTGCTACAGCAGGGTTGATGCTGCCTGCGGCATCTGCGAGAGCTGCGCGCTTCGGTTGCGCGCCTTTCAGGCCGCCGGTGCAGTCGATCCCATTCCCTACCAGCCGCAAGCCGCGCGGCAGTAGCGGAAAGCACCAAGTCCAAGTTTTAACAGTAGCGGCTTTAATAACGATTGAGCAGCACTCGCTCTGGAGGCGGGCATGAGGAAATCCATCGTACTGATCACATTCGTGGCGTTGATTGCCGGACTTCTCGTCGGCACAGCCGCCGCCCAAATGACCACTTCGGTCAAGGGAGTCGTCAAGGACGCACAGGGGCAACCGATGCCCAACGCCGAGATCGTCTTCACCAGTGTCGATTCCGGCCGCAAAGTCACACTTAAGACCGACAAGCGTGGCGAATACTTCTCGCTCGGTTTTCAGCCTGGCACCTATGACGTTTCCCTGATGCAGAACGGCCAGCCACTCTTCACCCTCGGCAAGATGCCGGTCACGCTCACCAAAGAGAACAAGTTCGACATCGATCTCGCCAAGGAACAGGCGCGTCAGCAGACCGGCATGTCCGAGGCCGAAAAGAAGCGCCTCGAGGCCGTCCAGAAAGAAAATCAAAAGATTAAAGGTCTGAACGAAAAGCTCTCTGCCTCCAAGGCTGCGCAGGATGCCGGCAACCTCGACCAGGCCATCGCAATCCTGCAGGAAGCCACTGCGGTTGACCCCACCAAGGACGTCATCTGGGCTCGTCTCGCTGATGTTTACGTCGTGGCCAAGAAGTACCCTGAAGCCATTGACGCCTTCAAAAAAGCTCTTGCAGTCGCCAACAAGGCCGAGTACCACAACAACCTTGGCCAAGCCTACCTGAAGGACCACAAGACGGACGAAGCCATCGCCGAATATACCGCCGCTGCGCAGCTCGATCCCGCCAACGCTGGAATGTACTACTACAACCTCGGCGCCGTTCTCACGAACATGGGCAAGGTTGACGACGCGAATGCTGCGTTCGACAAGGCCATCGCTGCCGATCCGGCCCGCGCTGACGCCTATTACTGGAAGGGCGTCAACATGCTCGGCAAAGCTACCGTCGACAAGAGCGGCAAAATGATCGCTCCTGAAGGCACCGCCGAATCTCTCAACAAGTACCTTGAGCTCGCTCCTGAAGGCCCGTACGCCCAGGCCACCAAGGAACTTCTCGGCAGTATCGGCGCCCCCGTTCAGACCAGCTTTGGTCCGGATCGGAAAAAGAAGAAGTAACTTTGTTAGCTAAGTCTCGCGGCAGGCTCCACGCCTGCCGCTTTTTCTTTCCCGCACTCCACTTCGGAGCTCCACCCGACTCCCCGGACTCACGACCTCCGTTTGGTGTTCTACAATCGCTGATTCATGTCCGTCCTCTCCTTCACCGATGCCCGCCGCACCGTCGAACTCGTCGCCAGCGACCTCAAAGCTGGTGGCACTGAAAGCGTCCCGCTCGCCCGCGCCGCGCATCGCGTGCTCGCCCAGAGCGTGATCGCCGATCGTGACTTGCCGCCCTTCCCGCGCTCCACTCGTGACGGTTTTGCTGTCCGCTCCGAAGATGTCCTCCACGCTCCCACCACTCTCCGCGTCGTGGGCGAGATTCGCGCCGGCGCCGATCCTTCCCTCATCTGCCCCGAACTCCAGTCTGGCACCGCTGTCGAGATCATGACCGGAGCCTCGCTGCCGTCCGGCGCCGACGCCGTCATCATGGTCGAGTACACCTCGCGCCCCGACGAACACAGCGTCCTTATCGAACGCTCCTCGGTCGCTCGCAAGAACGTCGTGCCCGCTGGTGCCGAAGCACGCTCCGGAACCACCCTCCTGGCTCCCGGAACGCGCCTGGATTACGCCGCGATTGCCTCCGCAGCGTCAGCCGGTCGTGCCGAACTCGCCGTTTTCATCAGGCCCCGTGTTGCCATCCTTACCACCGGCGACGAGATCGTAGACGTCACCGCCAAGCCCGGCCCGTACCAGATCCGCAATTCCAATAGTCACTCGCTCGCGGCGCAGGTCGCTGCCGCGGGCGGCGAGCCAATCATTCTTCCCATCGCGCCCGACGAACCCGTCCGCCTGGCCGAACTCATCGCTCTCGGCCTCGAGCACGACTTGCTTCTCATGACCGGCGGAGTCTCCATGGGCAAGCACGACCTCGTCGAGCCTGTCCTCGCCAAGTTCAACGCGCGCTTCCGTTTCACCGGTGCTCACATCCAACCCGGCAAACCGATCGTCTTCGGCGAAGCCCGGCTTCCGAAGACCAGTAACCGGGTGCCCCACCCTGACCTCCGCGAGGGGTGGGATACGACTCCCTTCTTCGGGCTCCCTGGCAACCCCGTCTCGACAATGGTTTGTTTCGAGCTCTTCGTTCGGCCCGTTCTAGACGCCCTCTCCGGCACGCGACCTCGACCGTTGTTCTTCACCCGGGCACGTCTCGCTTCCACACTGAAAACAAAGACAGGTCTTACTCGCTTCCTTCCCGCGACACTCTCGGGCGCGCTCGCCGACACCACCGTCGATCTCATCCCGTGGCACGGCTCTGGGGACGTAGTAGCCACCGCCCGCGCGAATTGTTACATTGTGGTTCCGCCCGACCGCGAGACCATCCCGGCTGGCGAATTCATCTCCATACTGCTCAGAGGAGCCGAACTCTAGCGTGCCCAAACTTACGCATTACGATCGCAGGGGACGCCCCGCGATGGTTGACGTCTCCGCAAAGCAGGTCTCGAAGCGTACCGCCGAAGCGTCCGCTTTCGTCGTCATGAGCCCCGCGGTACTCCGCGCACTCCCTGAGAATCCCAAGGGAAATCCACTCGAAGTGGCCCGCTTCGCCGGCATTCAAGCCGCCAAGCGCACCGCAGAGCTAATCCCTATGTGTCACCCCGTGCCCGTTTCGCACGTTGATGTCACTACTCAGCTATGCGAGAATGGCGTCGCCATTGCCACCTCAGTAACTACCACCGCCGTCACTGGCGTGGAAATGGAGGCCCTCGTCGCAGCCTCCGTCGCGGCGCTCACCGTTTACGACATGTGCAAGGCGCTCGACAAGGGTATAGAGATCCGCGAAGTCGTCCTCCAGAGCAAGACTGGCGGCAAGAGCGGCGACTATCGGCGGAAGAACTCCACTCAGCAAACCGCCGCCACAAGGAAAGCTCGAGCGCGCAAGTAGCCCATGGCCAGCAATCTCAAGGTCCTGCTCGTCGATGACAACCCGATGATCCTCGGGTTGCTCGAGCACGCCCTTGCACCGATGGCCTCGCTTACTACCGCAAACGACGCCGCCGATGCGCTTCTCAAGATAATCGACGACCCTCCCGACCTCGTCATCAGCGACTACCATTTGCACGGCATGGACGGCCGCCAACTCGTAGAGAAGATCAAGAGCCGTCCTGCCACGGCGCGCTTGCCCATCATCCTTCTCGCCAGCAAGTCCGACATCAACGAGAAGCTCAAGGTCATTCAGGATTCCGTCGAGGACTTCGTAGAAAAACCGTTCTTCCTTAAGGAAGCGTCCGCTCGCATCAAGCGCGTCCTCGACAAGATCGCTCTCGAGAAGATGGCTCGCGAAGCCCCCGACGAAAGCGTCGTTCGCGGTTCACTCGCGCAGATGAATGTCATCGACCTCATGCAGTCGCTTGAGCTCGGCCGCAAAAATTGCCTTCTAACCCTCACTAAGAACGGCGACCGCTGCGACGTCTACGTGCAGGATGGCCAGATCAACCACGCTACTTATGGCCCACTATCCGGCGACCAAGCCATCTACAAGGTTCTTACCTGGACGGATGGCAACTTCCTTATCGACTTCGATGGCCGCTCCTCCGAACAGACCACCACACGCTCTACGCAGGGCCTACTGATGGAAGGTCTCCGCCTCCTCGACGAAGCCAACCGCGACGCCGACTCCGACAACGTCCTTGACACCTGATCGCTCTGCCTTTTTGCTACCGTTCATTTCGCGTTGATCCTTCCTCCTGTTGCTTGCTGCTGCTACCCTGATCCCGATGCGGCTCGCCCTCATCTACAACCCGCTCTCGGGAACCCGACACTCTCGTCGTACCCACGTCATCAACTCCGTTCAGAGCATCTTCGAGCGCGCCGGACACAAGGTCTCGCTGTTCCCAACCCAATACGCCGGACACGCCTTTGCTCTCACCCGCGAAGCCGCACCCTCGCATGACGCCATCATTGCCGCCGGAGGAGACGGTACCGCACACGAGATAATTCAACCGCTCATCGAGATGCGCTCGCATTGCGCACTCGGCGTCGTCCCCCTCGGAACCGGGAACGTGCTCGCCACCGACATCGGACTCCCGCGCGATCCTGTCGCCGCCGCCCATCTCCTTCTCGATTACGCGCCTCAGCGCCTTTCCGCGGGTCGCATCGAATACGTGGATGGTTCCGGCCAGCCCGCCTCGCGATACTTTACCGTTGCCGCGGGAGTTGGAGCCCACGCACGGCTCATATACGCGGCCAGCGCCGCCGCCAAGAAACGCGGTGGCATGATCACCTACTACTACACCGGCTTTTATTCGCTCTTCACCCACCGATTCGCGCCCATGCACGCAAGCATTACCGCGCCCGATGGCACCGTCAGTGAACGAACCATTCTCGAGGCCGTTGCCATGCGCGTCAGTTCCTTCGGAGGGCTGCTCGGCCGCTGGCGTCCTGGCGGAGCGCTTCTGCGAAACGACCTCCGCCTCATATTCCTCACCCGGGCCAACCGCGCCGCGCTCGTGCGCTATTCTCTCGCCGCCTTCGCCGGACGCACCCGCGAATCCGCCGACGTGCAGTTCGCCTCCGCCACACGCATTACTTGCGAGCCATTTCCGGAACTCCCCGGTGGAGCAATGCCCCACCGGCCGATAGCCTTAGCCCCGATCTATGCCCAAGCCGATGGTGAAGTCCTCGGCGCCGCTCCCGTCACTCTCTCCGTAGTCCCGGACGCGTTCAGACTTCTCGTGCCGCGCGCTTCTCTCCTTGACGCAACATCCTGAGCACCTGCCGAAATCGACAGTGTGCCTTCGATGGCATACAATCGCAGTGGTGTCTTACGCAATCGTAGACGCTTGACCGCAGTCTCCCCCGCTCTGCTCGGTTCGCATCGGAAGCGGAACTCGGTGCCCGATGCCCTTGCGTGAGTCCGGCGGCTTGCACCCGGACGTCTGACACTCACCTCACAAGATCTGCTGGTGACCTGCGCAAGCGGGCTGCGGCAGTTGTGTTTGCGATACGTCGGCTGACTTGAACTGGTTAAAGTATATTTTCGGGAAGTATCGGGAATTTCTGATGAACCTGCTGGCCCCGCTTGGCGGCCCGTGGGCCATCTTCGCTATTGCAACCATCGATTCGGCAGCGTTCGGCATACCGCTCGACCCAGTCGTCGCCTACTACGTCCATCAAAATCCGCACCGCTTCTTCATCCTCGGGGTGATGGGCGCTCTCGGATCCGCGATCGGTAGCCTCGTTCCGTACATCATAGGTTACAAGGGAGGCGAGGCCTTCCTGGTAAAAAAGATCGGGCAGGCAAAGTTCAGCCGCATACACGGCCTCTCCGAGAAATACGGTGATCTGGCACTCATTGTCCCCGCCATGATGCCGCCACCGACCCCGTTCAAGCTCTTCGTCTTCTCCGCCGGCGTGCTCGAAATGAGCTGGATTCATTTCATGCTGGCCATCTTCGCTGGACGCCTCGCGCGCTTCTTCATCCTCTCCGCGCTCACTATCCAGTTCGGGCCGCAGATCGTCGAACTCACCACCGTGCTCGTTAGGCAGCATCTGCCCGCGACTCTAGCCATCTTCGCCGCGCTGGCGCTATTCGTCTTCATGCTTGTGCGGTGGAGAAAATCAAGAAGGCTGGCGGCAAGCACCGAAACCACTACGTACTGAGTGCTTCCCGGCTCGAGTTATTGCCCTTAGTCCGTCCCCGACCCGGGGGACTCCAGTCGATCGCTCACCGGGTTGCGCGACGAGAACGCCTGCTCCTCAACTCTCAGGTTAGAGTCGAGCAGAACGTAAGCCGTCAGCGGCGTACGCCGACGATCCGGATATGCGAACCTCAAGTCCCTGAAATGCACCACGTACTCGAACCCGCCCGGATATTCCCTACGCTCCACCTCGGTCGTCGGATAGCCTGCCCAACCGAAGTACGCTCGTCCGAGATAAGTTTCCTTCGCGGTCTTGGTCACGTCCGTCTCTTCCGACTTGTAGTACGTCAGCGCGCGCCCATTCGGATCCACGTCCGGAATGCTCGAGTCCACGATCATCGTCTGGTAAAACTCGTCGGTCTCCGCGATGCCGTACCACTTGAACGGGTTCGTGTGATACGGGAACGCACCCACCCTCGTAGCGGTTTGGTCCTGGTAGGTGCGCGCCTGCATGGCCGCAATTGCTCGCCGGTGCTGATAGTCGCGGAAACCCCAGATCAGCACCAGCAGCACTAAGGCGGTGATCGCGCCGCCGCGTCCGCGTGGGCCACGGCTCCTCGCCCCAATCTCTGAATTGATCAGCCCAAACAGCGCGGGCAATGCCAGTCCGCCGATTAGCACCAGCAGGATTAGCGGCTCGATAATGAAGACGATGTCCCACGAATACCAGAGGTCGGAGAACGGCCACAGCGGACGAATTCCGTAATTATTTGTGAAGTCCAGTAGCAGATGCGAGTAGCCCGCAATGAGCGCGAGACCGAACAGCTTGCCCCAGCGCGGCTTTTGCGGAGCCGTCTCCGATGCCGGCCGATCCGTTCCCGGACGCCACTTCCGATACAGCCGTTCGGCAACATACAGGAACGCGATCACCAGCGCCGCCACCACAGGCATCCCTATGACGGTATGCGTGAACCCGCGATGATGCGCGAACCCGACCGCCGTGCCGCCGAAGTATGCGACCATGTCGATGTCGGGAGCCTCCGCAGCTAGACTCATCGTGACGGTTGCGAGCGCGTTTCTGCGGCTGAAAAATGCGCGGCTCAGGACGGCGCCAGTAAGGAAATGGGTGACAGGTTCCATCAGGCTATCGGCCTAACAGGGTATCCGGTACACGGGAAAGTGACAACACTCCGTGCGCCTCGACTGACGCCGGCTCTGACTTGCAGGTTTCCACGTCCTCTCGCCTGTCAAGTCCTCGCCATACCAAACATTCGTCGCAAGTTGCACTAGACCCAACACTTTCCCAGCGCTACCGCACCCGAGCAGCCGCCCTGCTTGAATTGATATCCTGAAAAGAGTGGACTGCGTGCGGCGCAGCCCATTGGTTCGCAGTAGCGGAAGTATGATTTCCCCGCAGCCAGAAGGACTTTGAGACCTAAGTTCTTTAATTTCAAAGACTCAGAAGGAATATTCCGCTAACTCTCTGAAAACAGAGACTCGCCTGGGTAGGGGGGTCTCAGCGGACTCTGGCTTTAAGCGTTCCGGCCCGGCGGTGCTCGATCGTCATCGAGCGCTTCATTTGCCGTCCTCTATAATCTCGCCATGTCCGCAGCGCCCAAAGACAGGCGAAGCAACAATAATGTCCAGAGCACCATAGACGAACTGCGCGACCGGATCCGCTATCACGAGCATCGCTATTACGTTCTCGACTCGCCGGAGATATCGGACGCCGACTACGACGGGCTGATGAATGAGCTCAAGGCTCTCGAGACCGCGAATCCCGACCTCGTAACGCCGGACTCCCCGACGCAGCGTGTCGGCGGCAAGCCTCGCGAAGGCTTCGTCAAAGTGCAGCACTCCACGCCGATGCTCTCTCTCGACAACGCTTACAACCAGGAGGAGTTGCGGGAGTGGGCGCGCCGAGTCGAGGAACTCGCCGGGAAGTCCGCCGTCGAGTATGTCTGCGAGCTCAAGCTTGACGGCCTGTCCATGGCACTGCGTTACGTGCCCGAAGATCACTCTTCCAAGTTCTCTTCGGCAACCACAAGGGGCGACGGCTCCATCGGCGAAGACGTTACGTCGAACCTGCGCACGGTGCGCAGCGTTCCGCTGAGCATTCCCGCCGCGACACTGAAGAAGGCTGGTTTGCATGGTGCGTTCGAGGTCCGCGGCGAAGTCATCATGCCGACGCGCAGCTTCGAGCAGATGAACGAGGAGCGCGAGCGTCGCGGACTGAGCAAGTTCGCAAATCCGCGGAACGCGGCAGCCGGCGCAGTTCGCGTCCTCGAACCAAACATCACGGCGCAGCGGCGCCTGGATTTCTATTCTTACTTCCTGCTCGATGGCGGCCGAGTGGCTTTCGACCAGCAGTGGGAAGCGCTTGACGCTCTGAGCAGGGCAGGCTTCAAGGTCAACCCGCGCCGCAAGCTGGCGCGCAGCTTCGACGAGATGTGGCGCTTCATCTCTGACGTCGAGGCGGAGCGCGATTCGCTTCCGTACGAGATCGACGGCGTTGTGGTCAAGATCAACTCGACGTCACTGTGGCAGCGGCTGGGCTTCACAGGCAAAGCGCCGCGCTGGGCGATCGCGTACAAGTTCGCGGCACGATCTGGCGTCACGAGGATCGAGGACATTCTTGTGCAGGTCGGCCGAACCGGCAAGCTGACACCAGTTGCGGCGCTCGCGCCGGTCTCGATCGGCGGGACGACGGTGACGCGGGCGACGCTGCACAACCAGGACGAGATCGAGCGTCTCGGCGTTCGCATCGGCGACCACGTCATGGTCGAGCGCGGTGGCGACGTGATCCCGAAGGTCGTGAAGGTAGTCGAGGACAAGCAGCATCGGCGCGGCACGCGCGAGTTCCACATGCCGACGCAATGTCCTGTTTGCGGCGGACATGTTGTGCGGACGGAAGGCGAAGCGGATCATCGCTGCGTGAACGCCAACTGTCCGGCGCAAGTGCGCGAGCGCATTCTGCATTGGGCGTCACGGGGCGTGATGAACATCGAGGGAGTGGGCGACGCGCTCGTCGACCAACTGGCTGAGCGCAAGCTGGTCCACAACGTCGGCGACGTTTACGACCTGACGCAGGACAAGCTGCTCACGCTCGAGCGGATGGGCAAGAAGTCTGCGCAGAACATCCTGAGCGAGATCGACAAGTCCAGGCAGTTGCCATTCGAGCGCGTCATCTTTGGACTCGGAATACGATTCGTCGGCGAGCGAACGGCTGAGTTCCTTGCTGAACACTTCGGAAGCATGGACGCGCTGATCGAAGCCGCGACGCTTGGTGACGAGGACGAAGCGCGGGAGAAGTTGCAGGAAGTGCAGGAAGTCGGTCCGCGAATCGCAGCGAGCATTCGCGAGTTCTTCCTGGAAGAGAAGAACATCAAACTCATCGAGCGACTGCGCGCAGCGGGCTTGCAGATGAGCGGCAAGAAGAAAGTCCGCGGAACGCAACTGGCGGGCAAGACTTTCGTGCTCACTGGAACGCTTGAGCGCTACTCGCGTGACGAAGCGAAGCGACGCATCGAGGATGCCGGCGGGAAAGTCTCTGGATCGGTGAGCAAGAAAACCGATTACGTCGTTGCCGGGGCCGAGGCCGGAAGCAAGCTCGATAAGGCGCGCGAACTCGGCGTCGCGGTTATCGACGAGAAGCAACTCGAGGGGCTACTCGGTCAGGGTTGAGCGCGAGCAGTTAGCTCGGGAAATGGAAGCGCACGTCCTGCTTGCTTGCGACTTTCATTCCGTCGATGGTCGCGGGGATCCAGCGCCACTTCTTCAATGTCTCAACCACCACCTGCTCGAGGCCGTAGCCTACGGTTTCTAGGACGATCGCTTCGATAGTTTCGCCGGTCTCGCTGATGGTGACTTCCACGATGACGTCACCGCGTATCCACTCCGGCAGTTTTGCGCGGACGATGGGCGGATCGGGCGCGTGTACCGGCAGCGCAATGCGAACGTCGCGGTTGCTGATAATGCCGCTTGAAAGCGATCCGAGGATGTAGCCGGGCATCCCAGGCCTGAGGTTCTTATCAGCGAGAGCGGGCTGCGATTCGGGCTTCGGGCGCTTTGGCCTGAGGCGACGGTTTCGGCTCGGTGTGACCAGGTCCTTTTTTCGGAACTCTTCTTCGACAATCTTCGGCAGCGTGAGAGCGCTTGTGCCGGGCCCGACGAGGGCAATGGCAGGGTTTCCGCTGCCGCCGTCGCCTCTTAAGGACGCAACCGGCTTCAGCAGCTGCGGTTCCGGCTTGTAAGCGAGCAGGCCGAACACGGCTGCGTGCAGGCAGAAAGAGGCTACAAAGGGCGCCCTGATTCTCCTCCTCGGCAGTTCCGGTTCAAAAGCCATCATCACCATCGTACAGACGCGCATAGACGTGAAAAGTAAGCCCTGTGGTCCCCCCCCGATTCGCTGGTCTTTTCGTTTGTTTCGCTTGCGGACTTTTTCCCGCCAGGTCTTTGATTCCAGAGTAGTTGAGTATCAAAGTATTGAGGCGCTCGGAGTTAGGTCCTAGTTCGTCCGTTGTGGAAGGGCCGTTGGGACTGAGAGGACATGCCCGTCGTTCGCAACAACCGGGACGGGTAGGGCAGCCCCGATGTGAGCGGGCCGTGCCGGTTCGGCAGCGGATTGTTGCACGACTTCTTGCACGTGTTCTTCTTCCTGTTCTTCGTCTTCTGCTGCTGCTTCGGCTGCTTCCTCTGTCGGCTGATCTTCTAATTCTTCGTCTTCGTCCTCGTCTTCGGCGTCGAACTGGTCGACGGTGTCGGTGAAGTCCATGGCGATGACCTGGTCTTCGCCGTAGCGGGGCTTTATGCGGAGGTGTTTGAGGTTTTGGAGCGCGAGTTGGAGGGCGTAGAGGAGGGTGCGGGCGGTGCGCTGGTCGATGCGCTTGTCGACGAGGGCGTACATGACTTCGGCGATGTTGATCTGGATGGATTCGGGGGTGTCGAGAGCCCCGAAGTCGAGTCCGAGGTCGTGGTCGGGGCTGGTGTAGCGGCGACGGCGGCGTTCGCGGGCGCCCTGCTCGTGGTGGTAGTAGCAGTAGGAGTGTCCGCGAAGTGCGGGCGAGCCGCAGAAGATGCCGCTGGGCTTTATGTGCTGACATTGGCGCATGGATGACATGATTCCCCCCTGTGATGGGTTCAAACGAAAACGCCACCGGCGGTGTGCCGGTGGCGTGGTCGTGTGCTCCCTACTTTCATAATAGCGAACTGGAGGGGGCAGTTGCGCTATTCGGGGCGGGAGTGGATTTAGTGTGGAATGAGGGGGATGGGGAGGAATCGAGAGCAGTGAGGGCTTGACAGGTTTTCGGGGTGATTGGATTGGGGTGGGATGGGGATTTATCGCAAACTATCTTTACGATGCTGCTCCTGGAACGAGCGGTTTAGGACAAGGGGCGTTCATGGCTGTTGGAGTTATCAGCAATACGGTGATGTCCAGTGAGTTCACGATGTCGATGGAATCAGCTACTGTTTGGAAGGGAACCTCATCGTCGGCCGAGAGGTAAAGAACCCGGTGCGCACGCCTGCTGTAAATGTCTGACAATCGGCTCGGAAGATTGCTCCAGTCCTGCTCCTCAAGGTTTACGAAAATCCTGCCGCTATCGGATATATGTAGAACAATGAGCCTGTCTGATGTATCCGAGCCGCAGCGCACCGGAGCTATTCCAGTGTCTAGACCCTTCGGAGTGCGGGCAGGACTAAACGGCATATATACCTGAACAATAAAGGCGAGGCCATACGCCGCAATGAGCGAGTATGGCGGGAGCATAAACCGTCTCGTCAGCAGATGCTTTCCACTCGGCAGGTCGTCCAGAAGAGAGTCGAGTCGCGTGCGAGCATACTCGTAACCGCACGTTGACGAAATTGCCACGATTATTCCTGAGGCGGCGGGCACGAGGGCTGGGGCCATCCATGGAGCCAGCGCTGCCAGTGCGGAATCGTATTGCCCCCCAGCATAGAAGAGTGCGTGTAGGAGCCCTAAACATGTGCCTATTAGACCCAGATATGGTGCGATAGTAACGATTGATCTCAGATTGCCCACATGAATGTTCAGTTCGGCGGCGACTCTCCTTTTTGCGGGGTCATTGACCTCTGCTTCGCGTCGAACTTTGTGGTAATGGTGGGAAGCGCGGATGACGGCTCCGAAAGTGTACGCGA
>Ga0196976_1000993_pt1 | contig 14700 bp, 18 predicted proteins | sample S3v_513CmetaG_FD_148644 | JGI IMG/M metagenome (GOLD analysis project Ga0196976, IMG submission 148644) | Soil microbial communities from Anza Borrego desert, Southern California, United States - S3+v_5-13C | ecosystem: Environmental > Terrestrial > Soil > Desert | place: USA: California...
AGCCCTCCCCCACCTTCGCGCACCCTAAAGGGGCGGCGGGAGGTGAGTGATGATGACGAAGAAAGGCCAGCGCGATCAGGACCTGCAGCCCGGCAAGGCCGAGAAGGCTTACGGGGGTTACCTGCCCAGCATGGAAGGACAGGGGCGCTCCGATGTGGCTGACGGCAGCACCCGGAACAACCCTCTGGCCCGGACTGAGAAGTACCTGTCGACCGAGGACAAAAAGGGCGGTTAACGTGGCGGGTGCGTCCGGTTTTGCCGGACGCACCCCTTCTTTGTGGTGCCGCAAAGGTCACCGAACCAGTCACCTCCGCATTTCATAGGAAGGAGGTGACTTTCCATGTACGTGACCGAAGTCAGGCAGGGCGAAGGCCTGGCCGATGTGGCCCTACGCACGGGGGTGACGGCTGACCAGCTGACGAGCACCAACGGGCTGCCGTCGCCCGCCGTGACCCGCGGGCAGGCCCTGCTGGTGCCATCGAACCGATACATTGCCCAGCCGGGCGACAGCCTGTGGCGCATCGCCGAAATCAGCGGCGTGCCGCTGCAGGCCCTGGCCCGGGCCAACCCGGGCGCCGAGCGGGCGCTTTACCCCGGGCGCCCTCTGCGGCTACCCACCCCGGCCCAGCAGCGGGCCGAAGTGATCGGCTACCTGCCCATTACCGACCCCGGCGTCAATGCGGAAGATATCGCACCGTGGGCGCGGCAGCTGACCTGGGTGGCGATCTTTTCGCACCTGATCACCGAAGAAGGCGAACTGCCGCCGATTAACGATGCGGAGGCCATTCGGGCTACATATGCGGCGGGTGCCAGGCCGCTCATGTCCATCGCCAACATGCGCACCGGCGGCGCGTTCAGCCCCGAAATTGCCCGGACGATCATCACCGATGCGGCCGTTCGCGAAAAGGTGATCAGCAACATTCTCAGCATGGTGGAGCAGAAGGGCTACGCCGGCGTCGACTCGGACATTGAGAACATTCCCAGCGACCTGCGGGCCGGGTACGTCAACTTCCTGCGGGAACTGAAGGCCCGCCTGGGCGCCCGCCCCCTGAACGTGGCCGTTCCGCCCAAGTACGACGAGACGACATTCGGCTACGCCCGGGGCCACGACTACCAGGGCATCGGGCAGGTGGCCGACCGGATTTACCTGATGAACTACGAGTTCCACTGGGTGGGCGGGCCGCCCGGCGCCATCGCGCCCCTGCCGCAGACCCGCCGGGTCATGCAGTACGCCGCCTCGCTCATGCCCAAACAGAAGATCCTCAACGGCATTTCGACCACCGCTTACGACTGGGAACTGCCCGACACCCCCGAGAACCGCGCCAGGCCCTGGCCCAGCGACGAGGCAGTCCAGATTGCCGTTCGCAACGGGGTGCAGATTCGGTACAACGAGACGCAGGAATCGCCCTGGTTCCGCTACCAGGGCGAGGGCGGGCGCCAGCACGAAGTCTGGTTCGAGGACGCCCGGTCGATTATGGCGAAGTTCCGGGTCATGCGGGAACTGGGCCTGGGCGGCACGGGCATCTGGCACCTGGGCGCCCGTAATTCGCAGTTGCCGCCGTTGATCGACTACTTCTACGAGGTGGTGCGCTAGGTAGGTAGGTCGGCCCGGAACGGCAGGGGGCGTCGTCGCGCCGGGGCGGCAGTTTTATCGGAAGGATCCTTGCTGGCGCAAGGATCTCCAACTAACGCCCCTGATGCTCCTCAACCCCCTGCCGTTCCGGGCCTCGTTTCCACTCGGTCACCGCTCATATCCACGGGCGCCCTTCGAGGCCATCGAGGCCCCGAAGGGAGTACGAAAGGAAGAGATCCTTGCTGGCGCAAGGATCTCAACAATTTTCAGCTGCCCGTTCCCGTGTAGAACTTGGTGCCCCAGCTCCAGAAGCCGTACAGGACGGCAATTACCGTCAGGCCGACAACCGGCGTCCCCCAGGCCAGGAAGGGCATACTCAGCTGCCCCGTCTTCTCCAGCAGCACATGCGCCGGGAAGTAGTTGATGAACGCAAACGGCACACCGAAGGTCAGCACCAGCTGAAAGGCTCGATGATAGATCGAAATCGGGTAGTTGATCAGCTGCCGGGCCGGGAAGATGATCGACCAGTAGAACGTGTATGTCCGAGTCGTCCAGAAGGCCAGCGTGGCGACCCCAATCAGGGCAGCGCCGAGGATCAGCCCGCCGCCGAAAGCCGTCAGCACCAAGTAGACCAGCTTGACCGGCGTGAGCGTCAGCCCCGTGGCGTGGAAGGCGAAACCAAACGCCAGAATGCTGAAAGTAAACTGCCCCAGACCCCCGATGGGCGACTGGCTGCCCAGCACGTGGAACAAGGGATTCATGGGGCGGAGCAGCGCCCGGTCGAACGTGCCGTTGCGCACCTGGTCTTCAAACCCGTGGAGGCTGAAGAAGAAGCTGACGGCGAAACCCCAGGCCAGAATGGCCAGCGAGTAGAGCAGGACAATCTCTTCGAGGCGCCACCCGCCCACGGCCTTGAACCGCTGGGTCAGCCAGAACAGGTTGACGAACTGGCCCCCGTAAGTCATGACCATGGAGATGATCATGGCGACAAAGTTGACGCGGTACTGCATCTGGGAGCGGGCCTGGGCCCGGGCCATCCGCCACCAGCAGCTGAAATCGTGACGCATGGCCTACCCTCCCTGCATGACTAGCTTGGTACTGCCGGCCCGCCACATGGCTGTAAGCACGCCGGACCCAACCACGGCCCACACCACCTGCAGCCCCATGGCCTGGAACAGTTCTGCCCCGCCCAGCGTTCCGGCCAAAATGGCCGACGGCACGAAGTAGATGCCGGCAAACGGCAGGAACTTGGCGATATTCCCCACCCAGCCCGGCAGATAGTAGAGCGGAATCAGTGCGCCGGAAAGCAGACTGTTAGCGATACCGAATAACTGCTCGGCCTCGTCAAACTGTACAGTCCACAGCGCAATCAAGGTAAGCGACACCTGCAGGGTGGCCGTAATCACCCAGGCAAAGAGGCCGGCGAGCACAAAGAGCCCGACCCGCGCCGGCTCGGGCGCCGGCAGTTTGAAGACCACCCAGATGAGCACATAGACGGGCACCGCCCGCATCAGCCGGAAGAGCGAACGCCCCAGAAAATCGGCCAGAATGCGCAAGGGCAGCGCCACGGGCTTGATCAGTTCCAGCCCGACATCGCCCTGGCGGAACTTCATGCTGACCTCCCAGGTCGGCAGGAAATGCAGTTCGCCGAGGAACTGGTTGGCAATCACGTAGACCATCTGCCGCTGCAGTGCCTCGTGGTCGCCGCGCAGCAGGGCCGTCCAGATGCCGGCATAGAGCACAAACCAGATCAGTCCAGAGAGAACGCCCAGCCAGCCTTCCACCTTGTATGCAGCCTGCTGGCGAAACCCCTGTGTCAAAAATGCGTAAACGGTCCGCATGGTTGTAAATACCCCCCGGATCTCTTTAGACGTTCGCCGGGGGCAAGGTGATTCGGTAGTCGGATCTTTGTAGAGTGGGAAGGTCATGGGTACCCTATTAAAATCCAGAACAAGGATTTTGGGTGAGCGCTGCTGAATCAGTACAATGCACATCTCTATTAGACAAGGCGGGCACGATCAATATATGAAAGCGGAAATCCTGAACGCCTTTCTTAACGGGGCTGCCAATAGCCTCTCAAGAGAGACGAAAGCCCCGGTCCGGCGCACCGGTTTACACATGGATCCCTCCGACCAGGTCTCGGATGAGGTCACGGTCTACGTGGCCATTGTCGGTCGCGTGCGCGGCATGGTTTTGGTGGGTATGCCATCCGCTACGGCCCGCATGATTGCCGGGAGCATGGTGGGGGAGCCGCAGAAAGAACTGAGCGAAATGGGCCTGAGCGCGATTGCCGAACTGGGCAACCTGATCGCGGGCGGCGCCCTGGTCGAACTGGAGCAAGCGGGCATTACCAACTGCGATATTACTCCGCCCACGATCATGATTGGCAAGCGGTCCCGCATCTCCACACTGGGTTTGCCCCGGTTCATCATTCCACTGTCCACGGTGCATGGCGACCTGAACATCCATGTGGCCGTCGACTTGCTGCCAGGCTGATGTAAGAAAGTGACCCTCCCCGCCAGCCGGCAGGGAGGGTCTTCGTTATGCGCCTTCGGTAACCGGTTCGGTCTTCTCCCGCTGCTGAGCGGCAACGGCCCCGGCGACTACCAGCAGAATGCCTACGGTCTGCAGGACCGTCAGATGCTCGTGGAGGAAGATTATCGCCAGCAGAGCGGTAAAGACCGGCTCCAACGTGCTGATAATCGCCGCTCGGGTTGGCCCGACCCGCGGGAGTCCCGCAAAGAAGGAGATCATGGCCAGAATGGTCGAGCAGAGCGCCAGACCGGCGCCGGCCAGGTAGGCCCCCGCGCCGGGGAGCACCGGCCTGGTAACGGCCGCGATCATCACGTAGGTCAGCGCTGCACCCGTGGTCACGTACGTCGTGGAGACGAAGGCAGACACACTTCGGGTCCAGCTGCTGCTGACCACGATGTAGACCGTATAGAGCCCGGCGGCGCTGAGAATCAGCAGAGCGCCCTCCCAGGTGAAGCCCCCGAGGTGGTTACCCAGCAGCAGCCAGGTGCCGGCACCGGTGAACAGGAGCCCGGCCAGGCCCATGCGGCTCATGCCCTCGCCCCGTGTCAGACCGACCAGGGCCACAAACGCCGGGTAGGTGTAGAATAGCCCCGTCGCAAGGCTCGCCCCGATGTGCTCCAGGGCGATGAAGTACATCAACGAGACGATGCCCATGCCGAGGCCGCCCAGGGCCAGCAGTTGCAGCCGCTGGGTGTTGCTGAGGGGGCGCTTTTCGCCGCGCAGGGCGAGCATCAGCCAGAGGCCGGCAGCCGCCATGGTGTACCGAATCGCGAGCAGGGAGACGGCGTTGGCACCGGCCTGATACGCAAACTTCCCGAAGATCGGGTTGGTGGAATAGCCCAGGGCGGAAAGTGCTACGAGGGCTGCTCCGACGGTGGCTGCATTGGGTTTAGTACTCATGTAAGAAATATTACTGCCGTCAAGAAAAAAATCATAGCGAAACCTGAAAGAAACTGAAACGGGATCGCGTAATACCCGGTGAAAGGAGGCGAGAGGGTTGGATGAACGTGAGGCGATTGACCGCTGCCTGCATGGCGACCGCGATGCCTTTGCCGTCCTGGTCGGGCAGTATCAGTCCCAGATGCTCGCCCTGTGCCTGCGCATGACGGGCAGCCGGGAAGACGCTGCGGATGTAGCCCAGCAGGCGTTCATCCAGGCGTACCGGCACCTGGACCGGTACGACCCGCACCAGCCCTTCCGCCCCTGGCTTTACAAAATCGCCACCAACGAATGCATCGCCTTCCTGCGCCGAACCAAAAAGCAGCAGGCGGTGCCGGCGGCAGACGACGTGCTGGAGAACGTCAGTGACCCGGCGGACGGGGCCCCGTCCATCGTGGATTTGGCGGAGGACCGGGAGCGGGTGCGAACCGCGGTCGCACAGCTTCCCCTCTCCTACCGGCAGGTGGTCGTCGCCTACTACTTCCAGGAGCTCAGTTACCAGGAGATTGCCCGCCAGGCGGGCGTGCCGGTGGGCACGGTAGGGACCCTGCTCCACCGGGCCAAACAACAACTCAGAAAACTTCTGGCGGAAACGGAGGTGGGTACAGGATGAGGCACTTACAGCCCGAACAGATGCAGCGCTTCCTGGCCGATGAGCTTGATCTGATGGAGCGGGAAGCGGTGACTGACCACCTGTCCCACTGCGAGGCGTGCGCCGAACTCCTCGTGCAGATGACCGCCGACGATGACACGCTGACCCTGGCGCTGGGGATTGATGCCGAGGAGGCCGCCTGGATCGCCTCGCTCGACCTGACCCAGCCTGTCATGGCGGGGATTCGGCCCTGGTACCGTGAGCCGGCCTTTCTGGCGATTGTCGTGCCGCTGATCGCCTTTGCCTCGTTCATGCTGGCACAGGTCGGGCGCCTGCTCAGTCTGACCCCTGACGACGGAGGGCCCATCGGCTTTACGGTGGATGCGCTCCGCGCCCTGATTCCGGCCCTGTGGCGGGTGAACATCTATCTGGGGCAGGGCGGCCTGCTCCGCACCCTGTGGCCCGTACTGCTCCTGGCCGCCGCCTACTGGTTCTGGCGTTCCCGTATGACTTCCAAGGAGGATAAGACAAATGCGTAAGCTGTTTATAGGATTTGCCGTCATGCTGATGATGATCTTCGCTGTGGTGCCCGCCGCTTCGGCCCTGGACCTGCGGGAAGGTACCCGGACTACCGTGGAAAAGAATGAAGTGGTCGATGACGACCTGATGATCTTGGGCGAGTCGACGTCCATTGACGGCACCGTCAACGGTGACGTGATGGCCTTTGCCAACAACGTGGTGGTGCGGGGCACCATCAACGGCAACCTGGTGACCGCCGGTTCGCACGTGGAAATCCTGGGCACCGTGACCGGTTCCGTCTACGGCGCCGCCAGCACGGTGTACGTGGGCGGTCGGATTGAGCGGAGCCTTGCGGCCGCCGGTTCGACGGTGACGCTGGATGCGAACAGTTCCGTTGGCCATAGCGTCATGGCCGCTGCCGACCGCATCCTGTTTGCGAGCACCGTCGGGCGGGGCATGGCCGTAGCCGGCAACGCGGTTACGATTGACGGCCGGATTGGCAGGGAGCTTCGGGCGGCGGTCAACGATCTGCGCATCAACTCCATGGCCGTGGTCAGCGGCCCCGTCGAATACGCCAGCCCCAACAAGGCTTATATCGATGCGGGCGCCCGGACGGGCGAGGTCACGTACACCTACCGCAAGTATGACTGGAACCACGAGAACACCTTCTGGATCTCCCGGTGGTGGAAGGTCTTCAGCTTCGCCAGCTTCCTGGGTTTCGGCCTGCTGATTCTGGCCCTCTTCCCGGCCCTGCGGCGCTCGTTCCCGCAACTGGTGCTGGAGAAGCCCTGGCAGTTGCCCGTGACCGGCCTCGTGACGATCATCGTCTTCCCGATCGCCTTTGTGGTGGTGTTCGCAACGCTGATCGGAATTCCGCTCAGCCTGATCGGCCTGGCGGCCCTGCCGGTCCTGATCTATGTGGGCCATGTGCTGGTCTCCTTCACGGTGGGCAAGCTCCTGGGCGACCGGGTGCCGTTCATGGCGAACTGGACCTGGCCGGCGCTCTTCCTGGTCGGTGCGGTGCTGACCACGGCGGCTAACCAGATTCCCGGCTTCGGCTGGCTCTGCGCCCTGGCCACCTTCCTGTACGGCTTCGGCGGCATCCTGTGGACGCTGTTCGTCCGGCGCCCGGTGGCGTAGCGTAGCGGGTAACGATAAAAGCAGGCTCCCCTTTGCCAGGGGAGCCTGCTTTTTCGTTGCCCTAGTCCAGGGGGATGAGCGTGCGCCGACGCTGGGTGTAGGAGGCAATTTCCCGGTAGCCAACGTCCTTGAGCAGGGCGACTGCCCGGTCGAAGGCACTGCCGACCTGGTCGGGGTGGTGGGCGTCGGAGCTGAGGGTGACCGGCACGCCCCAGTGGTGGCACCGCTCCAGCAGGGCGGCCCGGGGGTAGCAGTCGTTGCAGGACCGCTTCCGCCAGCCGGAGGTGTTCAGTTCCACGGTGACGCCCGTCTCGGCCAGGACCTTAACCGTCTCCTCCAGGAGCGGGGTGATGGCCGGGTCCGGCAGGTGGCCCACGGTTTTGATGCAGTCCAGGTGCCCGATGATGTCGTATACCCCGCTGCGGGCCACGGCCTGGGTGGTGTGCAGGTACTCGGTGTACAGGTCCGCCGTGCTCCGGCCTGCGGGCCGTTCCTCCCAGAAGATCGACCAGTCGCCCAGCCAGTGAACCGAGCCGATGACGTAGTCCAGCGGGTACTGCCCCCACAGGTTGCGGTAGTGCTGGTCCCAGCCGAGGATGGCGTCGGATTCGACTCCCAGCTTGACGGCGATGCGCCCGGCGTAGCGGTCGCGAACCTGCAGCAGTTCTGCCATGTAGCGCGGCAGCTCATGCTGCGACATGGCCGTTCGGGGCTGCACATGGGGGTGCGGCCCCAGGTGGTAAATGGGTCCGTGGTCGCTCAGGCCGATTTCGTCCAGGCCCGCTTTAATGGCCGCTTCCACGTAGTCGGACAGGTTACCGCTCGCGTGGCCGCAGCGAACGTGGTGTGTATGGTAATCGACCCGCATGTCCAGCCTCCTTTTTGCTTTGCGGTTTTCATGGTAAGCCTGTCTACTGGTTATGTCTAGATTGAGCGCGTCCAACTGCACGGCACGGTGAAGCTACTGGGGCGGTTTGAGGCCGCCAATGCCGCATAAAGCAGGAAGCCCGCACAGCCGTGGTTCACGGTGGTGCGGGTGCTGTTTTGCGTGGGCATTGGTCCGGCACCTGCTACCGGATTCGCACAAATGCGAATCGGCTTCATCTCACACCACCGCCAATGATTGGAGACCCTGCAGGTCGGTGACAAGGATGCCTGAGTCGTTAAGCCGTATAAGGTCGCTCTTTTGGAAATCGGCCAACATGCGAGAGACGGTCTCCCGCCGGGCACCAATCATGGCACCCAGATCCCGCTGGGTGAGGCCGTGGGCTACCCGTACCCCCGAAGGGGTCTTGACACCAGTACTGCGCACAAGCGTACTCAGCATGCTGGCCAGCTTACCACGCGTGTCCAGCAGATCGCGCTCGTACACTCGGTCCTGGAAGAGCCGGATGCGCAGGCCCACCTGGCTCATGAGACTCGCTTTGAGTTCCGGAATCTCATCAGAGAGACGCTGCAGGGCGCTCACCTGCACTGTCAGGATTTTGGAAGGCACCAGCGCCGAAGCCGTGGCTGGGTATGCTCCCCCATCGAGAGCGGCAATCAAGCCGAAGGGGCTCCCTGGTCCCCACACGCCGATAATGAACTCTTGCCCGGACAGGGAATACCGACAGATCTTGATCTTCCCAGTCTGCACGAAGTAGACGAAGTTGCCGGGATCGCCTTCACGGAAGACGACATCGTCGGTGTTCACTGCCCGTTCATTCAGGGCGTCTCTCACGAGCGGGGCCGCACTCTCCGGCAGACCAGAAAAAAGCGGCATCGACTGCAGAAACTTGACGTCAATCACCGGTTCGACACCCCCCGGGGGATTCCGGCTTTCCCCTGATTTACTGTGGATCTGACTTAACCTCGTCGTCCGTCAGGTAGCACCCAGGGTCTTCCGCCCACAGATCTCCAGTCGAGTTTGCACGTGCTCGCTGGTTTCCGTTACATACTTCAAGGTAACCACAAGTCTTGCAGCGACCCTGGATCAGTAGCCGACGCAGTCGGAGCCCCCGCAGCAGCGGCTGTTCCGGGTCAGTCCAGATCTGACTGAACGGCTTCTCCCGTACATTGCCGACAGTCCCCCACCGCCAGTGCTCTTCCGGAAAGACCGCTCCGTCGGTATTAATGTAGGCCATATCTGCATGCAGCCGCGCTGTCTCTGCTCGGAAAATCGCCGCGCGCAATTCCTTGGCCGGTCTTGGATCGTCCTGGCGCAACCGTAGGTACATAAAAACGGCATCCGCTCGGTTCCCTTCCGTGGCAATCATGATAGGCGTCTGGGCTGCCGCCTGATACACCTCGTTCATGAGGTCTCGGGTCTGCGGCCCATCATGGTCCCCGCCGGTCGCAGGGTGCCGGAAGACAGATACGGCAGAACCGGTCTGTCGGGCCAGGGCGAGGCAGTGGGCCACCGACTGGCCAGAGACGAGTTGCTGCCGTACGCCAACGGAAATGCCCGCAGCCCGACAATCCGTCAGGAAGCCTGCGGCATCCGACGCGGCAGCGTCCATCAACACCAGGGAGGTACCGGCCTCGGCCAGTAGTTGTCCGAATCCTGCTACCTCGGGCGACCTGGTGAGGACCAGCACCGCTGCCATTGACCGGCGGCGGGCACTCCTGATCAGGTGAAGCAGGTCCAGACGCAGATGCTTACCCTGCCCGGCGAACATGATAAATGGGGTGCCAAACGCGGCCAGGTCTTCAATCAAGGCTTCCGCCTCGACAGTGCTGAGCCCACCTTTACTGCCCATCTCCCACACAACACCTGGAGCACGGACCGCCTGCCTGTCGGTAAAGAAGGGGTTGTTGACTTCCTTGCCGATCAACTGCGAAATGAAGATCATTGACGACACCTCTTATCCGATTCAAGCTAGTGGTCATGGAGTATCGCTGTGCCAATCGTTTGCGACTAAACGATACATCTTAAACGGTAAAAGCGAAGTGACGCCCATCACTGATCGATAGATGCTTACGCATAGCACCGCCCACGAGCCGGGCGCCCGTGGGTGGTTTTGCCGGGACCGCCCTTTGCTAATCGGGCGGGCGCTCAATGGCCGTGGCCATGGTCCTGATGCTCGTCGTGGTGATGGTCCTGGTGATCTCCTGCGGATGCCACGTCGCAGGCCGGGAGGAGGGGCTCGGCGGCTAAGGCGACGCCATAGGTAGCCCAGGCCCCGATTACGGCGGCGGCTGCCGCCGCTGCTACCGTTCGCCAGCGTCTCTTTTCGTTCCCGGGTGACATGGCCAGCGGCACCAGCGCTGCCGCAGCAAGACCTTCACAGAGCTTGCTGATCACGCCCCAGGCGTCGATCTCCTCCGGTCCTCCGTGCCCGAAGGGAGCCACAGCGACCCTGGTTATGGCCCAAAGGAAAATCAGGCCGAGTGCGGTCACGAGGCCGAGCCTTGACTTCACGGCCGACGGTGCTCGCCAGAACGCTACACTCCACGCGATCTCCAGTAGTCCCATTACGGCAAGGGCCAACCCATGGGCCGGTGAATGCGACCAGTGTTGGGGGACAAGAGCCAGGTGAATAACCCCGGCGGCTGTCATAAAGGCGATGGCGCCCATGGTCAGGCGCGTGTGGGGCACGATTCCAGCCGACTGCTTCGTTTGCACCTGATCAACCCTCCTGCTTGAGTCTTGCTGCGATGCATGCTTCATGGCGTCCACTCCAGCACCCGCTTCTGCGTCTGCCCTACCTCTTTAATGACGATCTGCAGGCTCCCCTGCGAAGGGTCGTCCAGAACCTTTCCGCGGCTGTCCATGAGTGGAAAGGCTGCTGCATATGTGGTGTGGTGAGACGAGGAAGCGAGCTGCCTGACCGCCGCCGGCAGTTCCGTGCCGGAAGCATCTCGGATGAAGACCTTTCCGTTGAGATCCAGCTTGGCGATATCCCCGGCATGGGTGTCCAGGGTGATGGCAAAGGGGAGCACCCGCCCCTTCATCCCTGATAGGTCAGGCCCGTTCCCGGGCTGATCCAGCACCTGATCCCCGGTCCGTCGCACTGTGACGGTGATGGCTCCGTTCCCGCCGGATTCCCGGCTAATGAGGGCGGCCCCGGCCGGGGCGGTCTGGGTCCCGGTGGCCTGGCCGGCCGGGGCGGCTGCGGTGCCCGACTTGCCGGCAGGGCTCCCGCAAGCGGCAAGCGTGAGGCTGACGATTAATGCCAGACCGCCGGCAGCGGTCCGAATTCGTAAACCCATGGCTTACTTGACGACGATCTGCATCGTCATGCCAATCAGGTGATGAGCCCCTGAGTTGCAGAAGATGTTGTAGGTGCCGGGCTTGTCAAAGGTGTACTTGAACTCCTGGCCGTTGCCGAACTCGTCAGACTGGAGCAGGTGCTTGCCGCTGTCCGGCACCCCTTCGAAGACGGAGTGGTCAACATTATCCTGGTTCACCCACTTGACGGTGGTGCCCGCCTTCACCTCAAGCTTGTCCGGTACGAACTTGGTGCCCTTGAGATCGACCACCGTCCCACCGCTGCTGCCAGGGGCAGGCTTCGCGCCGGCGGCCGGAGCCGGGGCAGGGGCGGGCGTTGCGCCTGCCGGCTTCGAATCAGCACCGCCGCAACCCGCGAGCGCCGCAACCAGACCGAGCGTCGCAATTCCCATCGTCATCTGCTTAAGCATGTGATAGTTCCTCCTGCTTGCGTTGTTTTGTTGAGCGTTGTTGCTGGCGGAGGGCCAGCCAGAATCCTGCTGCAAGCAGGATTCCGGCCGCCGCCAGGAAGTAGGTGCCCGATCGGAAACTGGCCACCGCTTCGACTTGGACGAGTACCGCCTTTCCCCAGAGGGGGGGCTTAAACGGTTTGATCAGTTGAGACAGCGGGGCGTTTGGATCGGGATTTGCCCCGAACTGGGTCAGGTGGCGGTCGATGCGCCACATCATCCAGGCGCCGCTGGCGACCAGCGAAGCGATGGTGGCTCCTTTGAGCCACAGGCCCAGGCGGTTGCGCACTAGTGCAGCGAGCATCGCCAGGGCGGCGACTCCATAGAGCAGTTTCGGCAGGGTCTGCAGTTCCGGAATGTCGTGCGGGAACTTTACCCCGATATACTCGTTGAGCATATCGATTTCGGAGAGGTCGCCAGTAATGGCGCCGGCATAGGCCACCACCTGCAACGGTCCCTCCGGGTACTGTGGAAAGAAGAGTTGCGTCCGCCACAGCGGCAGCATCACTCCGAGAACCACGGCAGCAGCGGCCGCTGCGTATAGGAACGACGGAAGTAATCGGCGAATGACGGTAACCCCCTTTCGGTCCGGCTCCGGTCCGCCTTACTCCTCGATGATGATGCGGGACCGCATCTCAAGGTGCAGGGCCGAGCAGAACCAGGTGCAATAAGCCCAGTACGTGCCTACCTTGTCGGCGATAAACTCCATCTTGATGGTTTCACCCGGGTTGAGCGCCTTGTTGATTCCATAGTCCGGGAGGGCGAAGCCGTGGGTGATGTCCTTGGTCTTTTCCAGGGACGTGACGTAGATGGTCACATGGTCGCCCTTCTTCAGCTTCAGCTCCTTGAAGCCGAACTCGGAGCGCTTGGCCGTCGTATAAACTGTCACCTTGTTGCCATCACGGACGACTCGGGTCTCGCCGTCCTTGGTCGGTTCAATCTTATGCTCATGCGCTGCTGCTTCCGTGGCGTCGTAGGCCTGGATGGCATCCTTGAACAACTCGGCCGGAGCGATCTGAAGGTCATGCGGTTCAGGCAGGATCGGCATGTCCATGATCAGCTTCATCTTGTCGCCCGAGATGTCGAAGAGCTGCTGGTTCTCGGGATAGTCGGCGCCTACGTTGACGAATCGGTCCTTGGAGAACTTGTTGGGCACCACCAGCCACTTGCCGCCGGGGCTCTTGGTGCCGCCGCCGTCCGCCATCATGTGGCCGGGCGAGTAATGGGCCGGCTGAACATCCCGGATATACTCCTCCTTGGGCTTTCCGGCCAGGGCATCAGCCAGGTTCCACTTGACCACGTTGGAGTCCAGGAAGTTGCCGGTATAGACATTCCCCTTGTTGTCAAACGAACTGTGGAGCGGACCGGCGCCCACCTCCACCTCCTTGACTACCTTCATCGTGGCGATATCAACCACCGAGGCATTCGGGGAGAGCTTGCCTGAGACCACAATATACTTGCCGCTCGGCTCGGGGTCCACACCGTGCGGATTCTTGCCCACAGGCACAAAGGTCTTCAGGCCGGGGTAGTTGGTGTCGAGGATCTTGATCCCGCCGACCTCCTTGAACTTGCCCTCCTTCAGGGCGCTGTCTACCTTGGTGACGTCGATGAACAGAATGGCGTCCTTCTCTGCGGCCACCATATCCTTCATGACGGTGCCGTTTTCGACGTTGTAAACGGTGGTGTAGACGTACCGCCCGTCATGGGTAGTCCCCATGATATCGGTGTTGCCATATTCAATGGGCACCTGAGCCACTACGTTCAGGTCCGGATCCATGACGGTAACGGCGGTCTGAAACTTATTGTCCGCGTTAGCGTTGGGATTCAGGTGATTGGGAATCTCGTACTCACCGGTGGCGAAGACATATTTGGTATCGGCGTGGACGCCGATGCCGTGCACACCCTGGATATTGGGAATGCGCTTGATGGCAACAGTCTTAAAGATCTTGAGGTCGATTTTCGCGATACGGCTGTTGGCCAGGTCATTGATATACAGGAAACGGCCGTCATAGTTGCCGCCGGTCTTGGAGAGCATCGGGTGGTGCGTATCACCCCAGGAGGCCCGGGTCGGGTCAGGCAGGGTATCCTGAAGCATCTTGCGGGACTCCGGGTCGAAGCCCCAGCCATATCCAGCACGCTGCTCGAAGACCGGGATTTCCCGCAGGATCCGCATGGAGGGGATACCAACGACCCAGACGCCACCGTAAGGGCCGGACGACCAGAAGCCAAGATGCGTATCCAGCTCACCGGGAGCCACCAGCGCAGCGCCTCCACTTGCGGTGTTCTCCGGGCCGCTACCTGCGGGGGTCTTGGAGGTAGCGCCGGTGCAGCCTGCCAGGGCACCGGTCAGCAAGGCTGCTGCTGCCATGACCGCTACCGGGCGCTTAATTGAACTCAGCATCATTAGGGCGAGCCTCCTTCAACGTTTCATTTGGCGTTGCTGATGGTTTAGTGACCGGCCGTATCCATGTGCGGAGCATCGAAGATCTCCTTGTTCGCCGGCCCTTCCACTTCAATCGCTCCCACGGCGCCCTTGTCGATCGCCCGGGTGATGGAGTGATCCACCAGCAGCAGCCGCCCCGGCACATCTGCGGTAAACTCCATCCAGGCGGCGCCGCCGGCGGGAATGAGGGTAGTCTGGACATTGCTAACCGGTTCGGTGGCACCTTCCTGATGGAGCTTGTCAAAGATCTCGCCGATGACGTGGAAGCTGGATACCAGGTTCGGCCCACCGTTGCCGACG
>Ga0196976_1000994_pt1 | contig 14695 bp, 13 predicted proteins | sample S3v_513CmetaG_FD_148644 | JGI IMG/M metagenome (GOLD analysis project Ga0196976, IMG submission 148644) | Soil microbial communities from Anza Borrego desert, Southern California, United States - S3+v_5-13C | ecosystem: Environmental > Terrestrial > Soil > Desert | place: USA: California...
ATCGCGTTTTCCGAGGTGGGTGCACTTTGTGGTTTCGTAGTCGTTGCGGTCAACACCTGCTCGGTGGGACCGGTCGGCGACTTGGAGCGATACTGCTGATAGACGCCGATGCCGACGGCGAGAACTGCAACGGCAGCAACCGGCGAGAGCCATCTCCACATGCTCCCGCGCGCAGGAACAATCCCCTCCTGCACCGGTTCAGGAGGAGGTGCTGCCAGAAAGACCACCTCGCGGCATTCGGAGCAGACGCTAATGTGCTGCATGACGAGCTCGCGCTCCGACCCGCTGAGCGAGCCTTCGCTGAAAGCACCAAGCAGATCGGCATCTGGGTGCGCAGCGAAGATGGGCCTACTGGCCAATTTGTCGCGCACGGATTTGGGCAGCTCTTTCACTGCGAGGTTCCCTTCTCCTTCTGATAGAACGTGCGTGGCGGCGATTCTTGCTGCAATCCCGACCGAACATTTACGTTCAAGTCACGAACGTCCACATCCTGCATGGCTTCATCGGCCTGGCGCGAACTCATGCCAGCAGCGATGAGCCGCTTGCAGATCTCCTTCCTGAGTGCACCAACCACCTTCTCGAGTTTACGGCTGACAGTCGATTCATGAACCTGCAAGACGCGGGCAATCTCGGCCAGCGTCCTTCCGTCCAAATAGTATGCGCTCAAGATGAAACGGTCATCAGGGGCCACGGAGGCCAAAGCATCGGAAATGGCCTGGTCAACCCTTGCATCACCCGGGTCCTGATTCGAGGTTGCAGGAGCGGTGAACTGAGTACCCTCCTCTATCCTTGCTTCCAGGCTGACCTCGTGCCTGGTGCGGCGATACCGATTTACAAACTCCTGAGCCAGAACGGTCCGGAGCCATCCTGCGAGCGATCCGCGGCCCATGTAGTAGCGGAGCTTAGAAACACGCTCGCCATTCTCTTTAGGGATGCCATACAGCTCCGCGTACAGAGAATCCGCAAGTTCTCGCCCTACGCTCTCATCTTTGGCCACGGCGTAAGCAGCCTCATACAACGAGGCGCGATACCGTGTCATGAAAACTTCCCAGGCGGTCTCGTTGCCAAGGACGCATCCGCGAGTGAGGGCCAACTCCTCCGCATGCAGGCCTTGGAGGAATGAAATGAGGTCCCGGTCTGAGGCCGAGGGCAGATACTTCGCCGCTACCTCGAGGAGAACTGACTGGAACGCGTCCTCAGTGAGTCCAAACCGGAGCGCCTGCGCCGCCACAAAAAGACGAGCACACGTATCGCGAACGTCGGAAGACCGTCGGGCAAGCTGCGTGGGTTGGGAACCTTCGGCCACTCGCGCCGATGCTATCAATTTCTTTGCAAGAAAGACACCGGGGATCGTTCTTCAGACGAGCGGCACAAACGCTCCCTGGAGGACGACATGAGAAAAGTTACTCTGACTATCACGCTTTTCCTTTTGGCCACGGCGTTCGGGCTGCCATCGGTCTGGGCGGGCAATCTGCCTACATCTGAATACAAAGTTCTGCCGCCGATTACGAGCGGCAACCTGGCAATCTTCCCCGTTGTCGCCTCGCGTACACATGACACGTCCGGGTTCATTACGCTTGATGAAGGTTTGCGGAACGGAAGCGTCGTGATCACCGAAGCTGGCAATGTGACGCCACTTAGACGGCGGCGCGGGCAGCGCATTCCGCAGGACGCGGAGGTGAACCGCCTGGTGCTCATCAACAACTCGAAGCGACCATTGCTGCTACTGGCCGGAGAAGTGGTGACCGGAGGCAAGCAGGACCGCGTGATCGCAATGGACCGGATTGTAGCTCCGGATAGCGACCCTGTGGACCTGTCGGTCTTCTGCGTGGAGCCGGGGCGCTGGGTAGCTCAGAGCGAGAAGTTCGGATCGATGGGCGTACAGATGGCGCAGCCAAGCGTGCGGCGTCCAGCGATGGCGCAAAAAGATCAGCAGGCGGTTTGGGACGGGGTACGCTCCAGCAACGCGGAAATGACGGTGGAGGTCACGGCTGCCGCGCCGATAGTCGCGCGCGAACTGGCGGGTACGAGTTCATACGCTCGCGTAATGGAAAATCCAGAGGTTCAAAAGCGAGTGGAAACGATCGCCGCCCCGATTTACCAGGATTATTCGAAGATGCTGCGGCAGCTTCGACAGCAGAACGCGGTAGGAGTCGTCATCGCCGTGAATGGCCGGGTGGTCTGGGCGGACATCTTCGCAAGCGGAGCGTTGCTGGAGAACTACTGGCAGAAGTTGATCCGCTCGTACGCGGCGGAGGCGGTGACCACTCGAACAGCGTATGGTACGGCGTCGCAGCACGAGGCGCAGGCATTTATCGAGGACTTGGCGGGAACGCGGGAAGTCGTAGAAACCGAACCCGGCGTCTTTCGCCTGGCGGAAGTGATCGGAGACGGGTTCAAGGTGTTCAAACTGACGTCTCTGCTGGGCAAGGCGGAGTTCCCTGTGCACGTCGCCAAGATGACAACGGATGAGGGGCAGTCGAAGCGAAACGTGCCGATGCGGTGATCCGCTTCCGCTTCAAAGACACACTGCGGAAAAGCGAACTACGACTGGGTTGATCAGGGGCTCGCTTTTCTGCACTTCCGGGTGGCTGCACATCAGGCCGAGCGTCTATACTTGGTTGGCTTCAACAGGCGAACAAATCACAGTCGATGATCGGGGAGTAGCCCTCATGGCGAAGAGCGTCAACAAAGTCATTCTGGTTGGAAATCTCGGCAAGGATCCGGAAGTGAAATACACGCCACAAGGGACGGCGGTGGCGAAGATCACCGTGGCGACGTCGAGTTCGTATAAGGACAAGACGAGCGGCGAATGGCAGGAGACGACCGAATGGCACAACGTCGTCCTGTGGCAGCGGCTTGCCGAGATCGCGGGCGAGTATCTCAAGAAGGGCAACAAGGTATATATCGAAGGGCGTCTCCAGACACGTTCGTGGGATGACAAGCAGACGGGTCAGAAGAAATACATGACCGAAGTTGTGGCGAACGATCTGGTGCTCTTCGGCGGCGGTGGCGAACGCGGCGGTTCAGGCGGGGGCGTCCAGAAGCGCGAGAGCGGCGGCAACAACTTCGACCAGCGCGGTCCGGAATACGAGAACGCGCCAGCGGGACACGGGACGGAGATCACGGACGACGATATTCCGTTCTAGGAGGCGTACTCAACCTCAATACATCTGCAACTAGCGAAGCCGCCGCGAGGCGGCTTTCGTGTGTTCACATCTCATTGAAGCCTCTCTATGCTCCGCAACCGCGCCGGATCGGATATCGCACCCATCCCGGTTTGGCCCGAGGAGCTGTGACCGCCAGCACATTGCTAGGTGACGACACCCACTTAGCTCGTGCCCGGGTTCCTGATTTACTAGTCAGCTACGGAGCTTCAGTATGTCGTCTACTTCGATCGTCGGTCCACGCGAGGCGTGGGGCCAGTTCGTGGATGGTGTCAAGCCGGACCTGGAACTCGTGCGACCCGAAGTGGCGAGTTCGTGGGAACGCTGTCGTGCGCTAAAGGTAGATCCATTCGAGGAGGCAGCCACCAAGGTCAGCCATGTCGAATTGCGCGAACGGCTCTACCGCAAGCAACGCCTGGTAAACATTGCGCGTCCGGCGATGGACAATCTCTTCAACTTTGTGCGCGGCTCCGGATTTCAGGTAGTGCTGACGGACGAACTTGGATTTCTACTGGAAGTGCTCGGAGACCACGAGATCATCTCCCGTACCAAAAGCGTTCATCTTTGCCCCGGCGGCAACTGGAGCGAGGCGGTCAAAGGGACGAATGCCATCGGGACGGCGATCTTTGAACGCAAGCCGGTACAGATTCATGCCTGGGAACACTACTGCCAGGCACATCACTTCCTGACGTGCTCCGCGTCACCCATCTTTGATCCAGACGGCGAATTGATCGGCGTGCTCGACATCAGTGGAGACTACCGATTCGCGAACGCACACACGCTTGGCATGGTGGTGGCGGGCGTCAATGCCATCGAGAACCAGCTACGATTGCAGAAGGCGACCGAGAAGCTTTACATGGCGTACAGGTACTCGAACATCCTTCTGGACAGCATGTCAGACGGACTGATCTCGATCGACACGAACGGCGTGATCACGGAAATGAACGCGCGGGGAGCGCAGATTTTCGGCGTGAACCCAGCGCTGGTGAAGGGGCGGCACATCAGTCACGTGTTCCCAGCGCGGCCGCCGGTGCTACAGGTGGTTTACGACGGAATCGGGTACGAGGATAAAGAGATTGTCATCGACCGCAGCGGACGAAAGATCAAAAGCTCCGCTTCCCTGCTGCGCGACGATGCCGGCGGAGTGATCGGTGCGGTAGCGGTCTTTCGGCCCTCGGGTTCCGTGGTGCATCCACCGTCGCTGCCCCCACAGCAGCAGCGGTACACGTTCGATGACATCGTGGGATGTAGCCCTCAAATCGAGTCACTAAAAAAGTGGGGCGAAATCGCGGCCGCGTCGCCTTCAACGGTCCTCATCGGTGGCGAGAGCGGCACGGGCAAAGAGATGTTCGCACAGGCGATCCACAATGCGAGCACCCGTTGTCATCACAGGTTCGTGGCGCTGAACTGCGCTGCGCTGCCGGAATCGCTGATCGAGAGCGAACTTTTTGGACATGAAGAAGGCTCGTTCACGGGCGCCAAGAAGGGCGGGCAGTCCGGCAAGTTCGAGATGGCGAATGGCGGCACAATCTTCCTGGACGAGATTGGCGATATGCCGCTACAGCTTCAGACAAAGCTCTTGCGGGTTCTGCAGGAAAAGAAGTTCACAAGGATCGGATCGTCCACTGAGCGTAGTGCGGACGTAAGAGTGATCGCCGCGACGAACAAGGACCTTCTGGCGGAAGTGCATCTCGGAAATTTCCGGCAGGACCTTTACTACCGGCTCAACGTGCTGGAACTGACAATCCCACCGCTGCGGGACCGCAAAGAGGACATTCTGCCGCTGGCCGAAGAACTGATGCTGAAAATCGCAGCGAAGTTCGGGCGCGAGGCATTCGAGCTGAGCGACGACTTCGTGACGAAGTTGCAGAATTACGATTGGCCCGGAAATGTTCGGGAGTTGGAGAATTGCATCGAGCGGGCAATCGCACGCGCAGGCGCAACAAAAGTCCTAACCGCTGACTTGCTGGATGTTTATCCTCTACGGGAGAAGCAGGCGTCACCGCAGACGTTCGTTATGCCTCCCGCCGAAGTGAAGCCGCTGCGCGATGTGGAGCGTGACAGCATCGCCGAGGCACTCATCATGTGCGAGGGCAACATCCAGAAGACGGCGGCAAAGCTGGGCATTGGCCGCAATACTCTGTATCGGAAGATCAAAGAATACGGCCTGTCCTAGCCAGGACAGGCCTCAAGTACTACACCCATTCCTCTCTAGCGGAGGATCTGGAAACTTTGTGTCTGTGGGGCGACGAGAGGCATGGTCATCCTAACTACCGTGACCGAGTCGTTGGGCATCACCGTCCCGCTGCGGAGAACACGAGCGAATATCCCTTCCTTCGGCATGACACAATCACCGGCCTGATAATAAATAGCGCAGCGGTTGTGGCACTCCTTTCCAATCTGCGTGACTTCCAGCAGAGTCTGTCCGACTTCGAGACAGGTGCCGATCGGCAACTGCGTGAGTTCGATACCGGCTGTGGTGATGTTCTCCGCGAAATCGCCCGTGGTCACTTCAAGCCCCATCTGCTGCATCTTCGCGATGCTTTCCAATGCGAGCAGGCTGACCTGACGGTGCCATGGTCCAGCATGGGCGTCACCGACTATGCCATGCTCGGCGAGGAGTTCGACGGCACTGACCGGGGTCTTGCGCTCTCCTTTGGTCTTGCTCACGCATACTGCGACGACGCTTCCCATCATGCTCTCCTTCAACTGGAGTGACGCCTAGAAGTTCACTTTCGTGCGGATGCCGGCCACTACTCCGGTGCCGCGGTTGGGATTTGCGCCCAAGTCGTTGTAGATCTGAACGACGGGCATGGCCTGGAACCACGGGGTCAACTGCGCTGAGTAGTTGATCTCGAACGCCTTCTCAGAAGTAACCGGCAGCCCCAGAGCGGAATTTGCCGGCGTGTTCAGGAAGTCGCGAATGCCGTAGTAGTTCATGCCAAAGTTGATGGAATCGTTGGGACGTCCCGGGATGAGACCGTTGAGAACTGCGCCGACGACTACTTCGTTGTTGTAAGGCAGCACGCCTTTCTCGTTGGGAGAGAGCAGGAGATCAAAGCGGATGTCGAGTCCCCGATTGCTGCTGTCGGAGCGCCACACTGCCTGCTTCGACATGAAGTAGAAGAGCGAATTGCCGTCTTCGACGGCACCGGACTTCATGTTCACGAACCTGCTTCCGTTGTAGCTGTATCCGAAGCGATAGTGTCCGGGGTAGTACTTCGGCTTGGAGGCGCCGGAAGTGCGCTGGCCGACCAAGAAGCCAACTTCGTTATGCCAGACAGCGCCGTCCTTGATCTTGAAGCCAGCACCAGTGGGATCTTGCTCGATCTGATTGCGATTGCCGGCCTGCACCATAGTCTTGTAATAGAAGCTGCGATGCGGGGCAATCTTCAGCATAGCTGCCGGTGTGGTGGCCGGATCCCACGATGAGTAGGTATTGAAGAGCGCGAAAGGAGCGTAGAAGAGAGGCTCCATCACGTAGTTTCCAAGGTCCGGCGAAAGGCCGAAGAAGTCCATACCGGAGATTTGTCCGGCGGAGATGGAGACCTTGTCGTCAAACAGGTTCTGCTGAAGCCAGAATGAATCGAGGCGGAAAAGGTGCGGAGTTGCGTTTCCGCCGGGTGTGGCGAGGCTGCCGAAGTACCGCGGTTCACCGAGGTTCACACCGCCGTTCCACAGTCCTGTGATGTGGAAGGACATGCCTTTCACACCGGCCAGGCGTTCCAGGTCGACGTCCATGGTTCCGCGAATGCGGTTCCAGCCTGCGACCTTCTCCTCCTGGCCACCCGTTACGTTGGCGAGCAGGTCAGTATGCAGAAAGAAGTCGAAGGTGATGCCGTGTTCTTCAGCTAGCTTCGTGCGGGCACCGCCCCAGTCGCCGAGCATGTGCTTCTGTGTGCCCCAACTGGAGACGGCGGCACCTGCGGATGGTTCGGGAGCAGGCTGTTCCGCAAAGCTGGCCGTGGACGCGCAGACGAGAAGAAAAAGGACTGCGATGAGAGATGCGAAGGACATCCGTTGAGCTGCGCATAGTGTGGTTGAGGTCGACATTAGGGCTCCGGTTAAGTGAGTAAAAGCTAGCCTCCGATTTGCGACATGGCGACCCATGCGCCTTCGGAGGCATTCGTAGAAAGACGGTGGCGATCAGGCTTGCTCCAGACCAGTTGGCGCAACACTTCGCGAAGTTCGTTATCGCCACTCGCCAGGTGTGGTTTGAGATCTACGCCCCCATTTCCGAAGAGGCATGGCTTGGCGATTCCCGAAGCAGTCACGCGAATGCGATCGCAAGTTCCGCAGAAATGTTGAGAGACCGGCGAAATCACGCCGACAGTGCCGTCGCTACCCTCGACGCGAAAATTACGCGCGGGCTGAGATGACGACTCGTCCTTCACCGGAGTGAGGGTGTAGGCATCGCGGAGGCGACTGAGGATCTCGAGTCCCGTGACCGCAAGATTGCGCCAATCCTGCGCCCCTCTAGTGGGCATGTATTCGATAAACCGGACGGTACAAGCGCGGGCGGCTGCGAAGGCAGCGAAGTCCACGATCTCAGAGTCGTTAACGCCCCGCATGACCACCACATTGATTTTGGGTGCTGGGAATCCGGCCTCTTTAGCGGCATCGAGGCCGTCGAGCACGCGGGTGAGGTCGCCTCCGCGGCTGACGTTCGCAAATACCTCTGGCTTGAGCGAATCCAAACTGACGTTGAGGCGGTTCACTCCCGCGCGCCGAAGGGAAGCGGCAAGTTCGCGGAGCAGAATGCCATTGGTAGTGAGCACGAGTTCGCGCAAGCAAGCGATAGATGCGAGGCGGTTCGCGAACGCAACGATTCCCTTCCTCACGAGCGGTTCGCCGCCGGTGATCCTTATCTTCTCGATTCCAAGAGCGACAGATTCGCGCGCGATCCGGCAGAGGTTCTCGTACGACAGGACATCCTCGTGCCGCAGCTTGGGCACGCCCTCCGCAGGCATGCAGTACTGGCAGCGCAGATTGCAGCGGTCGGTGACCGACAGGCGCAGGTACTTGATGCGACGTCCGAATGAGTCGTGAAGGGTCATGGCTGAACCGGTACTGGAGAGCAAGTGCACTGCCATCGCGAGTGACTGGCGAGAACAACTGAGTCGACGCGGGCGTTCACGAGCATGAGAGAAAACACTAGAGGGTCATGAGATGCGCAATCGAAAGCGATTCAACCATTTCGGAGGAGAGATGGGAGGACTCACGCAACTCGCTAGACGAACAATGGGAACACCAAGTGGCAATCGGCACTGCCCTGCGGAGATTTAAGAGTGCGCCAAAAACGAACATCTGCATCAGTATGGCGCAGTGCTTCTGCGCCATTTCGGCGCAGTCGGAACTTGTGGCGCACGTGCGGTCTGGATAGCGATTACGGAAGGACGACGATTCGTGGTGATTTTGCAGCTACTTGCCCGTTCTGCGCAGGGCCGCAGGACGTTGGCACATGGAGTGCAGATGGAAGACCGAGCAATATTGCGGACGGCAGCTCCACCGACGAAGCATACGAGATGGTGGGCACGGTCCCGAGGCTCTGAATCAACTGAATTACTTCATAAAGAGGATTCAATGGCACTAGCTGATCAGACTTTTGGTTTCTTCATCCCCACCGTCTCGTTGATGGGTGTGGGATGTGCGAAGGAAACGGGCGCGCAGGCGAAGGCTCTGGGCGCGACGAACCTTTTGATCGTCACCGACGCCGGCCTGGCGAAGCTCGGCGTGGCCGACAAGATCAAGGCCCAGCTTGAAGAAGTTGGACTGAAGGCGGTTGTATTTGACGGAGCAGAGCCGAACCCGACCGACAAGAACGTTCATGCGGGCGTGGACGTTTACAGGAAGAACAATTGCGACGGAATCGTCTCCCTGGGCGGCGGAAGCGCGCACGATTGCGCCAAGGGCGTTGGGATGGTGATCGGCAACGGTGGCAACATCCGTGATTACGAGGGCGTGAACAAGACCACGAAGCCGATGCCTCCGTTCCTCGCGATCAACACCACCGCCGGCACGGCCAGCGAAATGACCCGCTTCTGCATCATCACGAACACGGACACGCACGTGAAGATGGCCCTGGTTGACTGGCGCTGCACTCCGAGCATCGCCATCAACGATCCCCTGCTGATGGTCGGCATGCCGGCTTCGTTGACCGCCGCGACTGGCATGGATGCGCTGACCCACGCGGTCGAAGCATATGTTTCGACGATCGCTACGCCGATCACCGACGCTTGCGCCCTTCAGGCGATGAAGCTGATCTCGAAGTATCTCCGTCCGGCAGTTGCGAACGGCGAGAACATCGAAGCCCGCGACAAGATGGCGTACGCCGAGTATCTGGCCGGCATGGCGTTCAACAACGCGAGCCTCGGCTACGTACACGCGATGGCGCACCAGCTTGGCGGCTTCTACAACCTGCCGCACGGCGTCTGCAACGCCATCCTGCTCCCGCAGGTTTGCGACTTCAACCTGATTGCGTGCCCCGAGCGGTTTGCCGACATCGCTGTCGCACTCGGCGAGAACGTGAAGGGTCTTTCCACGGTCGAAGCTGCCAATAAGGGCATCGCCGCGATCCGCACCCTGGCGAAGGGTGTTGGAATCCCGGCCGGCCTGGCAGAGCTCGGCGTGAAGGAAGCCGACCTCGAGACGATGGCGAAGAATGCTCAGAAGGACGCCTGCATGTTGACGAACCCCCGCAAGGCGACTCTGCAGCAGGTGATCGACATCTACAAGGCCTCCATGGGTCAAGGCGCGACCAAGGCTGCCGCTGCTCGCTAACTCGACGGCGGAACACTTCGAGGCTCCGCCGGAAACGGTGGAGCCTCATTTTCATAAAACGCAGTCATACAGAGTAAGCGAGTTCGGAGTTAAGAATGGACAAAATCTTACGCGTAAACATGACGGACCTCACCGCGCGGACCGAAGCAGTTCCCGCGGAGTGGGTCGGCCTTGGCGGGCGCGCCCTGACGTCGACGATCGTTGCGGCTGAAGTGCCTCCCGCGTGCCACCCGCTGGGACCGAATAACAAACTGGTGCTTTCACCCGGATTGCTGACCGGAACACTGGCGGCGAACTCAGGTCGCCTCTCCGTAGGCGCAAAGAGCCCGCTGACCGGAACTATCAAAGAGAGCAACGCGGGCGGAAGCGCGGCGCGGTGCTTCGCGATGCTCGGCGTCGCAGCCGTGATCATCGAGGGACAGCCGAAGGAAAACAAGTGGTACAACCTGCACATCACGAAAGATGGAGTTACTGTCCAGGAAGAGACTGAACTGCTCGGTAAGGGCAACTTCGCTGTTGTTGACGCGGTTCAGGAGAAGTTCGGAAAGAAAGTCGGCGTCATCAGCCTCGGACCCGCGGGCGAGTGGAAGATGGCTTCGGCGAACATCTCCATCAAAGACCCGGACGGGAAAGTACGCAGCGTTGGTCGCGGCGGCATGGGCGCGGTGATGGGTTCCAAGAAGATCAAGTACATCACCGTGGACGACCAGGGTGGCCCGGGCGTTAAACTCGCCGATCCCGAAAAGTTCAAGGCGGCTGCCAAGGTATTCGCGAAGACGCTACTCGATCACCCCGTCAGTGGCCAAGGCCTGCCAAAGTACGGCACCGCTGTTCTGGTCAACATCCTGCACGAAGTGGGCGGACTGCCGACACAGAACTTCACGAAGGGCCAGTTCGAGATGCACGAGAACATCTCGGGCGAAACGATCCATGACACGATCGTGGCGCGCGGCGGCAAGCCGAAGCACGGTTGCCACGCTGGTTGCGTCATCCAGTGTTCGCAGGTCTACAACGACGACCAGGGCAAGTATCTGACGTCCGGCTTCGAGTACGAGACCATTTGGGGCCTCGGTGCGAACTGCTGCATCGACAACCTTGATGACATCGCTAAGGCCGACAGCATCATGGACGACATCGGCGTTGATTCGATCGAGACGGCAGTCATGTTCGGCGTTGCCATGGAAGCTGGCGTCCTGAACTTCGGCGACGGCAAGGGTGTCATTCGCCTGCTCGGCGAAGAGATCGGCAAAGGCACACCGCTCGGACGCATCCTCGGTGGCGGCGCAGCGAACGTCGGCAAGACTTATGGCGTGACCCGCGTCCCGGTCGTCAAGGGACAGGGCATCCCGGCTTACGATCCGCGTTCCATCAAGGGCATCGGTATCACGTACGCAACCAGCACCATGGGCGCGGACCACACCGCCGGCTACTCGATCGCGACGAACGTTCTGAACGTTGGCGGACGTGTTGATCCGCTGAAGAAGGACGGCCAGGTTGAGCTTTCGCGCAATCTGCAGATCGCAACGGCCGCTGTTGACTCGACCGGGCTGTGCATCTTCATCGCTTTCCCGGCACTCGACATTCCGGAGTGCCTGCCTGCGGTCATCGACATGCTCAATGCCAGGTTCGGGATCAACCTGACCGGCGATGACGTGACGAACCTTGGCAAGTCGATCCTGAAAACGGAACGGAAGTTCAACCAGGCAGCAGGCTTCACGAACGAGCACGACCGCCTGCCGGAGTTCTTCAACTACGAACCGGTTGCACCGCACAACGTTGTGTGGGATTTCACCGGCGAAGAGATCGACGCTTTCTGGAACTTCTAACCCTCAACCTGTGGGCGCGGATCGGTAAGGTCCGCGCCTTACAACGAACGTACCAAGGTCGTCGAATGCAGGTCACAGTCAAACTTTTCGCCACATTTCGGGAAGGACGCTTCGTAAGCGAAGTTCGCGAGTACCCGGAACGTACGTCGATCGCGAGCGTCATCAAGCAGCTTGCTATCGACCCTGCCGAGATCGGCATGATCATGGTCAACGGACGTCATGCGGACCCGGTGGACCTGCTCAATGACGGTGCGAACCTCGCACTGTTCCCGCTTCTTGGGGGAGGCTAAACATGGACGAACTCCACAGCTTCCTTCAATCAAGTGCTTCTGAAGATCTCCTTCCCTGGCAAAGCCACGTTGCCGCTGTCGAGCGATTTGGAATTAGCCATGCCGAGGTTGAGCACTCGGCGCTTGTGCTCGGACTGCTCCCTTCGCGGTACCAGCGCAACCGAAATGCGATCACGGTAGTCGAACAGCTGAAACTGTTCCGCAGCACGGTCGCGGTCATCGGGTGCGGCGGCCTGGGCGGGTACGTCATCGAACAGCTCGCGCGGCTTGGCGTGGGAAAGATCGTAGCGATCGATCCTGACGTGTTCGAGGAGCACAACCTGAATCGGCAGCTGCTGTCCAGTCCCGGAGCGGTGGGCCAGTCCAAAGTCGAGGCTGCCGCGAAGCGAGTGAGGGAGATCAATCCCGCTACTACGATGGTGCCAGAGCACAAGGCCTACAGTTCGGAAAACGGAAAGGAATTACTGGCGGGCGCAAATGTGGTTGTGGACGCGCTGGACTCCATTCCTGTGCGCCTTGCCCTGTCAAATACATGCGCCGAATTGGGCGTTCCCCTTATTCATGGCGCTATCGCGGGCTGGTACGGTCAGGTAACCACGCAGTTCCCCGGGGACAAGACCATAGAAGCCTTGTACAGCCGCTGGGTGGAAGGAAAAGGCGCGGAGAAACGCCTCGGTAACCCGGCATTCACGCCTGCGGTAATCGCAAGCATAGAGACGGCGGAGGTCTGCAAGGTGCTGTTGGGAGTAGGACACCCGTTGCAGAGCCGGAAGCTCTCAATCAATTTGTTCGACATGTCGTTCGAGGAAGTCGTGTTCGAGCACGGAGTCGTGGACTGAGTATGCGGACCCAGTCGAGATCGGCGTGGTGCATGGGATTACTGCTTGCAGTTGTTCTGGCAGGTGGTTCCCTGCTCGCGGGCGCGCAGGAACATTTGCGCATGTCCACGACGACATCGACCGAGAACTCGGGATTACTTAAATCCCTTCTGCCGGCCTTCGAAGCCCAGTGCAAGTGCAAGGTAGACGTTATCGCTGTTGGGACGGGCAAGGCGCTGAAGATTGCCGAGATGGGCGACGTAGACATGGTCTTCGTGCATGCCCGCAAGCTGGAAGAGGCGTTCGTGGCGAGCGGTTTCGGCGTAAACCGGCGCGACGTGATGTACAACGACTTCGTCATCCTTGGGCCCTCCAATGATCCGACGAAAGTGAAGCAGGCAAAGAGCGCGGCAGAAGCACTGAAGCGTATCTCAGATGCACAAGCGACTTTCATTTCGCGCGGCGATGAATCCGGCACTCATCAGAAGGAGAAGGAACTCTGGCAATCCGCGGGCGTACAGCCCAGTGGTGCGTGGTACCGCTCGGCCGGTCAGGGGATGGGCGAGGTCATCATGATGGCCACTGAGCAGAAGGCCTATGCGCTTGCCGATCGCGGCACCTACTCCGCCTTCAAGCACAGCAAGACCGATCTGCATATCCTCTTTCAGAACGAGAAGGGCCTGTTCAATCCATACGGCGTGATCGCCGTGAATCCTAAGAAGCACCCGGGCGTGAAGTACGACCTTGCCATGCAATTCATCAACTTCGTGACGAGCAAAGAAGGCCAGAACATCATTGCCGCTTACAGAGTTGGCGGTGAGCCGATCTTCTTTGTGACAGGCGCAAAGAAATAATGAGCTTCTTCGGCGACATCTTGCGGACCGCGCTATCGCTCGTCACCTCGCTGGATCCAGACGTTTACAAAGCGGTCTGGACGTCAGTGAACGTGGCGGCGTGGTCCACAGTGGTCGCCGGGGTAATGGGAGTTCCGCTTGGAATGCTGATCGCGGTCAGCGAATTCCGCGGCAAAAGGCTGGTCGTCACGTTACTGAACACCCTGGTGGCACTGCCAACCGTCGTAATAGGACTTGCCGTCTACGGCATGATCAGCCGGCAAGGTCCACTGGGGGAGTTCGGATTGCTGTTCTCTCCCTACGGCATGATCATTGGGCAGGCCATCCTGGCGACGCCTATCGTCGCGAACTACACGCTTAGCGCAGTGAGCGGATCCGACCGGCGCATAGTCCCGACCGCGCTGACCTTGGGAGCAAGCCGGTTCCAGAGCATGAAGCAGCTCGCCCTGGAAGTCCGGTTCGGCGTAGTAGCCGCCGTCATCGTCGGGTTCGGGCGCGTGATCTCTGAAGTCGGAATCGCAATGATGCTCGGGGGTAACATCCAGGGCTACACACGGACGATGACAACAGCAATCGCCATGGAAACCAGCAAGGGCGAGTTTGCGTTCGGACTTGCGCTGGGTATCGTGCTGATGGCGGTGGCTCTGGCAATCAACCTCGTTCTCAATTTCGTGCAGCAGGAAAGCCACGCATGAGCCACTTCCACCTCTTAGACATCCGCGGCGGTTATAGTGGCTCGTTTGCCGTCCAGTTCCGTGAACTCACAATCCGAGCCCGCCGCCTTAACATCCTGACCGGACCGAATGGGTGCGGTAAAACCACGCTGCTACATATGCTCGCCTTCTTAAAAGAGCCGGAGCGTGGAGAAATCACCTTTGCGGGCGAACCGGTGCGCTGGACTAGAAAGGAACTGAAGGCGCTGCGTCAGCGCGTGACACTTGTGCATCAGGCGCCATACTT
>Ga0196976_1000995_pt1 | contig 14687 bp, 17 predicted proteins | sample S3v_513CmetaG_FD_148644 | JGI IMG/M metagenome (GOLD analysis project Ga0196976, IMG submission 148644) | Soil microbial communities from Anza Borrego desert, Southern California, United States - S3+v_5-13C | ecosystem: Environmental > Terrestrial > Soil > Desert | place: USA: California...
AACGTCGCCGCTCTTTATTTCCCCTGCTCTTCCGAACCCGCCGCCGTTTGCTTCGTCGTCGCGGTCCGTCGTGCCGGGAGCGGTTATGTAGTCCTTCCGGCCTACCCGCGCAACAGATTTTTGCACCCCCCATCGCTTTTTCCGGCCAACCGGCCCAGACGGCATCGGTTCGGCTCGTCGGACGACAATGCCGCCCCCCTCCATGGGGGCGGCGTCGAGCTTGTCGTATGGCAGGCCGGAGGAGCCTCCTCCTTAATCCGCAACCCGCCGCCGATTGACATCGACCGGCGATTCAGGATCAAAATCCCGCTGCTTCCGGTATGTACCGGGACAGGGAGGGCGCGGCGTGGCGGATGGGACGCAACTGGGACTGACGGCTGTCATCGTCGCGGTGGCGGGTGGGGTGCCACGCGTCGTGACGGTGCGTAGCGGCTTCGAAATTCCGCGCGCCTATCGTCACCATGCCGAGCCGCCGCCGCACCGTGACACCCTGCCCGGCGCCCCCTTCAACCCCGAGCGTTACCGCACGCTGCAAGAAGGGGTGCGTGCCGTGGCCGAAGGACTGTCGGGCCTCAGCCTGCGCTATGTCGAGCAACTCTACACCTTCGGCGACCGCCACCGCGATCCGCACGAACTGTTCGGCGGCCCGCGTTCGCTGGTCGTCGGCTATCTGGCGCTGGTGCGCGAGGAGCCGCTCGCCGGCGCGGCGGCGGAGTGGCATGCCCTCTACGACTATTTCCCTTGGGAGGACTGGCGGGAGGAACGTCCGGCGCCGGTCGACGCCGTCATCCTCCCGGCGCTCCGGGCGTGGATCGAAGCCGCTCCTGACGATGCCGCCCGCACCCGCCGGCTGGAGCGAAGCCAGTTGGCCTTCGCCATCGACGGCGGCGACTGGGACATGGAGCGGGTGCTGGAGCGCTACGAGTTGCTGTACGAGGCGGGGCTCGTCGTCGAGGCGTACCGCGACCACGACCTGGCGGAGCGGGTCGGGCTCGCCCCTGCCCGACCGGCGGTGATAGCGCGCGCGCTGGGCCGCCCCATGGCCCGCGACGGCCGCCGTATCCTGGCCGCCGCGCTGGAACGCCTGCGCGGCAAGCTGAAATACCGGCCGATCGTCTTTGAGCTGCTACCCCCAGCCTTCACCTTGAATCAGCTCCAAGGAGTGGTGGAATCGCTGTCAGGCACGCGGCTGCACAAACAGAATTTCCGGCGTCTGATGATCAACGGCGGACTGGTCGAAGCGACGGGACAGTTTGAAAGCCAGACCGGCGGCCGTCCGGCGGAGTTGTTCCGCTTCCGCCGCCAAGCCATCCACGAACGCACCAGCACCGGCGGCATTCCCTCCGCCGACGCCTGATGCACCTCGCGGACGATGGAAGCGAACATCCGCGCCATGCCGGTGTTGACATTTGCTCCGATCTATTTATACTCCAATAGAGCATAAGTAGCTTATGCTCACCAAGAACATATTGGAGTGTGCGCCATGCCCGACGCCTCCGCCCCCACCTATACACCCGACATCGCCGAGGCCACCCGCCCCATCTACGAGCGCCTGAAGCGCGTGATTCCGGCCGCTGAGTGGCCCTTCCACGCCCCGCTCGTCCACGCCATCCAGACGTTGAAGCGCCAGCGCAACGCCGTGGTGCTGGCGCACAACTATCAGACGCCGGAGATTTTCCACGGGGTGGCCGACATCGTCGGTGACAGCCTCGCCCTGGCCGCCAGGGCGACCGAGACGGACGCCGACGTGATCGTGCTGGCCGGCGTTCATTTCATGGCGGAGACAGCGAAGCTGTTGAACCCGGACAAGACCGTGCTGATCCCCGATGCCGGCGCCGGCTGCTCGCTCGCCAGTTCCATCACCGCCGCCGACGTACGGGCACTGAAGGAACAGCATCCGGGAGTCCCGGTGGTCGCCTACGTCAACACCTCGGCCGACGTGAAAGCGGAGGTGGACATCTGCTGCACCTCGGGCAACGCGGTGGAGGTGGTGGAATCGTTGGGCGTGCCCCGCGTCATCTTCCTGCCCGACGAGTACCTTGCCAAATATGTCGCCTCCCAGACCTCGGTCGAGATCATCCCGTGGCGGGGGCATTGCGAGGTCCACGAGCGGTTCACCGGCGCCGAGATCGAGGATTTCCGCCGCCGCTTCGCCGAGTTGGTGGTGATCGCCCACCCGGAATGCCCACCCGACGTGCTGGCCGCCGCCGACTTCGTCGGCTCCACCGCCCGCATGGTGGATTTCGTGGGCGACCGCCGCCCGGCCCGCGTGCTGATGGTCACCGAATGCTCGATGAGCGACAACGTTGCCGCCGCCGTGCCGGAGGTGGAGTTCGTCCGCCCCTGCAACCTGTGCCCGCACATGAAGCGAATCACGCTGACCAACATCCTGGAGTCCCTGCGCACGCTGGAACCGCGCGTCGAAATTCCCGCCGACGTGGCCGAACGCGCCCGCCGCTCGGTCGAACGCATGCTGGCCGTCAAACCGCGTTGAGGATACGCCCATGCTCACCGTGCGCGACACTGGAGTGGTGGTAGTCGGCTCAGGGCTCGCCGGGCTGACGATGGCGCTGGCCCTGGCACCTCGGCCGGTGGTCCTCTTGACCAAGACCGGGGGACTGCCCGGCGGCTCGACGCTCTACGCCCAGGGCGGCATCGCCGCCGCCGTCGGTCCCGACGATCGGCCGGAAGACCATGCCGCCGACACGGTGGCGGCCGGGGCCGGGTTGGTCGATGCCACCATGGCGGACCTGCTGGCGCGCGAGGGCGCGGCGCGGGTGCGCGACCTGCTGGCCGCCGGCCTGCCGTTCGATCTCGGCCCCGACGGCGCGCCGCGCCTGGGCCGGGAGGCGGCGCACGGCACGGCGCGGATCGTCCATGCCGGGGGTGACGCCACCGGCCGCACGCTGCTGACGGCGCTCGCCGCCCGCGTCGAGGCTACGCCGTCGATCCGGGTGGAGGCAGGGGCTTTCGCCGTCGATCTGGTGGTGCGTGGCGGCCGGGTCTGCGGCCTGCTGGCCCGGCATGGGGAAGGCTGGGTGTTTCATCGCAGCCCGCGCGTGGTGCTGGCGACCGGCGGCATCGGCGCGGCCTTCGCCCGCACCACCAACCCGGCGGAAGCGACCGGCGACGGGCTGGCGCTGGCCGCACGAGCGGGCGCGCGGTTGGCCGATGTCGAGTTCGTGCAGTTCCACCCCACGGCACTCGCCACCGACGCCGACCCCGCCCCCTTGCTGACCGAGGCGCTGCGCGGCGCTGGGGCAGTGCTGCTCGACCGCCAGGGGCGGCGCTTCATGGCTGACGAACACCCCTTGGCCGAACTGGCCCCGCGCGACGTGGTGGCCCGCGCTATCGGCCGCCATGCCGCTGAGGGGGAGCCGGTTTTCCTTGACGTGCGGCCGGCGCTGGCGGAACGGCCGGACGGTTTTCCCACCGTGCTGGCGCTGTGCGCCGAAGCCGGCTTCGATCCCCACCGCGAGCCGCTGCCGGTGGCGCCGGCGGCGCATTACCATATGGGCGGGGTGTGGACCGACGCGCGCGGGCGCACCAGTATCGAGGGGCTGTGGGCCTGCGGCGAGGTCGCCTGCACCGGCGTGCATGGCGCCAACCGGCTGGCGAGCAACTCGCTGCTGGAAGCCCTGGTGTTCGGCACCCGCGTCGCCCGCGACGTGGAAAGCCGCTCCCTGGCCGCCCCACGTCCCTTCGCCCTGCCCGAGCCTCCCCTCCTGCCCGGCGACCGCGCCGCCGGGCGGATCGGTGCGATCGTCGACGAAGGCCGTAGCGCTCTGTATGAAGGCGCGGGGCTGGTGCGCGACGGCGCCGGTCTGCTGGCCGCACGGCAACGACTCGACCGGCTGGCCGCCGAACTGACTTCCCTGGGAACCGATGCCGCCGCCGATGCCGCCGCCGTGCGGCGCTGGGGCGAAGCGCGCAACCGCCTGCTGGTCGGCCGGCTGGTGCTCCACGCCGGTCTGACCCGCACCGAGAGCCGGGGCGCCCACTGCCGCCGCGATTTTCCCGCCCCGCGCCCCGACCTGGGACGCCGGATGTTCACTCTCGCTGATTTGGCCGGTGCCGCCGGCCCCGTTCCCGGAGACGCCGCATGCCTCACCCTCTGATCATCGACCCCATCGTCCGCGCCGCTCTTGAGGAGGACCTGGGCCGGGCCGGTGACCTGACCACAGACGCCATCGTCCCGGCGGACGCGACGGCGACGGCCCGCCTCGTTGCCCGCAAGGAGGGCCGGGTGGCCGGGCTGGCGGTGGCGCTGGCAGCCTTCCGCACCCTCGATCCCGCCATTGCCGTCACCATCGAAACGGCGGACGGCGACGACGTGGCGACCGGCGGCACCATCGCCACCGTGCGTGGCTCGGCCCGCGCCATCATCACCGCCGAACGGACGGCGCTGAATCTGATGGGGAAGCTGTCGGGCATCGCCACCGCCACCCGCGCGCTGGTGCGAGCGGTAGAGGGCACCCGCGCCCGCATCGTCTGCACCCGCAAGACGACGCCGGGCCTGCGCGCCCTGGAAAAGCACGCGGTGCGGCTGGGCGGCGGCTTCAATCACCGCTTCGGCCTGGACGATGCGGTGCTGGTCAAGGACAACCACATCGCCGTCGCGGGCGGCATCCGCACGGCGGTGGAGCGGGTGCGTGCCACGGTCGGCCACATGGTCAAGGTGGAGGTGGAGGTCGATACGCTGGAGCAGCTTGAAGAACTTCTTACCCTGCCCGTGGACGTGGTGCTGCTCGACAACATGGACCCGCAGACACTGCGCCGCGCCGTGGCGCGGGTGGATGGGCGGATGCTGACCGAGGCGTCGGGCAACGTCACCCTGGACACCGTGCGCCGCATTGCCGAGACGGGAGTGGACATGATCTCCGTCGGCTGGATCACCCACAGCGCCCCCAATCTGGACATCGGCCTCGATATATAGGTAATCGACGGCGCCTCCCTCGTGATCGGGTCCGCGTGCTCCTTCCGCCTGACTGGACCCTGCTCCCCGAAAGGGTATAGTGGGTGTAGACTTTCGCATAAGCCACGAACCCCCTGGATATTCCGGTGAGAGCAATTCCAGAGCCGGCGTTGCCGGAAGCCGTTACCTCCGACACCGCCGCCAAACCCCATTATCGCGGCCATCGCGACCGGCTGCGTCAGCGCTTCCTGAGCCGAGGTCCCGAGGCACTGGACGATTACGAGCTTCTGGAACTGTTGCTGTTCTCGGCCTTTACCCAGGCGGACGTGAAGCCGCTGGCCAAGGAGTTGCTGGCAGTGTGCGGAACGCTGTGGGAAGTGGTGAGCGCCCCCCCGGCCAAGCTGCGCAAGGTGAGCGTCTGCGTCACCAAGCCGGATGGCGGCCAGCGCCGGCTCACCATGACCGACACCGCCATTGCCGCCGTCACCATAGTGGGAGCGGCGGCATTGCGCATGACCCGCCAACAGGTGCTGAACCGGCCGGTGCTGTCGTCGTGGAAGACGCTCCTGGAGTACTGCGAAGGCTCGATGGCGCACGAGGCCACCGAGCAGTTCCGCCTGCTGTTCCTCGACCGCAAGAACGTGCTGATCGCCGACGAGGTGCAGCAGCGCGGCACGGTGGACCATACCCCGGTCTACCCGCGCGAGGTGGTGAAGCGCGCCCTGGAGCTGGGAGCCTCGGCCCTCATCCTGGTCCATAACCACCCCTCGGGCGACCCCACGCCCAGCCGCGCCGACATCGAGATGACCAAGCAGATCGCGGCGGCCGCCCAAGCGTTGGGGCTGACCGTCCACGATCACCTGATCATCGGCCGGGGCAAGCACGCCAGCTTCCGCAGCATGGGACTGCTGTGAGAGGACACGCCCCGCCGATGGGGACTTGGTATCAGAAGTTGTAGCGCAACGTCAGCACCACCTCGCTGACGTTGAGGTCGTTGTCGATGTTGCCGAACGGCGACGTCGCCTGGACCTCGCCCAGGTGGGCGTAGCGATAGGCGAGGTCGCCGGCGAACTGCGGGGTGACCTGATAGGCCACGCCGATCATCGCCTGCCACGCGAAGTTCGCGTCGTCGTCGCCGGTCAGGTTGGCGAAGGTGCCGCCGGTGCCGGGAATGACCTGATCGTCGACCTCCACATAGCTGACGCCGATACCGGCACCGATGTAGGGCTTGAATCCGCCGGGAAACTGGACGACCGGCAACTGGTCCAGGTCGTAGTAGACGTTGAGCATATAGCTCTGGTTCTCAATCTGCGAATCGAGGCCGGCGCCCTCGACGATGAAGCGGTCGCGCCAGTCGAAGGTAATGTCGGCCCGCAGGTTGGGACTGAGGCGGTAGCCGATGCCGACGCCCCACAGGGGCGAATAGTCGATCTCATCCTCCGCCGACCAGGAATAGCCGAGGCTGCCACGGATGTAGATGCCGCTATCGGCATCCGGCCGGACCGGCGTGGAGCGGCCGGTTTGAGCGTTGGCAGTCGCCGCGATCAGAGAGAGAGATGCGGCCACCAGGGCAAGCCCAATATTCTTCATTGCTTTTCACCACTTTTGCCGATGTTCGGGTGCTGGGCTAACAACCCTGGGCGACATCGGGTTCGGTGGCGGGACGGAGGAGCCACCCTTTCCAACGCCCTGTGGCAAAAAAGCAATATGGGCTCAGACGGCCTCGCTCAGAACGGTCGCGGCCAGCCGGGCAAAGTCGTCGGCCGTGTTGTAGACCTGCGCCGACACCCGCAGCCACAGCCGCCCCTCCAGCAGCATGAACGCCGCGTGGATGCGGTGGCGGCGCCACAAGGCGCCTTCCAGAGCGCGCTTGGCCTCCTCGGTGGCGGGGATACGGCCGGGCAGCGGCACCAGCAGCATGGCTCCCACCCGCTCAGGTCCCGTCACCGGCGCAACCTTCCAGGCGTCGGCCAGCAGACGCCCGGCGGCGAGCGCCAGATCGCGGTTGTGGGCCATCACCCGCGCCGGCCCCAGCCGCTCGAAGAAGGCCAACGCTGTGGGGGCGGTCAGCCACGGCGTGAAGTCGCGGGTGCCGACCCAGTCGAATTCCGCCGGGAAGCCCTGGTCCAGGGGCCAGGAGATCACCGTGGGGTGAATCGGGAAAGGAGCCGTGGGGCTGGCCCACAGGATGGCGCTGCCGCGCGGGGCGAACAGCCATTTGTGCAGGTTGCCGGTATACCAGTCGGCCCCGATCGCGGCGATGTCCAGCGGCACCTGCCCCGGCGCGTGTGCTCCGTCCACCAGGACCGGCACGCCCTTGGCCCGGCACCCCGCGACAAGCTGGGCGATAGGCAGGACGTGGGCGGTTTCCGAGACGATGTGGTCGAGGATGGCGAGCCGGGTGCGGGACGTGATCACCCGCTCCACCGCCGCCACCGCCTGGGCGTCGTCGGCCAACGGGAACGGGACGGCGGCTTCCGTCACCACGGCGCCGCTCTGCCCGACGATGAAACGGGCGGCCTTCTTTACCGCACCGTAAGTGTGGCGTGTGATCAGAACCTCGTCGCCGGGCGCGAGAGGACAGGAGCGCAGCACGGCATTGACCGCCGTAGTGGCGTTGTCGGTAAAGGCAAGCTGGGCGCCCGGCACACCGAAGGCCCGGCCGATCCGGTCGGCGGCGGCGCGCAGCTCGCGCGCCAGTTCATGGACGATGAAGCCGCCCGGGGCGGCCTCTATCCGGTCGCGCCACAGGCTTTGCGCCTCCAGCACCTCGGCCGGAGTGGCACCGAAGGCGCCGTGGTTGAGATAGGTGACGTCGGGGGCGAAGCGCCAGAGCAACCGCGCGGGCGCGCCGAAGGGGACGGATATGTCGGTCATGCGCCGATTATGCGGCAGCCAAACCCCTAGGCAAGCCCGGACCGCTCAAGTATCGTCCGGCGAATTTTTTCGCCCGCGCGCGCGAGACCAGACGAGAGAGTGAGCCGATGATCCCCCGCTACAGCCGCCCGGAGATGACCCGCATCTGGGAGCCGGAGAACAAGTTCCGCATCTGGTTCGAGATCGAAGCACACGCCTGCGATGCCCAGGCCAAGCTGGGCGTCATCCCCGAGGCGGCCGCCAAGGCGGTGTGGGAGCGCGGCAAGTTCGACATCGACCGCATCGACGAGATCGAACGGGAAACCAAGCACGACGTCATCGCCTTCCTGACCAACCTCGCCGAATACGTCGGCCCCGAGGCGCGCTTCGTCCACCAGGGCATGACCTCGTCGGACGTGCTGGACACCACGCTGGCCGTGCAGATGACCCAAGCCGCCGATATCCTGCTGGACGACATCGACGCCCTGCTGGCCGCCCTGAAGCGCCGGTCTTACGAGTTCAAGGATCTGGTGTGCATGGGCCGCAGCCACGGCATCCACGCCGAGCCCACCACCTTCGGCCTGAAGCTCGCCGGTCACTATGCCGCCTTCAAGCGTGCCCGCCAACGGTTGATGCAAGCGCGGTTCGAGGTGGCGACCTGCGCCATCTCCGGCGCCGTCGGCACCTTCGCCAACATCGACCCGTTCGTCGAGGAGTACGTGGCGGAGAAGATGGGGCTGCGCGCCGAACCCCACTCCACCCAGGTGATCCCGCGCGACCGCCACGCCATGTTCTTCGCCGTGCTGGGGGTGATCGCCTCGTCGCTGGAGAATCTGGCTGTCGAAATCCGCCACCTCCAGCGTACCGAGGTGCGCGAGGCCGAAGAATACTTCTCGCCGGGCCAGAAGGGCTCGTCGGCGATGCCGCACAAGCGCAACCCGGTGCTGTCGGAAAACCTGACGGGCCTGGCGCGCATCGTGCGCGGCTACGTCACCCCGGCCCTGGAAAACGTCGCCCTGTGGCACGAGCGCGACATCTCCCACTCCTCGGTCGAGCGCATGATCGGCCCCGACGCCACCGTCACGCTGGACTTCGCGCTGGCACGGGCGACCGGCATGATGGACAAGCTGGTGGTCTACCCCGACCGGGTCAGGAAGAACCTGGAGGACCTCGGCGGGCTGGTGTTCTCCCAGCGGGTGCTGCTGGCGCTGACCCAGGCCGGGATGAGCCGCGAGGACGCCTACAAGACTGTGCAGCGCAACGCCATGAAGGTGTGGCAAGAAGGCGCCAACTTCCTCGACCTGCTGAAGGCGGATGCCGAGGTCGGCAAGCACATGTCGGGCGATCAACTGGCCGAGCTGTTCGACATGGGCTATCACACCAAGCACGTCGACACGATCTTCCACCGCGTGTTCGCCGACTGAGACTGAAGAAAGTCGAGGGGGCTGAAGCCCCCTCGATCTCCGGTGCGTCCGGCTCCGCTGTGTCAGGTCAGGTGTTGTCGCGGCCGGGCGGCACGTCCTTGCGCGTCTGGGCGGCACGGTCCTTCTCGACCTCGACCTCGGTGCGGCGCACGGTGTCACGCACCGTTTCGGTGCGTTGCTCGACGCCCTTGCGGATCACCACCTCTTCCTTGACGAAGGCCTGCTTGCCGACCACCGGCACCTCGTCGGTTTCGGTGACTTCGATGGTGCGTTCCTGGAAACCCTCCTCGCCCACCGGAGCGTTGGGGTCGACCGGACGGCGCTCCACCGTGACGCTTTCGTCGCGCAACGTCACCTGTTCCTCGATGGGCGTCTCGACGACGTAGCTGCGCACCCGCACGCCGCCGTGCTCGACCGCGCGCTTGCCGATGTTCAACCGCTCCTCGCTGACCGGGATCACCTCCTCGCGCTCTTCCGTCAGGTCTTCCCGGCGCAGGTTGGCGTCGCGCATACCGGCCGCCGCGTCACCCAACCGCGCGTCGGTGTCCACATCGCGCGAGGCGTAACGCTGGCGCTCCTCGGCGATCGAGGTTTCGTCATAAGGGGCCGCGCCGGTGTCGAAGCCGGTCCAGCCGGACTGACGCCACGATTCGCGGCGCTCGTCGATGTCGATAGGGTTGCCGCGCTCCAGCACCGACATCGCCCGGTCCACCTGATCGGCCGGCAGATCGAGAGCCAGCAGGGTACCGCCCCGGCGCACGCCTTCGGCGTAGCCGTGGGCATCCTGCTCCGGCACGCCACGGCTGTTGAGCATGGACAAAAGGCCGGCGGCCCCACGGGTACCGTAATCGCCATGGGAGGTGACGGTTACATTCCGGCGGTCGATGCCGGCGTTTTCGAGATCGCTGAGCGTGGTCTGGGCCTCGGATTCGTTGGCAAACAGGGCGACAAGGGTTTTGTCAGCCATTGCGCTTACTCCTCAGGGGGTTCGATGGGGGGTTGGGGCGATAAGGGTTCACGCTCGACCATCGCCTCCTCGGAATGCAGGATGACCGTCCGCTCGACCGGCTCGACCCGCCTCTTCCGGCGGATGTGAATCTCCTCGCGCACCACCAGACGGGTTTCAACCACCAGGATTTCCTCAACCAGGGGAATGATGGTGGTTCCCTCCTCTTCGCGGATGGCGGGACGTTCGGAAACCGGCCGATCGACGGGAACACGCACGACCTCCACGTCATCGTGTTCCAACGCCAGACGGACCCGCTCCTCGTGCTCGACGACCTTGGTCGTCACCCGGACCTTGGCCCGCTCCACCCGCTCCTTGGTGACGGCGAGTTCCTCGGCGGCGAGCGGCACCACCACTTCCGGTTCATCGAGTGCAGGTTTATCGGACGGTGTACCGGACAAGGGGCGGACTCCCGGCTGGCTCAAGCGAGGAGATACGCCAGGATCAACGCCAGCACGATCAGCGCGGCGATGATCCATATCGTGCGATACGACGAGGTTCGCGCCGGGGCCGACGCGTTGGCGCGATCGTAAACCCCGGTTTTTTCGGGACCATGTTGGGGCATGGAGGGAAAGCCTCCTTAAGCTACCGGACGTCAGTAGCCCAACAGAGGCAGCCACCGAGGGTTCCCCGATGGATGTCATCGGCACCCGAAAACAGAAACGGAAGGAGGGAACGACGCTCCCTCGCTGCCATCCGTCAAAACCGGGCTTTGGTGATTACCAGATGATCTTCTCGACGTCCGTCAGAACCAGGGCATCATCTCCGATCCTGACCTGGTGCGGGGCTGAGTTGCCGCCCAGGTTGATCGTCCTGGCCCCCTTGGAGGTGTCGTGGGAGGCGTTGTCGATCCGGATCGTCTGCATCACGCCGACCAGCTTCAGGATATCCGCGCCGGTGCCACCGTTGAGAGAATCCGTCCACCCGCCGCCGTCGCCCTGGAGCTGGTCATCGCCGGTGTCACCGAACAGCTGATCGGCCCCGGCGCCGCGCAAAGTCTGGCGCGCGACAAATCATAGAAGCAATCAAACGCCGCCCGCATCACAAGTCGGTCGCTACATGCCGGAAAGCCGGCACCGAGGGCTTGCGGGCGGACTCCGCCCCTTCCGGTCATGGGGAAAGGAAATAAGGAGGGGGTTTTACGGGGCTACTCGTCCCGTGCCCAGGACAGAACGAACAACACCATGCCGGCGGATAGAAAGAACCAGCCGATTGGGCTGAACGGGCCGGACGCGATCACCCGGCCAAAGAAGCCGTCCATCGCCAGCACACCAATCACCGATACCAGCCCGAGAAGCCCCAGGAATACCGCCAAGCCCATCAGGACTGGACGGAAACCATGCCACGTCACAAGGCCGCCGACGATAAAGAGCGCCAGAACGAACAAGAAGACCGCCTCGAAATGGGCGAAAAGGAACGCTGCCACGCCGTCAGACCGCCTAGCCGGTGGGAAGAGCCACGAAGAACCGCCGCGCTTTCCCGGCCGGCGGCATACGGAGCGCCACCAGCCGGAGATCGTGAACGGGAAATAGGGATCGGCTATTCGGAAGTCACCTGCTCGCGCGCCACCTCCAGAAGATGCTCCATCTCCTTTTGGATGCGGTGCTCGCTGATGTCGACGCCGCGCGCGGAGAGGTCTTTGTGAAGATGGGCGAGGATGTCGCGGTGGCTGGGCTCTTCGAAATCCGCATCCACCACCTGCCGGGCATACGCCTCGGCCTCGGCGCCGGCCATCCCCAGATGCCCGGCCGCCCACAGACCGATCAGCTTCGCCCGCCTTGCCAGAATCCGAAACCGCAGGTCCTGATCGTGCTTGAACTTGTTCTCGAAGGCCTGCTCGCGATCATCGAAGGTGGTCATCTCGTCCTGGCTCCGTCCGTGGCTTGTCACCCACACAAGACTATATAGCGGCATCGGACGCCGCCGTCACGGCTTTGACAAGTCGCGAAGTGCGGCGAAATCGGCTAGACGGATCGAGGCCCTTATCTCCGCAAGAGCGAGGATTCATGTGCAGCGTCGTCATCCTGCGCCGTCCGGACGCGGACTGGCCGATCATCCTTGGCGCCAACCGCGACGAGATGTCCAACCGCCCCTGGCGTCCGCCCGGCCGTCACTGGCCGGACCGCGCCAACGTGGTGGCGGGACTGGATGAGATGGCCGGCGGCACCTGGATGGGGGTCAACGACGAAGGCGTGATGGCCTGCGTGCTGAATCGCGAAGGCACGCTGGGGCCTGAGGACGGCAAGCGATCGCGCGGCGAGTTGGTCCTGGAGGCGCTGGACCACGCCGACGCCGCCGAGGCGGCGCTGGCGCTGGCCGACCTGAACGCCGCGGCGTGGCGGCCGTTCAATCTGGTGATTGCCGATAACCGGGACGCCTTCGTGCTGTCCCATCGCGGGGAGAAAGGGCGCATCCGGCCGGTGCCGATTCCCGAAGGGCTGTCGATGGTGACGGCCTTCGACCTGAACGACGACGCGAGCCCGCGCATCCGCTTTTACCGCCCGTTGTTCGCCCATGCCGCCCCGCCCGCGCCGGAGCGGGGCGAATGGGCGGCCTGGGAGAAGTTGCTGGCCAGCCGCATCCGGGACGGCCAAGGCCGCTCGGAGGCAGGGCCGAAGGGCGCCATGTGCGTGGTGACGCCCTCGGGATTCGGCACCTCCTCCTCCTCCCTGGTAGCCCTGCCATCGGCGGAAAGGTCCGATTTGAAGCCGGTTTGGCGGTTCGCCCCCGGTCGGCCGGGCGAAGTGGCGTGGGAAAACGTCCCTTTAAGGCCCTAAGCGCCGTTGCCGCCGTCATTGTGTTGCGGGCCAACGCTTGCTATATCAGCAGAGCTATTCACGGACCGGCCGGTTGCGCGGCCGGTCCGCGCCACTTCGGAAGACCACCATGACACGACGCCGGCGGATCTACGAGGGCAAGGCGAAAGTCCTCTTCGAGGGACCGGAGCCTGGCACTCTCGTTCAGTACTTCAAGGACGACGCGACCGCGTTCAATAACAAGAAAAAGGGTACCATCACCGGAAAGGGGGTCCTGAACAACCGGATCTCCGAATTCCTGATGACCCGCCTTGGGGAAATCGGCGTCCCGACCCACTTCGTGCGGCGTCTCAACATGCGCGAACAGCTGGTGCGCGAGGTTGAGATCATTCCGCTGGAGGTGGTGGTCCGCAACATCGCGGCGGGCTCGCTGACCAAGCGCTTCGGTATCCCCGAAGGCACCCAACTGCCGCGCTCCATCGTCGAGTACTATTACAAGTCCGACGAACTGGGCGACCCGATGGTTTCGGAAGAGCACATCACCGCCTTCGGCTGGGCCGCCCCCCAGGACCTGGACGAGATCCTGTCGATGGCGCTGCGCGTCAACGACTACCTCTCCGGCCTGTTCCTCGGCGTCGGCCTGAAGCTCGTCGACTTCAAGCTGGAGTTCGGCCGGCTGTGGGAGAACGAGGAGATGCGAATCGTCCTCGCCGACGAGATCAGCCCCGACAACTGCCGCCTGTGGGACGCCAAGACCAACGAGAAGCTGGACAAGGACCGCTTCCGCCAGGATCTCGGCAATGTCGAGGAAGCGTACCAGGAAGTGGCGCGGCGCCTGGGAATCCTGCCCGAGGGCGGCCCCGCCGACCTCAAGGGTCCCAAGGCGATGCAGTAAGGAAAAGGTGGGGGTACGATGAAGGCCAAGGTTCATGTGACTTTGAAGCGCGGCGTGCTCGACCCGCAAGGCAAGGCCATCGCGCACGCGCTCCACTCGCTGGGCTTCGATCAGGTCGAGGACGTCCGCCAGGGCAAGTACATCGAGTTGGACCTGAAGGACGCCACCGACGTCGCCGAGGTGAAGAAGCAGGTGGAAGCCATGTGCAAGCAGCTTCTCACCAACACCGTCATCGAGGATTACGCCATCGAACTGGTGGGATGACCGGTTTCCCCCTCTCCCGCCGGGAGAGGGGGTTCATTCGTTTGTGACCATACTCGACAATCCCCTTTCTCCCGATGCCGTCGCCCACCTCACGTCTGCCGACGCCATGTTCGCGGCGTGTCTGGCGCTGGGCGGCACCGTCCCGGCAGCCCGGCGCGAGCCCGGGTTTGGGACACTCCTGCGCATCATCCTCGAACAGCAGGTGTCGCTGGCCTCGGCCGACGCGGTGTGGCGCCGGCTGAACGGACAGCTAGCACCGTTGACCGCCGCCGGTTTCCTGACGCTGGACGACGACTCGCTGCGCGTCCTGGGCTTCAGCCGCCAGAAGGCGGTCTATGGTCGGGGGCTGGCCGAGGCCATCGCCTCGGGGGCCTTGGATCTCGACGGGTTGGAGCGGGCCGACGATGAGACGGCGGTGGCGGCCCTGGTCCGCCTGAAGGGCATCGGTCGCTGGAGTGCCGAAATCTATCTCCTGATGGCGCTGGGCCGCCCGGACGTGTTCCCCGCCGACGACCTGGGAGTGCAGTTGGGCGTGCAGAGCCTGAAAGGGCTGGCGCGCCGGCCCACGCGC
>Ga0196976_1000996_pt1 | contig 14666 bp, 13 predicted proteins | sample S3v_513CmetaG_FD_148644 | JGI IMG/M metagenome (GOLD analysis project Ga0196976, IMG submission 148644) | Soil microbial communities from Anza Borrego desert, Southern California, United States - S3+v_5-13C | ecosystem: Environmental > Terrestrial > Soil > Desert | place: USA: California...
GCACTTGTATCTTGAGTCTGCTCGACCGGCCATCCTTTTACAGACACGCCAGCCAAGTCAGGTGCCCTCTACAAGCACCCACACTTATCAGTTGTTCCAGATTTTTAAAGAGCGTTTCGTTGATTTCGTGTTGCGTTGTGATCAACGAGAGGGGCGCATTATACAGCCCCTTCAGAAGGGGTCAAGAGCTAGATTGAATATTTTTAAATCTGCTCCGACCTTTCACATCTACACTTGCAAACCGCAACTCATTACATTCACTTAACCGAAGGTTTTGATTCCTAATTCGGCTGGTCGCTGGTTGCAATCAACGAGAGGGGCGCATTATACAGCCCCGTTGATGGCGGTCAAGCACAAGCTCAGAAATTTTAGCTGATACTGATCCTGGCGAATTTACGTTTGCCGACCTGGGCAATCACGGTTACCCCAGTTGCTAAAAGTAGCCCCTTGTCAGTCACTTTAGTCTCATCCAGCTTGACTGCGCCTTGCTCGATCATGCGCAAGGCTTCTGAAGTACTAGCTGTAAGCCCAGCTTGCTTTAGCGCCTGGGCTATCCCGATACCTTGTCCGCCGGTTGTTAGTGACACCTCAGGAATATCTTCCGGCAGCGCACCTTGTTTATGCACGCGCTCGAACTCAGCCAGAACATCCTGCGCAGCTTGCTTGCCATGGAACCGTTCGACGATTTCCTGCGCCAGCTCAACCTTGTAGTTCCGAGGGTTTTCCTCACCGCGCTCTGCACGTGCTTTCATGCCCCCAATGTCCCGCAAACTTCGGTTGAGCGAGAGCAATTCGAAATAACGCCACATCAGCTCATCAGAAATTGACATGATCTTGCCGAAGATTTCCTTAGGGGGTTCCGTAATACCTATATAGTTGCCTAAAGACTTGGACATCTTGTTCACGCCATCCAACCCTTCAAGCAGCGGCATAGTCAAAATGCATTGCGGGCTCTGGCCATGATGCTTCTGCAATTCACGGCCCATGAGGAGGTTGAATTTCTGATCCGTGCCGCCCAGCTCGACGTCCGCCTTCAGCTCAACTGAGTCATAGCCCTGCAATAAAGGATAAAGGAACTCATGGATCGCGATGGGCTGGTTATTCTTGTAGCGCTTGCTGAAGTCATCGCGTTCTAGCATGCGGGCAACCGTGTGAGTGGCCGCAAGCTTGAGCATGCCCGCAGCGCCCAGTTTGGTGATCCAGGATGAGTTGAAGACAACCTCGGTCAGCTCGGGCTTCAATATCTTGAATACCTGCTCTGTATAGCTTTTGGCGTTCTGTTGTACTTCTTCGGGCGTTAAAGGCGGACGTGTAACACTTTTGCCAGTGGGGTCGCCGATCATGCCGGTGAAGTCGCCAATCAGAAAAAAGACCTTATGACCCAGCTCCTGGAACTGCCTGAGTTTATTAAGAAGAACCGTATGCCCCAGATGCAAATCGGGGGCAGTCGGATCAAATCCTGCTTTCACGCGAAGTGGCTGCCCTTTTTTTAATTTCGCTACAAGCTCTTCCTCAACAAGCAGCTCCTCGCTACCACGCTTGATCAACGCCAATACTTCAGTTATTCGATTATCCAAGATTTTTACCTGATTGTATTTTTGGGAATCTTCCCTTTAACCTTAGTAAAGTTTTCTGTTAGCATTCTTCCTCAAATCCAAGATATTAGAGGCAAAAACCGTGTTGGACGAGGCTAACGTCAAAGGGCGCATTCTAGCGCAAAACCAGGCATCACCCGAACGAAAGCTCGGCCTTCGCTGGCTAATTGCTATTTCTACCATCCCTTTGTTTGGTATTTATGCGGCTTTTGGTATCGCGCCGCAAACGGTAACGCGTGATATTCCAGTGAGCACCGTCATTGAAGAAGTGGCATTACCAGAGCTACAAGAAATGCCATTCCAGCAGCAGGCCGAAAATTTCTGGCAGGTTGATCAGGTCCGCCGTGACGATACGCTGGACAGTCTGCTGAGCCGCTTGAATATCCGTAATAGCGAAGCCATCAGCTTTTTGCGCTATGACGCTAATGCAAAGGGTTTGGCTTCCAATCTGCGGCCTGGCAGTACAGTTTATGCGCAAACAACTGATGGCGGAGAACTACTCAAGCTGCAGTACAAGACAAATTCTACTGCCATCTTTAATGTTGAGCGCACACCTGAGGGTTATAAGGCTTATTCTGCCGAGCCGACTCTTACTACCACCAGCGTACACAAAACTGCTGTTATCAAAAGCTCCTTGTTCGAAGCTACTGATGGTGCGGGAATTCCTGACCAAATCGCCATTCAGCTCGCAGAGATTTTCTCCAGTGATATCGATTTTCATCGCGACCTGAGACGCAACGACCGTCTTTCTGTGATTTATGAAACTGGCTACAACGATGGCGAGCTGATCAAGGTCGGACAGGTACTAGCGGCAGAATTCATCAACGAAGGCAAAACCTACCGCGCTGTGTTGTATCGTGATGCTAGCGGCAAACACGGCTATTACACGCCGGAAGGCAAGAGCCTGCACAAGTCCTTCCTGCGTTCTCCGCTAGAATTCACGCGTATCAGTTCGCACTTCAGCGCAGGACGTTTCCATCCTATTCTGCAAAAACTACGCGCACATAAAGGTGTGGATTATGCCGCACCTACGGGTACTCGTATCAAAGCGCCTGCCGATGGCATCGTTGATTTCGTTGGTACGAAAGGCGGCTATGGCAAGGTTATCATTCTCAAGCACGCCAATGGCATTAGCACTCTGTATGGCCACCTCTCACGTTTCTCGGCCGATCTGCGTAAAGGCATGAGAATCTCCCAAGGTGACATCATTGGCTTCGTCGGCATGACTGGGACGGCAACAGGTCCGCATTTGCATTACGAGTTTTTAGTGAACGGCGTTCATCGCGATCCAGTCAAAGTTGCGATACCGGTAGCACTTCCTATCGCTGATGAATACAAGGCTGCATTCCTGGCCAATAGCCGTGCACTTGTTGCGCAACTTGACCTGTTGAGTGTGAGACATCTCGCTGTCTTAGAATAACAGTGACGGGCCAGCTCTATATCGGCTTGATGTCTGGCACAAGCCTCGATGGGGTTGATGCAGTCATCCTGGCACTGGGTGAAAATGGGTGCCAGGTTACACAAACCCATTCCTTGCCCTATTCCCAAGAACTACGCGCAAATCTGCTAGAGCTTCATACCAGCAGCCATAATGAACTTGAGCGTACTGCTATCACGAGTAACACACTGTCTCTCCTGTACGCCCAGACTATTGAGCAACTCTTAGCAAAAGCAGAACTTCACCCATCGGATATCCAAGCTGTAGGTTGCCATGGCCAAACAATCCGGCACAGGCCAGACTTGGGATTTACCCTCCAGATTGGCAATGCCGCACTTCTGGCCGAGCTTGTCAACATTACCGTAGTGTCTGATTTTCGTAGCCGGGATGTTGCTGCTGGCGGACAAGGAGCCCCTTTGGTCCCTGCGTTTCATCAAGCAGTTTTTTCTCATCCCAAAATCACACGTACGATTATCAATATAGGAGGCATCGCCAACCTCAGTTATTTACCAACGAAAGGAGCCGTCACTGGTTTTGATTCAGGCCCGGGTAATATGCTGATGGATGCCTGGATACAACGTCATCTCGACCGGGCATTCGATGAATCGGGCAATTGGGCAACGACTGGCGAAGTGATTGACAGTTTGTTGCAGCAATTGCTGAATCATCCCTATTTTCAAGCGTCGCCGCCTAAAAGCACAGGGCGCGATCTATTCAGCATGCGATGGCTTGAGAGCTTTTTGCAGTCAACCTATGCGCCGCGTGATGTCCAACGCACTCTGCTGGAATTCACCGCACGCAGCATTGCTGATGCCGTGACTCAATCCTGCTCAGGTACAGAAGAAATATATCTTTGCGGCGGAGGCGCTTATAATGCACACCTTGCCCAGCGCTTGCAGCAACTCTTAACTGCTGTGAAAATCGGGCTTACCGACGAGCTCGGGATTCCGGTCAATTGGGTGGAAGCTGCTGCTTTTGCCTGGCTTGCCCGGCAGACCATGCATCAACAACCTGGTAATCTGCCCGCAGTTACCGGAGCTAAAGGCCCGCGTATCCTGGGTGCCATTTATAGCCACTAAACTAAAATGAAGAAACCGACCAAAGTCACACTTACATTTGATGACGGTAGCGCGCCAATTGAATTGCCCGTTATCGCTGGGACCATTGGACCGGATGTTATTGATATTCGGAATCTAGGTAAGCATGAAGTCTTCACCTACGACCCAGGGTTCTTGTCCACCGCATCGTGCAGCTCTGCGATTACCTATATAGATGGGGACAAGGGCCTGCTCTATTACCGGGGGTACCCTATTGAGGAGCTAGCAGCACATTGTGATTTCATGGAAGTGGCTTATTTGCTGTTCTATGGCGAGCTTCCCAAGCAAGAAGAAAAGCAGCGTTTTGCCGAAACCATTTCGGCACACACTATGGTTCACGACCAGCTCACCAATATTTTCCGCGGTTATCGCCGTGATGCACATCCCATGGCCGTCATGGTAGGCGTGATGGGCTCTATGTCGGCTTTCTATCATGAAGTCATCGACATTCGCGACCCGAAAAGTCGCGAAGTCTCGGCCTTCCGCCTGATTGCCAAAGTGCCGACCATTGCCGCATGGAGTTACAAATACAACGTAGGTGAACCCTTCATCTATCCACAAACACGGTTCAGCTTCGCTGAGAACTTCATGTACATGATGTTCGCCACGCCATGTGAAGCTTATGAGCCAAACCCTGTGTTAGCAAAAGCCCTAGAGCGCATCCTGATTCTGCACGCAGATCATGAGCAGAATGCCTCAACCTCCACCGTTCGCCTCGTGGGTTCTAGCGGAGCCAATCCATTCGCCTGCATCGCAGCAGGCATCGCCTCCCTATGGGGACCCGCACATGGTGGCGCAAATGAAGCAGTGTTGAAAATGCTGGAAGAAATCGGCGATATTTCCAATATCAACAAATTCATTCAACGCGCAAAAGACAAGAACGATTCTTTCCGACTGATGGGGTTTGGACATCGCGTCTATAAAAATCTCGACCCTCGGGCGCGCATGATGCGCGAGACCTGCCATGAGGTATTGGAAGAGCTCGGTCTGGAAAATGACCCTTTGTTCAAGGTGGCGATGGAATTGGAACGTATTGCGCTAGAAGATGAATACTTCATCAGCAAGCGCCTTTATCCGAATGTGGACTTTTACTCAGGCATCGTGCTGCGAGCCATGGGTATACCTGTGAATATGTTCACAGCGATTTTTGCGCTAGCGAGAACGGTAGGTTGGGCCGCACAATGGAACGAAATGATGAGTGACCCTGAAACCAAGATTGGTCGTCCGCGCCAACTCTATAAAGGTCCGGAGCGACGAGACTTTGTTCACATAGACCAGCGCTAGATTGCGCACAAAGAAAAAGGGGCACAAGTGCCCCTTTTTACTTACCGTGAATTTCTTGAATCAGGCTGAAAAGGAAGATCCGCAACCACAGGTCGTGGTGGCATTCGGATTCCTGATCACGAATTGCGAGCCCTGCAGGCTATCCTGATAATCAATCTCCGCGCCCATCAGATATTGCAGGCTCATCGGGTCAATCAGCAACACCACGCCGTCCCGTTCTACCTGGGTGTCATCGTCGTTGACTAGGTCTTCGAAGGTAAATCCGTACTGGAAACCTGAACAGCCGCCGCCACTGACAAATACGCGCAGCTTGAGATCAGGCGTGCCTTCCTCATCAATGAGTTCCTTCACTTTTTTCGCAGCATTGTCAGTAAAAACAAGCGGGCTGGGAATTTCTGTTACAGCATTCATGTGTCGCTCCTTAAACTTCTTTGAATCATTATCCTGCGTTGGGCGGGATAGGGTCAATCTTCTTCGTCAATTTTGTTCATTAAAAGCGGATCTAAAGGCGCCTGTTCGGCCGTATCGCCCAGATAAACCAGTTTGCCTTCAATTACTGCACCCGTGTGCATTTCCAATGATTTGTAATAGACATCACCAGTGACCCTGGATTTCGACTGGAGTTCAACATATTCATTGGAGCGCACGGGACCAATCACTTTGCCATTGATGACTGCCTGGCAGACTGAAATCGCCCCTTCGACCCTGCCATGCTCACTCAGCACCAAAGTCCCAGCCGATCCAGCATTCTCGCTCACATTCCCTCGTACGCTGCCGTCTACGCGTAAACCACCCTTAAAATGGATATCACCTTCTATGCGTGTGTCGACTCCGATTAAGGTATCAATACGGCTTTGCGGCTTGTTCTTATTTTTGAAAAACATATTGCTCCCTCGTATGCCAACCTAGACAGGTAAATCCAATTTTTTAGTAATGTACGGCTGACTAGCACCAGCAGCTACAAAACTGGCTTCCAGCGCTTGCCCTGCCACGTCTTCAGGGATAGTGAAGCTGCCTTCCACCCTCTGATAATATTTGAAATTGATGCTGATACCTTGAGCTCCCAGCGCATCAGCGACGGGTACGGTCACCAATTGGCCAGCACGTATTCCGCTCAATATCAGTACCAATTGACCCTGGACTAATTTATCATGCTTGCCGGATTGCATGAGCAAAATATTGTAATTGTATTGATTCGCTGATTCCCCTTTGGTCACCTTAAAACTATGGAGCTTGAGTTCACCAGCCGAGCCCGGTGTGACCTTGAGTATGCTTTTATAGAACTCGATATCCTCCTTGATGCGCATATCCTCTTCCTGCAGCGCGGCAAGCTCCTTGGCAAGATTGGCTTGAGCAGCCTGCTCAACCTGCAGTTGGCGCTCGTGATGCACAATCTGAGCCTGCAAGGACTGGTTTTGCAGCGTTAATCTTTCTACATACGAAGTGAGCGTACTGACATCACCAGCCGCAAATTGCCAATAGCCCGCCACATACCCTACAAGCAAGAGTACAAGCATTATCACGCCGCGCCAGTACCACGGCAGCCGGGGCTGTATAGCTACGTGTGCCGCTGCCGGCCCGTAGTGGCGCTTAACGCTTCTTTGCAGCTGATGCCAGAGCCTTGATCTCATCTACTCTTAAGGCAGCAAAGGCAAGACTTCCAGCCCAGCGGTTTCTGCAAAACCAAACATGATATTCATATTCTGTACGGCTTGTCCTGCCGCCCCCTTAACCAGATTGTCTATCACTGACAACACTATTACGGTATCACCATTTTGTGGCTGATGCACAGCGATTCGACAGTGATTGGACCCTCTAACTGACCTGGTTTCCGGATGGGAGCCTTGGGGCAACACATCGACAAACGGCTCATCGGCATAGCAGTCTTCGAACAATTGCTGCAAATCAACTGATCTGGTGAGCTTGGCGTACAAGGTTGCATGGATACCCCGGATCATGGGGATCAGATGAGGCACGAAGGTCAGACCAATCTTTCTACCATTTACCATCTCGGTCAGACCTTGGCTAATTTCAGGTAGATGGCGATGGCCAGCTACGCCATAGGCTTTGAAATTGTCGCCGGCCTCGGCGAACAGGGTATGGGTTTCTGCTTTGCGGCCCGCGCCACTGACGCCAGACTTCGCGTCGGCAATCAGATTGCTTTCGTCGACCACTCCTGCCTGCAGCAGAGGTAAAAAACCCAGCTGCACTGAAGTGGGATAACATCCTGGGTTGGCAACAAGCTGGGCTGACCGGATTCTTTCTCTGTTGAGTTCGGGCAGTCCATAAACCGCTGTCGCCACCACTTCCGGGCAGGCATGGCTCATGCCGTACCATTTTTCCCAAGTGGCAATATCCCTGATTCTAAAATCGGCGGCCAGATCGATTACCCGCACACCTTGATCCAGCAGGGCTTGCACCTGCTGCATTGCTATGCCATTGGGGGTAGCGAAAAAAACCACATCGCAGCTGGCAAGATCTGCCTGTGCAGGATCGGTAAAGGCCAGATTCACCTGCTTGCGCAGACTCGGAAACATATCAGCTACAGGTAAGCCGGCTTCACCGCGAGAGGTAATAACAGCCAGCTCAACCTCTGGATGTGGCACCAGCAGACGCAGCAATTCCACGCCTGTATAACCTGTTCCGCCGACAATTCCCACTTTCAATTTAGCCATACCATTTATCCTTTACCAGCTGCCAACATCATCAATAAATCATGGTAACAAAAAGCCACGTACAAACGAAAAAAGCCGCATAAAGCGGCTTTTTTGTACATTCCCAGCTTAACGCTTGGAGAATTGTTTACGACGACGCGCTTTGCGCAAGCCCACTTTTTTACGTTCGACTTCACGTGCATCACGGGTAACGAAGCCCGCCTTGGACAAGGAACCCTTGAGGGCTGCATCGTAATCGATCAACGCACGGGTAATGCCATGTCGCACTGCGCCTGCTTGGCCAGATTCACCACCGCCAATCACGTTGACCAGAATATCGAAGCTGGCTTCGTTGTTGGTCAATGCCAGAGGCTGACGCAGAATCATGCGTGAGGTCACGCGAGAGAAATATTCGTCGGCTGGCTTATCGTTGACAACGATGTTGCCATTACCGGACTTGAGGAACACGCGAGCTACCGAACTTTTGCGGCGGCCTGTGCCGTAGTTGTATTTACCGATCATATTAATCCTTAAGCTTGGCTCTCAATTTTCAGAGGCTGCGGTTGCTGTGCCACGTGATCATGCTTGTCACCAGCATATACCTTCATCTTGCGGAACATTGCGTAGCCCAGCGGGCCTTTTGGCAACATGCCCTTGACTGCTTTTTCCAGGGCACGGCCTGGAAAACGGTCCTGCATCTTGGCGAAGGTGGTGGTGGAAATGCCGCCCGGATAACCAGAGTGGCGATGATACTGCTTGCCCTCAGCCTTGTTGCCGGTCACCTTGATCTTATCGGCATTGATCACAACGATGTAATCACCCGTATCGACGTGCGGGGTATAAATAGTTTTATGTTTGCCACGCAGACGACGCGCGATTTCACTCGCCAGACGGCCCAGTACTACATCCGTGGCATCTACCACGTACCAGTCGCGCTTTACTTCATGGGCTTTTGCAGAAAAAGTTTTCATTCAGACAACCAGGAATTCGCTGAAAAATTAAGACGGCGATTCTATGCCATCGCCGAAAGAATTGTCAAATGATATATAGGGCTAGCCTTGGTATTTAAGCCAAGAACTGGCAATTATGCCAATAAATACGGACGCGCCCACCCAATTATTATGAAGAAACGCTCGAAAACAGTTGTTGCGATCACGTGTCCGGATCAGCCTGTAATGATAAAGCATAATGCCGCCAGCGCTAACCAATCCTAGATAGTAAGGCCATAAAAACCCCTGCCAAATACCAATTAAAAGCAGAATTCCCAGCATCAGGGCATAGCAGGCCATAATAGCAACTACCTCATAGCGCCCAAAAAATATAGCGGAGGACTTGATCCCTATCTTGAGGTCGTCCTCGCGGTCTACCATTGCATATTCGGTATCGTAAGCTATTACCCAGAACAAATTTGCCGCCATCAATGCCCAAACAATGAGAGGCAAGGTATTTGTAAGCGCTGCATAAGCCATGGGAATACCAAATCCGAAAGCCATACCCAAGTAAGCTTGCGGAATTGCGATAAAGCGCTTGGTTAATGGATAAGTCATCGCCAGCGCCAAGGCAATGAACGATAAAGATATCGTCAGTTTGTTCAAAAATAACACCATGACAAACGCGATTAGACTTAAACATGTCGCAAGCAGCCTAGCTTCTTTGGTATGGACTTCACCCGTAGCCAGTGGCCTGAATTGTGTGCGCTCCACATACCCATCGAAATCTCGGTCTGCAAGGTCGTTCATCACGCAGCCAGCCGATCGCATAAGGATAGTTCCCAGGATAAATATCCAGACCACCATAGGATTCGGGTGTCCCTTACCGGCTAACCATAGCGCCCACAAGGTGGGCCACAGCAACAGCAGAATGCCAATGGGCCGGTCTAGCCGCATGAGACGTTCATACGCGTCCAGCTTGTTCTTGATCTGTTGCCTGTTCACAGTGTCAGCACCCGTGGCAGGAATACTTCCGTGACCAATATGGCCGAATTGCAGAGATAAAAGACAGAACGTCTTGCCCATAATTCTGGTGGTACTGTCGCGGTACCCTCTACTGCCTTCCTATAAAGGGCATGACCAGTATTGAGTTTTTTGTAGGCGAGCGGCGTACGCTTTACCCTCGGGTCTGAAAACAGGGCAGCACCCAAAGGCTTACTACCGAGCCGGCTCAGTATCTGCCAATGGCCACGCAAGCTATGGCAGGGCAATACGCTATGAGCAAATACTACAGGTCTGTCATGACAGCGTAGGTAAACTTCTCGGATCATCGCTTTCTGCCAGGGCCTTAGTTTCAATACTGGCGCTTCTTCAGGGAGCGCTCGCCCGTGGTAAAACCGCAAGGGTTCCACTTCAAACTTCTTGCTCGCCAATTGCAGCCGCCGGGTCAATGACCTACGCTCCGTTAGCCAGGTACGGTACAAACCGCTATTGATAGGTTTGCTCATCCACTTAGAGCGAAACGAAGCTTGATGAATAACCTTCACGTTTTGCTCATGCTTTAACCATTTCCTCCGCCTGGCCCAACCATCTTTGCAGATGACGTTCGACGGCTTCAGGCTCTTGCCGCAAAAGTCGGTCTGCCATGTTCCTTGCCAACGGCAATAGATCAACATCACGTTGCAGATCTGCTATTTTCAGCATGGGCACTCCGCTCTGCCGTACGCCGAGAAATTCACCTGGTCCGCGGATGGCCAGATCAGCCTGCGCAATCTCGAAACCGTCGTTACTTTCGTAAATGATTTTGAGCCGTGCTTTAGCAGTTTCTCCCAGCGGTTTCTGGTACAGCAAAATACAGGAACTCTTGGTCGACCCTCGACCCACCCGGCCACGCAGCTGGTGCAATTGGGATAATCCCATGCGTTCAGCATGCTCTATCACCATCAGGCTGGCATTTGGTACGTCTACGCCGACTTCGATCACGGTAGTCGCCACTAGCAGCTGTAGGGCATTACTGGAAAAAGCCTCCATAACCTGCTGCTTCTCAGTGGGTTTCATGCGGCCGTGCACGAGTCCGACCTTGAGCTCGGGAAATGCCTGCTGCAGCACCGTATAGGTTTCTTGTGCAGTCTTGAGCTGCAAGGTTTCCGATTCCTCGATCAAGGGGCACACCCAATAAGCCTGACTGCCCTGTTTACAGGCTTCTCTCACTCGCATCAATACTTCTTCGCGGCGGTCTTCAGAAACCAGGCGTGTGACAACGGGCGTACGCCCCGGCGGCAGCTCATCAATGGCGGAAACATCCAAATCAGCGTAATAACTCATGGAGAGAGTGCGTGGAATAGGCGTTGCGCTCATCATCAGCTGATGGGGCTCCTGCTTGCCGATGCCGGAATCGTCAACACCCTTCTGTCGCAGGGAAAGTCGCTGTTGTACGCCGAATCGATGTTGCTCATCCACGATAGCCAGGCCCAGCCGGGCAAACTGCACCTGCTCCTGAATCAATGCATGAGTGCCGATGACGAGCTGCGCTTCACCGCTTGCCACTGTCTGCAGGGATGTGGTGCGTTCCTTGTTCGGCTGGCTGCCGGAAAGCCAAGCTACACGAATGTTCAAGGGCATTAGCCACGATTGCAGCTTATTTAAATGCTGTTCGGCCAGGATTTCAGTTGGCGCCATCATTGCCACTTGATAGCCATTTTCGATGGCTTGTAAAGCAGCTATCGCGGCCACGATCGTCTTGCCGCTGCCCACATCCCCCTGCAATAACCGCTGCATAGGATGGGGTTGCTCAAGGTCATGACTGATTTCCTGCACAACCCTTTGCTGGGCCCCGGTCAAGGTGAACGGTAATTTTCCCAGCAGCGCATTGACCAGCTCTTGAGAAGGCTTCATTACAGGCGCCGTCAGCTTTCGGCGCCGGGCGTAATGCCGCCGCATGGAGAGCTGCTGAGCAAGCAGCTCATCAAATGCCAGCCGCTTCCAAGCCAAGGTTTCGTGACTCTCAAGCGCCTGCAAATCTGCATCAGGTGCTGGATAATGCAGCGAGCGCAGGCTGTCGGCAAAACTCGGCAGGCCTAAAGGCTGATAGACGAAAGCAGGCAATGTCTCTGCTTGCGGTTGGTTTTCCAGTGCCCAGCCAATCCACTTGCGCAAGGTCGCCTGGGATAAGCTGGCAGTTGTCGGATAAACCGGTGTCAGGGTATCCAGCACGGGCTCATTGGCACGGACGGTCCGACACTGCGGATGAACCATCTCCCAGCCAAAAAACCCCCCTCGTGCCTCGCCAAAAGCCCGCAGGTGCACCCCCTCTTGCAGAGCCGTGACCTGGCTGGGGTAGAAATGCAAAAAACGTAAATTCAGCTTGCCGCTGTGATCTTGCAGCGTAGCAATCAACATCTTGCGCGGCCGGTATTTCACCTCGGTATGCACAATTTGGCCCTCTACTTGCGCCTGCATACCACTGCGTAAATCGCGGATGGCGGTGATGCGGGTTTCATCGAGGTAACGCAGTGGCAAATGCAACAACAGGCCGGATAGATCTCGAATGCCGAGTTTCTGCAGCTTCGACCGGACAGACTTGGGAATACTGCTGAAGCTGGGCGTCGCTTTTTCTGCCAGTGTCGTCAGGAGATGCCCTTGCTCAGGAGCCTAATTGCATGACGGCGTCGGCTTCCACCAGCGCGCCTTTCGGCAGGGAAGCTACACCGACCGCCGCACGCGCGGGATAAGGCTCCTTGAAATACTGGGCCATGATGGTATTCACCAAGGCGAAATTGCCGAGGTCCGTCAGGAAGATATTGAGTTTAACGACGTCCTGTAACGAGCCACCGGCAGCCTCAGCAACGGCCACGAGGTTCTTGAAAACACGATGTACCTGGTTTTCGATGCCTTCGACCAGCTGCATGGTGTGCGGATCCAAGCCGATCTGGCCTGAGAGATAAACCGTGTCGCCAACCTTGACGGCTTGAGAATAAGTACCAATTGCCTGGGGTGCACCTGAAGTGTGAATGATTTGTCTGCTCATTTTATTTTTCGTTAATTGAAGAAAACTACTGGATTCTTTGTTCTGCGCCCGCGCCTTTGACGCGGCTGATCCTGACCACATCGGGAATCTTGCGCAGCCGGCGCATAAGGTCAGCCAGATGTATGCGGTTCTCAACCTGCACGGTGAACAGCATATTGGTGTAGGCGGCATTTTCATCAGGATCTTCCATGCTCACATTGTCGATATTGGAACCCGCATCGGCAATGCCCGCAGCAATCTTGGCCAGCATGCCGCGCTGGTTGGCCACTGCCAGCTTGAGGTTGACCTTGAACAACCGCTTGGTTTCCGGATCCCATTCCACATCCAGCCATTTGTCCGGATCAAGACGGAATTTGCGGATTGCCGGGCAATCATGAGTGTGAATCACCAGGCCCTTATCTTTATTGATGAAACCTAGGATAGGATCCCCGGGAATAGGCCGGCAGCATTGTGCAAACTGCACCGCCATACCCTCGGAGCCGCGTATGGTAATGGTACCTAACGGGCGATTGCCCTGCTTGGCCCGCTGTTTCTCAAGCTGGGATTTCCGTTCGGCATGCTCCTCGCCCATGATGAGCAGCTGATGCGCCACCATGACGTTAAGCCGCTTGCCTAGGCCGATATCAGTAAGGATTTCTTCCTTGTTTTTGGCTCCATAGTCCCGCACGAGCTTCTGCCAGCGGCCTTCGTCAATACTGCCCGGATCCGCATGCAACGCACGGAAAGCCTGGTTCAGCATGCGCTCGCCCAGATGTGCTGATTCTGCAGATTGCATGGACTTGAGGAAATGCCGGATATGCGCGCGGGCCTTGCCGGATACTACGTAATTGAGCCAGGCCGGATTCGGATGCGCATGGGCCGCGGTGATGATTTCCACATGATCCCCATTATGCAGTTCGGTGCGTAGCGGTGCCAATTCATGGTTGATTTTGACAGCCACGCAGCGATTGCCGATGTCGGTATGCACGGCATAGGCGAAATCCACCGCCGTCGCACCTTTGGGCAGGGCCATGATGTTGCCTTTAGGCGTGAATACATAGACCTCGTCCGGAAAGAGATCCACTTTGAGGTGCTCGAGAAATTCCAGCGAATCAGCGCTATCGCTCTGGATTTCCAGCAGTCGCTGCAGCCATTGATGAGTCTGCTGCTGCAAGGCGGTGAGATGCGCATCCGTGGTCTTGTAAAGCCAGTGGGCGGCAACCCCCGCTTCTGCAATTTTATGCATTTCCATACTGCGGATCTGGACTTCGATGGGTGTGCCGAAGGGACCAAACAACGTGGTATGCAGCGACTGATAGCCGTTAGCCTTGGGGATGGCGATGTAATCCTTGAATTTCCCGGGAATCGGCTTGTAGAGTCCATGCAAGGCGCCTAATGCGAGATAGCAGGTGGGCATGTCCTTGACGATGATGCGGAAACCATAGATGTCGTAGATCTGCGAAAAGGTGATGGTCTTGCCCGTCATCTTCTTGTAAATGCTGTACAAGTGCTTTTCACGCCCCGTCACATCAGCATTGATATGCAATTCATTCAGTCGCTGCTTGATCGTCTCCTGAATCTTGCCAACTACTTCCTTGCGATTGCCCCGTGCTGCCTTGATTGCTTTGGAGATCACCCGGTAGCGCATCGGATAGAGGTGCTT
>Ga0196976_1000997_pt1 | contig 14639 bp, 12 predicted proteins | sample S3v_513CmetaG_FD_148644 | JGI IMG/M metagenome (GOLD analysis project Ga0196976, IMG submission 148644) | Soil microbial communities from Anza Borrego desert, Southern California, United States - S3+v_5-13C | ecosystem: Environmental > Terrestrial > Soil > Desert | place: USA: California...
GCACGAGATGGGCGAGCGGAATGCGGTCGAATCCAAATCCGGGGAGCCGGTTCACCAGTCCGGTCCGGGGCTGAGACGGCCAACACCTCCAAATACAGCCGGTCGAAAACCGGAGGCTCGCCCTACCCCTTCTCAGCCTAAAACTGGGCCGGGGTGCGGGGCGGGAAGCCCCGTCGATAAGCGCGAGCGCGTAGCGCTCGCCGCCTCCAGTCTGAGCGAAAGCCGCGAAGCGGCGTCGCTCAACGACGAAGAAGTTTCTCTCCTGCTTGACTTCTTCCGAATGCTAGACCGATGGGACCGGGGGCCACATGCAACCAAAACCATGTAGGCTTTGCGGTCAACCCGCCGATGTCGCATTTGTAGTCCTTTCCTCCACACTTCGTATCAGTCCTCGCCGTCAGAAGTCATCGTCTTCCATCGCAATCTGTAAGCCTTGCGTAAACGCGTTTATAAACGCCCGCAGTTCAACGGAAGTGGTTGGAGTCGGCACGACCCTCACAGAGGCGTTAGCAACGTGCTATCACGCGTTAACAAGGCAATTTGAACGTGATACCGAACCGAAGGAGCTGGGAGAAACAGCGCATGAGCAAGTCGAGCCGTCCACGCAGCCCACCAGCACGCACGAGCACGGAGTGAGTTGCAGGCCCTGTCTAACAGCCTGCAACTCACGTCATTTTGACGACCCGACGACCGTCGAGAGGTGTGGCGGTGATTGACAAACTGGATGTTCGGGTTCCGTTCTCAACTGCTTTCACTCCAGAGTTTCGTTTTGTAAGCAAAGAGGTCAAATACGCGGGCTTGTGTAGCACCGTGTCTCGGTCAAAGCACTACCAGGGCACAATCGATCTTCGGCCCCTTCGCATCGATGCCATTCTTCACGCCTACTATCGCTTCGAACCGAAGAGTCACAAATTGGAATTGCTGGATACAGGCGATAAGACTCTAGGAGAAATGGCTGAGTTGATCACGCGTGTTTTCGAAACTCAGCCCGAGACCCTCAGTTTAATGCGCATCGATTTTGCCGCTGATATACCGGGCGTCAGCGTCGAACAGCTCCGAAACCGGCTACGCGTTAGATACAAGCGCAGCGCTGAAGAGCACGGCGAAATGGATTATGCGAGCATCGGCGGGCGAACTGTTGAATACTTCCGATACGGGAAATCGCCGAACTGTGTGCGTGTTTACGACAAGCCAGCCGAATGCCGCGCTAGGTTTCCTCAGATTCTGAAGCGTTGCAATCCCGATGCAGAACCGCCCACGTTTGAGGATACATTTGGCTTCTCCGCGAGTGCAGTTCTCACCCGCATTGAGCGCCAGTGCGGTGGTGGTCGGATTCCTCCCGAACTCTCTAGCTTCGGCACGTTGCACAAGGCAGCCGAGTTCGATCCGTTCAAGGCGGTAGAAATCATCCGTGAGGACTTTTCCGCGCCAAAGCGAGAAGAGTACTCAGTTTCGGAAATGGTAAAGCTACACGGAATCAATGCGCTGATTCAGCGGGTTGGGCTACAACAGGCCCGAGCAGAATTGAATCGCGATGGGAACGGCAAGCGGTACTGGGATATGTACGAGCACCATCTTCAGAAGAACGCGGCAGCACAGACACTTGATATCTCGCATGTTGTCGAAGCGTACAAGGCCTCCACAAACCGGCAAATTAAGAATCCAATAAGTGTTGACCTATCCGAAGGGGGTACGCATAATGACGGACACAATGAAATTGCCCGACAATATACGAGACTACTTCCGGGAACAGGGTCGGATTGGCGGGACCAAGCGCAACGCGAATCTCACGCCTGAACGCCGCAGAGAGCTTGCGAAAAAGGCTGCCAGGGCGCGCTGGGCGAAAGCGAAGAGTTCCAAGAAGAATTCCAAGAAGAAGTAGGCGGGGGAGACTATGAAAACAGCGGTCATTTACGCACGCGTTTCGAGTCGTGAGCAGGAACAGGAAGGCTATTCGATCCAGGCGCAGTTAAGGCTCCTTCGCGAATACGCTTCTAAGAAGGGGTACGCGACTCCTACGGAATTCGTCGACATTGAGAGTGCGAAAAATCCCGGAAGGAAATCGTTCGGAGAAATGGTGTCCAGCCTAAGGCGTTCTAAGAACTGCCGCGTCGTGATCGTAGAGAAAACCGACCGCCTCTATAGAAACCTTAAGGACGCTGTGACCCTCGAAGAACTCGACCTAGAGATTCATCTCGTGAAAGAAAACGAAGTAATTTCTAAGGACTCGAAATCTCACGCGAAATTCGTCCATGGCCTTCGTCTGCTGATGGCCAAGAATTATTCCGACAATTTGAAAGAAGAAGTCAAAAAGGGCATGACCGAAAAAGCCTCTCAAGGGATTTATCCCGGAAGGGCTCCCTTCGGATACCGGAATAATCGTGCCCTAAGGAACCTCGAGGTACACCCGGAAAATTCCGAGATCGTAAAACTGATTTTCGAAACGTATGCGACCGGTAAATATTCCTTGTCCGATCTAGGAAAATTCATAAAAGCAAGAACCGGAAAATACATCAATCGTTCGTACCTGCATACGATGCTAAGAAACAAGTTCTATGTAGGGAGTTTCCAGTGGGGCGGGAACACCTATTCGGGCAAGCACGATACGTTCATTTCGAGGAATCTTTTCGAAACCGTTCAGGACGTTTTCGATGGTCACAATAAGCCCCGGTACCAGAAACACGACATTGCTTTTCGCGGACTGCTGACCTGTGCGCACGACGGCTGCACGATCACGGCAGAACTCAAGAAGCAGAAATACGTTTATTACCGTTGCAGCGGCTACCGTGGAAAGTGCGAACTCCCTAGGTTTAGGGAAGAGGAGGTTTCTAGCAAATTGGGCGAACTCCTCAAGAACATACATATCCCGGATGCGATCCTAGAACGTATTCAAGAATCGTTGAGAAGTGACCAGGTACGCATGCGGAATGTATCCGCGCAGCAGCGACAGAAGCTCGAACAGCGACTCTCGGATGTTCGCCGTCGAATGGATCAGGCGTACACAGACAAACTAGACGGAAGGATTACTGAGGACTTCTGGGAACGCAGATCGGCTGACTGGAGAGCAGAGGAACAGCAGATTCAGTTTGCAATTAGCGGACTTCAGGAGCAGTCAGAATCGACAAACCTGCTTACCATTGAAAGGATTTTAGAACTCGCGAACAAGGCTTATTTTCTGTATGTTACGCAAAAACCTGCGGAACAAGCCCAACTGCTCAGAAAAGTAATTTTGAACTGCTCGATTGACGGCGCAAGTCTCACGCCCACATACAGAAAGCCCTTTGACGTGATATTCAAAAGGGCCAAAACTGAAGAATGGTCGGGGAGAGAGGATTTGAACCTCCGACCCCCTGGTCCCGAACCAGGTGCTCTACCAGGCTGAGCCACTCCCCGACGTCGTGCAAACTGAAGATGTAGGACGGAAGCCTCACTGCCGCTTCCACGAGAATTATATCAGACTGCTCAGGTCTGCGGCGGGTTCGCCTTAGCCGCAACCAGAGCGACTCGCGGCGACGGGAGAAAGCGGCTTCCGTTCGTTTCTCGTCCGTCCACGCATTACTATTCTCAGCTGCCTTCTCGTTCTGCACCGTTGCGCGCGACAATCCGAACCTTACATCTGGGCCAAGGATTACAATTCTCATGTTCAGAGTTCCGGCTGATTGCGCCGAACCGGACCCTCTAAGCATTCAATGACTTAGTGTCCGCTGTAGAGCGCGCAGCGTTCAAGCGTGCTGGTCAAATTTCGGCAAGGGTTCTCCCGCTCAGCGACGTAAGCAGTCTCAATCGCACGTGCAGGTACCTGCGCCGAGGTGCGCAAATTTCATCTAGGGCAGGGCGTTCCATTGCTATACACAAGATCGATCTCGCCGCGGCTCCGAATCACCGCAACTGTAGTGACATTCATATTGGGGCTCTTTCCCTTCTCGCTCGCGCAGGAGGGCGGTTCACTTACCACCCGGCAGGTTTCGCCCGGAGTTTCGGTCAGCACGGTCCTGCAACAACTGAGCGCCGCCGAGAATCCGCTCTCCGGTTCTGTTCCGCACGGAACTGCGACCGCCGACACGGTTCCGCTGACGCTGCTCGATGCCATCGATCGCGGGTTGAAGTTCAATCTCGGGCTCGTCCTGTCACAGCAAGGGACTGCTTCTGCGGAGGCCTCTCGTTTGCGCGCGCTTGCGGATACGCTACCCAACTTCAACGCCCGTGTCGCCGAAAGCGTGCAGCAGGTCAACCTCGAAGCATACGGATTCGACCGGCCCGGCATGCCTTCCATCGTCGGCCCGTTCGGAGTTTTCGATGTGCGCGCTAGCGTCACAGGGAACATCCTCGACTTCCGCTCGATGTACAACCGGCGAGCAGCCAACGAAAATCTGCGCGCCGCAAAACTGTCATACCAGGACACACGCGACCTCGTCGTGCTCGTCGTCGGAGCGTCATACCTGCAGGCAGTCGCGGGAGTCGCGCGAGTCGAAGCCGCGGAAGCGCAGTTCAAGACCGCACAGACCATTTACAACCAGGCTGTCGATCTGAAGAGCGCGGGCATGGTGCCCGGAATCGACGTCCTGCGCGCGCAGGTCGAAATGCAAACGCAGCAGCAGCGATTGCTGGTCGCCCGCAACGACCACGAAAAGCAACTGCTCAGCCTTGCTCGCACCATCGGAATGCCTCTCGGGCAGAAGTTCACTCTCGCCGACCGCATCCCTTACGCCGCTCCGGTTCCCATCAGCTTCGATGAGGCTCTGCAGCGTGCCTACGAGAGGCGCGCTGACTACTTGCGCGCGCAGGCACTCGTCTCCAGTGCGGAACTGACCAAGAGGGCAGCTCAAAGCCAGCGACTGCCGTCATTGGGCGGCACAGCGGATTACGGCGTGATTGGCAAGCGACCCGGCGATTCGCACGGAACTTTCACCGCGGCCGCAGCCGTTCGCATGCCCATCTTCGATTTCGGGCGCATTCGCAGCGATGTCATGCAGGCCGAAGCGCAGCTTCAGCAGCGTCGTTCTCAGCTCGATGATCTCCGGGCACGTATCGAATTCGAGGTTCGCACCGCGTTTCTCGATGTCAACGCTGCGACGGAGCAGCTTCAGGTAGCGACCAGCGCCTTGGATGTCGCGCGTCAGCAGGTTGCACAATCGCAGGATCGTTTTGGCGCCGGCGTTACTAACAACGTCGAACTCGTGCAGGCACAGGAAGCGCAATCGGCAGCTGAAGAAAATTACATAAGCAGTTTATTCGCGCATAATTTTGCCAAGCTCACCTTGGCGCGCGCACTGGGCGTCGCCGAAGACGCCACAAAGAAGTTCTTAGGAGGAAAGTAAAGTGGCTGAATCCGGGAAAACTAATACCCAAGACATCGAAGTCCAGGATTCGGGCGCTCGTGAGACGGGGACTGAAGAGAACTCGGAACTGTCGAAGGCGAATCGTGCGGGGTCATATTTTCGCGAGCATCCCGGCGTCAAGTGGGGCCTGATACTCGGACTCATCATCACTGTCGTAGGCGTAATGTTTGTATGGCAATACTACTCGGTCCGCGAATCCACCGATGATGCGCAAATAGATGGCCACATCACTCCCATCAGCTCGCGCGTTAGTGGAACCGTTATCGAAGTCAATTTTCGCGACAACTCCAGCCTGAAAGCCGGTGACGTGCTCGTGCGCCTCGATCCCAGGGATTACGAGGTCGCAGTCGCGCGTGCGGAGGCCGAACTCGCCGATGCTCAGGCGTCTGCCAACGCCGCCCGAACCTCGATTCCGATCGGCAACGTCACCACGACGAACCAACTCGCCACCGCGAATGCCGCTCGTAACGCCGCATCGCGTGAGGTGGATGCCGCTCGTGCTCGTCTGCGGGAAGCGGAGGCCAACTTCCAGAAGGTCTCGCGCGATCTCGATCGCATGAAGCAGCTCATCGCGAAAGATGAGATCTCGCGTCAGCAATTCGACGCCACCGTTGCAGCCGCTGATGCTGCCCGCGCGGCTGTTGATTCTGCCCACGCCGGAGTGGCCACTGCCGAGAGCCGTGTCGCGCAGGCCGAAGCCGGCGTGCGCACCGCCCAGACCGCACCCGAGCAGGTGAGCGTTATCCGGTCCCGCTTCGGAGCGGCGACCGCGAGCGTTCAGAAAGCAGTGGCCGTCCTCCAGCAGGCCCGACTCAACCTCCACTACACGGTTATCGAAGCGCCCACGAACGGGATCGCCAGCAAGCGCGCTGTGGAGGTCGGACAGGTCGTTCAGGCTGGCCAGCCTCTGGCAGCGCTGGTCGACATAACGAACGTCTTCGTCACTGCAAACTTCAAGGAGACGCAGCTGAAGGATATGCGTCCCGGCCAGCCGGTGAAGATCCACGTCGATGCGTACGACCGCGAGTTCAATGGCCACATTGACAGCATCGGTGGCGCGACCGGCGCGCGTTTCAGTCTGCTCCCTCCTGAGAATGCGACCGGCAATTACGTGAAGGTAGTGCAACGCATCCCGGTGAAGATCACCCTCGATAAGGGTGAAGATCCCAAACACGTTCTTCGCCCCGGCATGTCCGTAGTTCCCACCGTGTACATAGGCAAGTAGTACGGAAGTAGAGGTGCCCTACATCTGCTCTCGTGGCAGATGTGGGCCTTCATGCTTCCGCACCTCGCGGGCAGCTTCGGCTCGACGACCGACGAACAACGTGGGTGTTCACCTCTTATCCAGTCGCCAAATGCCATCATCCTGCGTATGACAGGCTGGCTCCCTCAACGCGGCTGCGAGTTTCGCGCTAGAATCTCTGGTCGTGAGAACAGCCATTACCGCCGGCGCTCTGTTCACCCCGCTTGGTCATATTGAGAACGTGGCCGTTGTCATCGAAGACGAACGCCTCGTGGGCGTCGGCCCGCGTTCTGAGGTGGACCTCGGGTCCGCCGACGTGCACGAATTCCCGAAGGCGATCCTCGCTCCCGGATACATCGATCTCCACATCCATGGTGCGGCCAATTACGACCTCATGGACTGTGACGCCGCCGGACTCTTTCAGCTCGGACGCTTTCTCGCGAAACACGGCGTCACCGCTTATCTCCCGACCACCATCACCGCGCCCATCGACCACATGCTCCGCGCGCTCGATCGCCTTTCCTGCGCGATCGAGGAGTTCGAAACGCGCACGCACCACGAGCCATTCGCCATGCCGCTCGGCATTCATCTTGAAGGGCCATTCGTCAGCTACGCGCGACGCGGTGTCCACGCTGCGGTTCACATCCTGCAGCCATCGGTCGAACTTTTCGAGCGATTCTGGACTGCCTCCCGCGGGCGCATCGTCATGATGACCATCGCCCCGGAAATGCCTGAGGCGCTCGCCGTGATCGCCGAAGCAAGTCGTCGCGGTATTTGTGTTTCCATCGGCCACACCAACGCCGATTATGAGAAAGGCTGCGAAGCGATTGCCGCCGGCGCGCGCCATGCCACGCATTGTTTCAATGCCATGCGCCGCCTTGAGCATCGTGATCCGGGCGTACTCGGCGCCGTGCTGGCCGATCGCAACGTAACCGCAGACGTCATCGTGGACGGACTCCACGTACATCCGCCGATTGTCGATGTGTTTCTCCGCGCGAAGGGAATCGACGGCGCGGTGCTGATCTCGGATGCAACCAGCGCGACCGGCATGCCGGACGGCGTCTATCGCCTCGGCTCATTCGAAGTCACCGTAAGCGGTCTTCGCTGCGAGTCTTTCGGTAAACTCGCCGGAAGCGTGCTCACGCTCGACGTCGCCGTCCGCAATGTCGTGAGGTTCGCCGGATTGCCTCTCGCGGACACTGTCCGCCTAGCGTCTTACAACCCTGCTCGCGTTCTCCGCCGCGAGTCGCAGTACGGCCAATTGAGGCCGGGTGCCCAGGGCGACCTCGTCGTGCTTTCGCCCGAAGGCGAAGTCCTCCGCACCTTCATCGGTGGTCGCCTAGCTTGAAGGCCTGCGAGTGAGAACACGACCCCGTCGTTCTACATGCCCAACTTCTGTCGCGCGAGCGGCCTCGCGTACGCGCCCGTAGGGTTGTGGGCATTGATCGTCAGTATCTTCTTATATAGCTCCTCTGCCTTTTGCTTCTCGCCTGTCTTCTCGTAAGCCTGCGCAAGCATCGCCAGGATAAACGGATCCCGCTGGCTCGCCTGCTGGAAATCCGCCACGGCCGTCTTGTACTCGCCCAGGTAATAGGCAACATAGCCGGTCAGGTACGGATAGAAAATCTGCTGGTCCTTGTCGCCGGTCTTGTCCAGCGCGGCCTTTGCCGCGGCGACGTGCTTCTGCGCCTCTTCCTTTTGGTTGCGGCGCGCTGCAATCCTCGCCTGCGCATGCTCCCAGCGGAATTGCCACAGCGCAAGCTGTTCCGGCGTCAGGTCCTTCTGTCGAATCGCAGTGTCATACCCGCGCTTGTACCAGATGTACGCATTGTCGATCTCGCCTGCTTCCAGGTACAGGCGCCCCAGTTCGTTCGCGATCTCTGCCGCACCCGTGTAGTCGTTCTTCGTCATCCGCTCGTTGAAGATCGGCTCGTGATACTTTGCCGCCTCGCCGGGCTTGCGTTCAAATGCCCACGACATGGCCATGGTGCGCTGCGCCTGCGCTTTCTGCTCCGGCTTCGCCAAGTCGATCGCGTGCTGGATGTGCTTCCGTCCTTCGGCGTATCTGCCCTCCAGGTCGAGCGTGACGCCCAGCGTCAGGTGCGCGTCATAATTCTTCGGGTTCGCCGCAATCTCTTTATTAAGGAGTGCGACCGCCTCATCGTACTTGCCCTCCTGGTTCATCTTTCGAGCCTGCTGCACCGGATCGTTCGGGTCCGCGGCAGCCTGGCCCGAGGGCATCTGTGCGGTGGTTGCGGTTGCCAGCAGTACAACGGTCAGAAGCAAGCGTACGTTTTTCATGGCGCGGAATTATGTCACGTCAGGCCACTTCGTGCACGTCGCCTTGGAACGTCCGGCCTTCAGGCTATCCGCCGTCACCGCTAAGCTCAAATGTCCCTTAGAGATGCAACCACGTGCAGCAGCTTTGGAATCACATCCCGCAAGTCACGAAAAGTCCTGCGCGCGTGTGCCCAACTGCGGCGGTGAATCCAAGGGAGTTCGTAATGCGGCCCCGGTTCCAAGTCCTCCTTCCTCTTCTCCTCCTCATGTCCACCTTGGCCTCAGCCCAAAACTTCACTTTCAAAGACACGGATTACCCTGTTGGTCCCGACCCACTCAGCATCAAGAGCGCGGATCTCACCGGTGATGGCAAGTCCGACCTCGTCGTCGTCAACTCCGCAAGTAATCGCATTTCCGTATTGCGCAACAACGGTAATGGCACGTTCCACCGCGCTCGAGTTCGCCACTGGTGCTAGGCCGGTGCATCTCGCGCTAGGCGATCTGAACACCGACGGCAAGCTCGACGTCGCGACCGTGAACGCCAGTGCGAACACAGTTTCCATCTTGCTTGGGAACGGTGACGGCACTTTCAAAACCTGGACCGACATCGCTGTAGCCGGCGGCCCAAACTCCATCGCCACCGGAGACTTCAACAAGGATTCGAAGCTCGACCTTGCAGTCGCCAGTCAGGCCACTCAAAAAATCTCGCTGCTCTTGGGCCCGGCACGGGCGCACAGCCCATGTGCCCATTGGTCACGGGAGCGGGTGATGCGGTTCACTGAGTTTTAGGACATGCAGGCCAATGATTGACCTGAGAGTCAATGCTGCCCCCTTTGCTACCAAAGCGCGAACAATATCGGTGTGCGCCCGCGCACATTGGTCGGGCATTCGCCTGCGCGGCGGTGTGTGGCGCAGTTCCGCTCGCCGCCAACGCCATGGTGGCGGGGCACCTTCCGTCGGATGTCCCAATCGGCATTGCCGCACTGGTGGCACTCGCCTTGTCGCTCTCAATCGCGCTCATCGGCATGCTCATCCGTGCCCGTGCGCTCCATCGCATCAACTCTGAGCTTCAGCGCACTCGCGACTTGGCCGCCCACCGCGAACACGAGCGCGATCTCGCGCAGCAGGAACTCATCCGCAAACTCGAGTCCGAACGCGAGCTCGCCAAAGAAAAAATGCAGTTCGAGGCTCAGCTCAGCGATTACGAAAAATACGCCTCACTGGCGCAGCTCGCTCTCGGCGCCGCCCACGAGATCAACAATCCGCTGCTTGGCATCCTCTCGCATCTCGAACTCGAACTCGCTGAGGCCGAGCGCGAAGTGCAGATCCAGTCCGGTGACGCGCACCGCATCGCCTCCGAGGAGCGCCGTGCTGAGATTCTTCAGTGCATCGAAGGCGCGAAGCGCATCTCATCCGCCGTCCGCGGACTGCTGAACTACGCGCGGCCCGGCCCGCTGCTCATCAGCAAGATCTCGCTTTTCCGGTTGGTCGCCGACTGCATCAACTTCGTCGCCCATCAGCCGATGTTCCGGGGCATCGAGTTGACCGCGCACATTCCTCCGGACCTGCCCGTCATCACCGCCGATGCCAACCAGCTCTCGCAGATCGTCATGAACCTGCTGCTCAACGCCGCGCAGGCCACCATCGAGGGCGGACGCATCACGGTCTCCGCCGACAAGGTCAAGTTCGAAGAGATGATCGAGCTTGCTGTCGCCGATACGGGGCAGGGAATTCCCGCCGACATCTTGCCGCACGTCTTCGAGCCGTTCTTCACTACCAAACGCGGAAAAGGCACCGGCCTCGGACTCAGCATTTCGCAAGCTTACGTTCGCAGTCATGGAGGAGACATTCGCGTCGAGAGCCTCCCTGGACGCGGCACAACCGTTCGTATTCGTCTGCCGATACGGCAGGAAGGCCGCCCGCTCCTCGAGAGCGATGAAGAGGTCGTAGTCTAATGGCGTACTCCATCCTTGTAGTCGATGATGAAGCTTTGACCTTGCGCACCATCGGGCGCGCCTTGCAGGCCGAGGGCTACGACGTCACTGTCGCCATGTCCGCCGAAGATGGCCTCAAGCACCTCTCCACAGACAAACCCGACCTCGCGCTGCTGGACGTGGTTCTTCCCGGAATGGACGGCATCGAACTCCTCCGCAACCTCCGCAAGCAGAGCCCCTCAACCATCGTCATCATGATGAGCGCCTACCACATGGTCGATCGCGCCGTTGAAGCCATGAAACTCGGCGCCTATGACTACCTCATCAAGCCCTTCCACATCGTCGACATGCTCAACACCATCAGCCGCGCCAGCGAGATGCTCACCCTCCGCGTGCGAGTGCGCGATACGGTCCAGACGCAGAAAGGGCGTTACGATTTCGGCCGCGTCGTCACGCACAGCTCCGCCATGCGTGCCATGCTGGAGATGGCCTCCAAGGCCGCCCTTAGCGATAAGACCACCATCCTCATCCAGGGAGAGAGCGGCACCGGCAAGGAAGTTCTGGCGAAAACAATCCATTATCAGTCGCCACGCGCGCAGCAGGTCATGCTCGAACTCAACTGCGCCGCGCTTCCCGATGCGCTGCTTGAAAGCGAACTCTTCGGCTACGAACCCGGCGCATTCACCGATGCCCGCCGCCGCAAGGAAGGCCTCCTCGAAAAAGCGAATGCAGGCACGCTCTTTCTCGACGAGATCGGCAACATGTCCTTCAGCGTGCAAGCCAAGCTGCTCAAGGTTCTCGAAGAGGGAACCTTCATGCGCCTTGGCGGAACGCGCCTCATCACCGTTGACGTGCGCATCATCGCCGCCACCAACAAAGTCCTCAGGGATGCTGTCGCAAAGAACGAGTTCCGCGAAGACCTGTTTTATCGCCTGAACGTCGTCCCGCTCTTCATCCCACCCCTTCGAGAGCGCCGCGAAGACATACTCCCGCTGGCTCTCGACATCATGCAGCGCTACAACCGCGATCTGAAGAAGAACTTCACTGGCTTCACTCAGGCCGCTGCCGAACTCCTCAAGCAATATCCATGGCCCGGCAACATCCGCGAACTCAAAAACGTCATCGAGCGGACCATGATCCTCGCTCCCGAAGGCGACATCGACGGCGTCAGCCTCCCTGAAGAGATCCGCGAGTTTGAACCACCAGAAGCGCTCGCTCTTGCTGCCGGCACGCCCTTCAGCCAGTTCGACATCGGCCCCGGCGGCTCACAATTCGTCTCCCTTCGCGAATTGGAACAGCGCTACATCCACGAAGTTCTCGCCGCAACCGGCAACAACAAGACTGCCACAGCCCGCATCCTCGGCATTCACACCACGTCGCTGATGCGTCGCTTGAAACGCGAAGATTCGGAAGAGTAGAGCCCCGACGTATCAGCAGTCTCTTGTGACTGCGCTCGCTCCTCGCTGCAATGAATCGGGCAACATACGCCTGCCCTGTGGGAGGTAATCATGCGTGCTCTGCGTTTGCAGTTGCTCAAGCGGTCAAGTGCACGGCAGCCGAAGTGACCGTCAAGCCCCAGTCAAAATTCAGGACTAAAAAAGCCGCTGCGCGGCAGCAGCGGCATAGAGGAGTCCAACTCATCCAGAGAGAACAGAAGATGCTGCTGAAGGCTTGCCGTGGCAAACCCAGCACGGTAACAGGAGGGCATATAAAAATGCCGTCGCACAACGGTACGGCGAAAAGGTCGCAGCCAACCCGCCGTCCGCGTCGCCACCTTACAACCTCTGCACCCTCATAGTAGTGTTGTTTCAGTGCAATTCGTTTCACACTGCGAACATGTTACGAATTCAGAACACCGAACTCCCCGCTATTTCTTAACGACCTCTCCACCCTTCATCACCCACACCGGCTTCTCCAGCACCGAGATGTCCAGCAGCGGATCACCCTGTACAGCCACGATGTCCGCGAATTTCCCCGGCTCTAGTGTGCCGATCTGGTCGGTCCATCCCAGCAGTTCCGCCGCGTCCACCGTCGCCGACCGTAGCGCCTGTGCCGGAGTCATCCCCAGCCGCACGATCGTCCTGAACTGTTCCGCCGGAGAAATGCTCCACGGGAACGCACCCACATCCGTGCCGAACGCAATCTTCACTCCTGCCTTCAGCGCCCGCTGAAACGTCGCCTCGTGCACGCCGACCATCTTCGGCCACACGCCGCCGCGTCCTTCCGCGACCCACTCGCCTGCCTTGAACGTCGGCACGTACCAGATCCCCTTCTGCTTCATGATCGCAAGGTCTTCGTCGGCGATGTACGTCCCATGTTCGATCGTGTCCACCCCCGCCAACACCGAGTTGTGCACCCCCTGCAACGCCGTCGCATGGCTCGCCACCCGCTTTCGCTGACGATGTGCCTCGTCAACGATCGCCTTCAACTCATCCAGCGTGAACGTCGGGATGTCATCCAGCACTCCATCCGGTCTCAGCACGTAAGACCTGTCCGAATAGACTTTGATCCAGTCCACGCCGTAGCTTAGTTGTTCGCGCACCACCTTGCGCACGCCTTCGACGCCGTCCGCCTCCTGCACGCCCTTCGGCATCTTCGGCTGCAACTCCCACGCATACCCCAGCAGCGGATACGCGCCTGTCACGTTCATGGCCCGCCCCGACACCTGCATGCGCGGACCCGGCACGATTTCCTGGTTGATCGCCTTCTTCAGATCCACGTCCGCATATCCCGCGCCCTCAGTCTCCAGGTCGCGAATCGTCGTGAACCCATGCTCCAGCGAAAACCGCGCCGCCCTCGCCGCGCGCAGCGTCCGAAACGGCACCGACTCCTTCAGAATCTGCTCGTCATAATCCGCTGCCATGATGTCGCCCTGCAGCAGCACATGCGTATGGGTCTCGATCAGTCCCGGGAGGCACGTTGCCATCTCCACGCGCTCGCCGATCTCGCTGGGTGTCCGCGGCTTCAGGTCCTCGCTCGTGATCTGCTTGATGCGGTCGCCCTCTACGACGATTGTCACGGGGCCCTTCTTCGTCTGTCCGGCCCGGACATCGACGATTGCACCGCACCGGACGTAGGTCGTCTTCTTCGGCGCCTCAGCTTGCTTTTCATTTCTTGGAGCCTGCGCCCACGCCGTCGTGCACGTCGCCAGGATTGCCGTCCACATCCAAAGTCCTCGTCTCATCCACGCCCTCGCAATCACGTCTGTGATGTCGTGCTCCAGTGCCGCCCGCTGTTGGCGGATCTGGGATGTTCCGCGCACCAACAAAGCAGCCCAGCTTATTCCTCCCCCTGACCCACTTCAAGCGGCCAAAGAAAAACGCCGGCGGCAACCGGCGTTGATTTCCAGATACAAACCACTATTGGCCGACTGCTTGCTTCTCCGCCTCCATGCTCAGCAACTTCTGCTTCCTGTCCGTTCCCCATCGATAGCCACCCATGCCCCCGCCGCTCTGCACCACGCGATGACACGGGATTGCGATAGCCACCGGATTCGTTGCACATGCTCTCGCCACCGCCCTCGTCGCCGTCGGCTGCCCGATTGCCTTCGCGACCTCCGCATAGCTCTTCGTCTGCCCGTACGGTATTTCCTGCAAATGCTTCCACACCAGTCGCTGAAACGCCGTGGCCCTTATGTCCAGTGGCAATTCCTCCGTGCGCTCGCCCCCCTGCATCTGCGTCAGCAGCGCACTGACCCATCGTTGCAGGATCGCCGTACTGCGTTGCAGCTTCGCTTCTGGATACTCCTTCCTCAGGCCCTCTATCAGTTTGGTCTCCGACTCGCCCAGAGTGATCGAACAGATGCCCTTGTCCGTCGCGGCCACCAGCAGTTTCCCGACGGGC
>Ga0196976_1000998_pt1 | contig 14571 bp, 15 predicted proteins | sample S3v_513CmetaG_FD_148644 | JGI IMG/M metagenome (GOLD analysis project Ga0196976, IMG submission 148644) | Soil microbial communities from Anza Borrego desert, Southern California, United States - S3+v_5-13C | ecosystem: Environmental > Terrestrial > Soil > Desert | place: USA: California...
CGCGGATCTGGCGGCGCTCGGCACGCACGCCAACGCCACCAAGGACCTCCGCCGGCTGGACGAATCGCTGGCCGCGCACGGCCGCGCCGACCGGCTGTCCGGCGGCGACCCGACCATACGCTGGAACCGCGCGCACGCCCTGCTGCTCGCCGGGCGGCTGGAGGAGGGATTCGCCGCGCACGAGGCGCGCTGGCTGGCGCGCGGCTTTCCCACCGCGCCGCGCGGCCTGCCGCAGCCGCTCTGGCGCGGCGAGGACATCGCCGGCCGCACCATCCTCCTGTACGAGGAGCAAGGGCGCGGCGACGTCATCCAGTTCGTCCGCTACGCCCCGCTGGTGGCGTCGCGCGGCGCGCGGGTGGTGCTGGAGGTGGGGGCGGACCTTGTCGACCTGGTGCGCTCCGTGCCGGGCGTCGACGCCGTGTTCGCCCGTGGCGAGCCGCTGCCGCCGGTGGACGTGCAGTGCCCGCTGCTCAGCCTGCCGCACGTCTTCGGCACCACGCTGGCCAGCGTCCCCGCCAACGTTCCCTATCTCTCCGCCGACCCGGCGCGCGTCGCCGCGTGGCGCGGCCGTCTGGCCGGCGACGCCGCCGGGGCGGAGCTAAAGGTGGGGCTGGTCTGGGCCGGCAACCCGGCCTTCGCCACCGACCGCGAGCGCTCGCCCGGCTTGGCCGCCCTGCTGCCGCTGCTGGAGGTGCCGGGCGTGCGCTTCTACGGCTTGCAGCTCGGCCCCGGCCGCGACGCACTGGCGGGGCGTGCGATGCCGCCAGCCTTCACCGATCTGGCGCCGCACATCGCCGACTTCACGGACACGGCGGCGATCATGGCCAACCTGGATCTGGTGATCTCGTCCTGCACGGCGCCCGCCCACCTCGCCGGGGCGCTCGGCCGGCCGGTGTGGGTGCTGCTGTCCTTCGCGGCCGACTGGCGCTGGCTGGCGGAGCGCGCGGACAGCCCCTGGTACCCGACGGCGCGCCTGTTCCGCCAGCCCCGTCCCGGCGACTGGGCGGCCGTGGCGGCGGCGGTGCGGGCGGCCCTGGAGGAGACGGTGCGAGGAGCGGCGCTCAGCGCGCCAGCGTGATGCGGAAGTGCACGCCGCGGTCCTGCAGGCTGCGCGGGCCGGGCAGGTCCACGTCGCGCAGGCCGTGGCCGTAGTACACAACGACGCTGGCGCCGGGCAGCGGCGCCCACAGCACGCCGGTGCCGACGCTCCACACCGATCCCGGCCCGGCCGCGTCGCCGCGGCGGTTCCAGGCGCGGCCGGCGTCGGCGAACGCCGCCACCTGCACCGCGCCGGTGTCGCCGCCGCCGTCCGCCAGCGCTGCGTGCGCCACCGGCACCCGCAGCTCGACCGACCCGACCAGCGCATTGTCGCGCACCATCAGGTTCTCGCGGTAGCCGCGCACGCTGGCCAGCCCGCCGACGGCGAAGCGCTCGATGGTGGGCAGCGCGTCGCTGGCCAGCTGCACGTCGCCGCGCAGCACCAGTTGCACGCCGCCGTCGCCGAAGCGGCGGGCGAACTGCACCTGCCCCAGCCACGCGGCGAAGCGGCCGTCGGCCGCCCCCTCCTTGCGCGTGGCGCCCATGACCGGCAGGCCGACGCTGAAGGTCGAGCGCGCCGCCAGCACCGTGTCGGTGCCGCGCGTCGTCCATGACTGCGCGGCGCGCAGCACGCTCACCGTCGTCGCCCCGTTCTCGGCCTCGGCCGAGAAGCTGAACGGCTCGCCCAGCAGCCAGTTCTCGCTGCGCCGGTGGGCGAAGGTGAGGTCGAGCGTCGCCGCCTCCGTCGCCGTGCGGTGCACCGGCTGGCTGATCCCGGCCTCCAGCGTCCGCGTCTTCGACACGATGTCCAGCGCGGAGAACGGCGCCTCCACCACGCGCGCCTTGATGCTGTCCACCGCCAGCCGCACGCGGGTGTCGGCCGCCGTGACCGGCATCTCCACGGCCGCCCCCAGTTCGGTCGTGCCGCGCGTGCGGGCGAGGCGGAACCAGCTCTGGTCGCCCCAGCCGCTGAGGTTGCGCAGGCCCAGGTCGCCGCGCGCCCCGGTGCCGCCGGTGGTTGGCGAGCGGTCGTTGGAAATGGTGACGCCGCCGCCCAGCAGCGGCGCTTCCCGAACGCCCAGCGCCAGCACCCCCTCGCCCGGCCGCAGGCCCGGCGCCAGCCGGGCGTCCAGCCGGTCGACCAGCGGGTCCTGCAGCAGCACCTCGACTCCCTCGCGCAGGCTGTCGATATCCAGCGGCGGCCCGGCCCGCCGCTCCAGCCGGCGCACGACGTAGGCGGGGGCCATGCGCTCCAGCCCGCTCACCTCGATGGCGGTGAGGCGGCCCTCCACCACCTGCATGGTGACGATGCCGTCGCGCACCGTCTGGTCGGGCAGCACGACGCCGGAGTTGATGAAGCCCCGGCGCACGTACAGCGCGGTCAGCGCCCGGCGCAGCTCCTCCAGCTCGGCCGCTCCCATGTCGCGGCCCAGGTACGGGGCGGCGGTGGCGCGCAGCTCGTCCGTCGGCAGCGCCGTGTTCCCCACCACGCGCAGCTCCGTCACTCGCACGCGCGGCTCGCCGGCGATGGCGGGCGGCCGTTCGGATGGCGGCGGCGGCGGCAATTCGAAGGGCTGCGGCCGGGCGAACCCCGGCAGCGCCGGCCGCGCGTCGCCCGGCCGTTCGGCCGGCAGAGTCTCGGCCGGCTGGGCTGCCAGGGACCCGGACAGCAGGGTCGGTCCAACGGCGCTCAGCAGTGCGAGGAGCCGGACGGAACGCGGGTGGCGGCGGGAAAAGGGCACGATACGCAAGTGTACGGTGGGCGGGCGCCCGCCACCATAGTGGCAAAGCGCGCCGCCCGCAAAGGCCAAACGGGAGGCTGTTTTCAGCCCTGCATCGTCACGTTGCAGTCATATGAAAATATGTGTCCCTGGGCTGTGCTACACCTGCGGGCGCAGGGTCAGGCGCACCTCGCCGCCGTCCGTGTGCTTGTCGACGCACTCCCACGCGCGCTCCTCCAGCTCGGGATAGAGCAGCATGGGATCGCGGTCGTGGTGGACGACGATGGGGCCGGGCTCGCCCTGCTCGATCAGGCGGATGACGGCGGTCATCGGGCCCGGCGGGGCGAGGCCGCGCACCTCGATGTGCAGGGCGTTCCCCTCGCGCCACGTCTCGCCGGGCATGCGGACGACGGCGGCGGGGGCGGCCGTGTCGGTGCTGCCGCCCTCGCGCTTCAGGCAGATGCGCCAGTGGCCGGGCGCCAGCTCGCGCCCCACCGACATGAAGCCCTTGCCGGCCAGCACGCGGCGCAGCGGCGCCGGGTCGAACGGCGCGTCCAGGATGAAGAAGGCGCCCGGCGGCACCTGGGTGGAGGCGTGCATCACGGTCGCGAACGGGTCCTGCCCCTGCGTCAGCAGCGGCCGCACGTCCAGCCGCGCGCCGCAGTTCTCCTCGGCCTGGGCGAACCAGTCGTGCGCCGGGGCAGCGCCGGGCGTCGGGGCCGGGGTGGGGGCGGGCGCGGCGCCGCGCACCAGGGCGATCAGCCGTTCCACCGGCGTGCCGGCGATGGTGGCGGCGTCGTCCAGGCGGATCAGCGCCGGCAGGCGGTGCGCGCTCAGCAGCCGGCTCAGCGCGTTGTCCGCGCCCAGCGCTGCGGTGATGCGGCCGGCGGCGGCGGGGTCGGCGCGCAGCGCGTCGGACAGCAGGGATTCGGCGGACAGGTCGGTGGTGGACGGCATGGCGGGACCTTCTGACTCAACGTGCCCAGTAGAGAGGATCAACCCCGAAGACGAAGCGGTGCGCCTCCAGCACCACCGCCCAGGCGGCGACCCCGGCCAGCAGCCGCGCCCAGCCGATCTCGTGCCAGACGAACCGCTGCCGCCCGGCCAGGATGGCGGCGAAGGGGACGACGCTGGTCTCCTCGCGGAACGTGCGGGCGGCGGCGCTGCGGGCGCGGCGCAGCACCCAGTCGTTCTTCACCATGGCGAACAGCGCGATGGCCGCCATGGTGGCGAACAGCACGACGCGCCGCGCGTCTCCCGTGGCCTGCAGGTGCAGCACCGCCCACAGCAGCAGCCCCAGCGAACCGGGGAAGCGGGTGACGCGGTAGATGCCCGCTGGCTCGCGCGGCGACAGCGGCTCGCCGGCCTTGGTGGACAGCCGCGCGGCGATCAGCACGAAGGCCATGGGCATCAGCGCCACCGCCAGCTGGTGCGCCCAGCCGGCGGGGGTGAAGAAGAAGCCCGCGGTGTCCCCCGCTGTGTCCACATCGCGGTAGGCCACCACGAACAGCGTCAGCGCGGCCAGCGACAGGACGGAGTGCAACGCCATGAACCCCGGCCGCCCCAGCCGCGCCACCAGTGCCGGCCGCACGCCCGGCCAGGACGGCACGGCGTGGCTGACGAACAGCAGGAGAGCGGCGGCGAGGTACAGGGAGGTCGGCATGGGTGGGGTTCTTCCGGTGCAGACGCGATCCTACACCCCGCAACGTGGGGTCCCGTCTTGACGAGCGTCAAGCGTGGCTGTGGAACGGGTTCTTGGGACACGGAAGAACACCGATAAACACAGATGGTGTTCATGGATACCTGGATCCGTGTTCATCCGTGGCCCGCATCGCGGGCATCTGTGTCCATCCGTGTCACGAAAAACCTACCCTGCCATCGGCACCGTCACGAAGAACCCCGTTCCCTTCCCCGCGCGCGACCGCAGGGCCAGCGGGTGGCCCAGCAGGGCGGCCGTGCGCTGGGCAATGGCGATGCCGAAGCCGCGGCGGCGGTCGGAACGGCCGGTCGCCAGCTCCTCCACGATCGACGACAGGTCGGGTTCGGCAAGGCCGGTGCCGGTGTCCCACACCTCGATGCGCAGCCGGTTCCCGCGCCGGCGCGCGCCCAGCAGGATACCCCCCTTCTGCGTGAAGCGCACGGCGTTGGCCAGCAGCGGGCGCAGCAGCTTCTCCAGCAGGTCCGGGTCGCTGCGCACGTCCACGCCGGCCGGATGGACCTTCAGGCGCAGGCCCTTGGCGTCGGCCTTCGGGTCGAACTCCCTCAACAGCCGTTCCAGCACGTCGTCCACGGGGAAGGCGCGCGGCGCGGGCGTCACCAGCCCGGCTTCCAGCGCCAGCACGTCCAGCAGCGCGCGGATCATCGCCTCGCAGGCCTGCGAGGCCTCGCCCATCTTCTCGCACAGCTCGCGCGAGGAGGCGTCGGGCATCCGCCCCATCAGCAGGTGGTGAAACAGCTGCATGGCCTGGAACGGCTGGCGCAGGTCGTGGCTGGCCGTTGCGATCAGGCGGTTCATGTTGGCGCGTCGCTGCTCTGCACTGACGTCAGTATTATAACTTTCGTTCGATGCGTCTTTGCTATTCTTATCCACGGCAACCCGGCTCCGGTGGAGAACTGAGGCGGGACTATTCTGTGACATTCCCTGCCGAGTCAAATGTGACATTTGTCACGAGCGTCGAGACAAATGCGCAAGCACCGCATCATACGGCCTCCGACCCCTTGCGGGACCCGCTGGCATGCGCCCGGCGCACCGGTCTATAAAGGAGCCATGACGAATCGTCGCACGCCCCCCCGCGCCCTCGCCATCGCCGGCCTGCCGGTTCCGCTGGAGCTGCGGGAGAGTGCCCGCGCGCGCCGCATGACGTTGCGCGTGGACGCCGGGCGCGGCCTGATCCAGGTGGTGGTCCCCGTCGGCCTGCCGGACCGCGAGATCCAGCGCTTCGTCACCCGCCACGACGGCTGGGTGCGGGAGCGACTCGCGGCCCTGCCGCCGCAGCTGCCGTTCGCCGACGGCGCCGTGGTGCCGGTGCTGGGCGTCGACCACGTGGTGCGCCACACGCCGGACCTGCGCGGCGGCACCCGCTGCCAGGATGGCGTCCTCCTGGTGGGCGGCCAGCCGGAGCACGTGGCGCGCCGCGTGCGCGATTTCCTGGCCGCTGAGGCCAAGCGCGAACTGGCGGCCCGCGCGCGGGACAAGGCCGCGCGGCTGGGCGCCCGCGTCGCCGCGGTGACGGTGCGCGACACGCGCTCGCGCTGGGGCAGCTGTTCCTCCACCGGCCGGCTGTCCTTCTCCTGGCGGCTGATCCTGACGCCCGACGCGGTGCTCGACTACGTCGTCGCGCACGAGGTGGCGCATTTGAAGGAGATGAACCACTCCCCCCGCTTCTGGGCGCTGTGCGCCGGCCTGACCGCAGACGTGAAGGCCCCCCGCGCATGGCTGCGCGCCAACGGCGCGCGCCTGCTGCGGTACGGGTGATGACCCGTTCCGATTCCCTGGTCGTCCGCGTCCTGCTGACCGCGCTCGTCGCCTTCGGGCCGCTGTCGACCGACCTCTACCTGCCGTCGCTGCCGGCACTGGTCGGCGTCTTCGACACCGACATCGCCACCGTGCAGCTCACCCTGTCGGTGTTCCTGGTCGGCTTCGCCGTGTCGCAGCTGGTCTACGGGCCGGTGTCCGACCGCTTCGGCCGGCGGCCGGCGCTGCTCGGCGGCATCGCCATCTATCTGGTGGCCAGCGTCGCCTGCGTGTTCGCCGACAGCGTCGGCCAGCTGATCGTCGCGCGCTTCTTCCAGGCGCTGGGGGCGTGCTGCGGGCCGGTGGTGGCGCGCGCCGTGGTGCGCGACGTGTTCGAACGCGACCGCGCGGCCACCGTGCTGGCCTACATGTCCATGGCGATGACTCTGGCCCCGGCGGTCGGCCCGGTGCTGGGCGGCATGCTGACGCAGGCCTTCGGCTGGCGCGCCAACTTCGTCACGCTGGCGGTCATCGCCGTGGCGGTGCTGGCGGCGACGGCGACGCTGCTGCGCGAAACCAACGTGCACCGCGACGCCGAGGCGCTGCGGCCTTCGCGCCTGCTCACCAACTACCTGCGCCTGTTCCGCGACCGCGGCTTCGGCGGCCATGCGCTCACCGCGGCCTGCACCTACAGCGGCATCTTCGCCTTCATCTCCGGTTCCTCCTTCGTGCTGATCGAGCGCGTCGGCCTGTCGCCGGCCGCCTACGGCCTCAGCTTCGCGGTGGTGGTGCTGGGCTACACGGCGGGCAGCTTCCTGGCAGGGCGGCTGACGCTGCGGGTGGGCGGGCACCGCATGGTGCGCCTGGGCACCGCCGTGTCGTCCGTGGGCGGCCTCGTCGGAGCCGCTCTGGCGTGGAGCGGCATCGTCTCCGTGCCGGCCATCGTGCTGCCGCTGTTCGTCTTCAACCTGGGCGCCGGGCTGACGCTGCCCAACGCCATGGCCGGCGCCGTCGGCCCGTATCCCACCATGGCCGGGCTGGCCTCGGCGCTGCTGGGCTTCGCTCAGATGGGGCTGGCCGCCGTGGTCGGCATCCTGGTCGGCCACCTGCACGACGGCACCTCGCGCCCGATGATGGGCGCCGTCGCCCTGGTGGCGCTGGGGGCGGCCGCGTTCCACCGGCTGCTGGTCACTCCTCCTCCCGCGCTCCCTCCGGGAACAGGCGGCGCTCCAGCCAGGTGAAGCCGATCGAGACCAGGAGGCTCAGCCCCAGGCCCAGCCCCGCCACCCAATAGAGCCCGGCGCCGCAGGCGATGCCCAGCGCGCCGGCCATCCAGATCACCGCCGCGGTGGTGACGCCGCGCACGTTGACGCCCTTCTGGAACATGACGCCCGCGCTGATGAAGCCGATGGCCTGCGCCAACCCCTGGATGACGCGGGTCGGGTCGACGTCGCCGCCGTGCCCGGTCTTCGCCACGTCGGCGTACATCTGAAGCGCCACCAGAGTCGTGGCCGCGGCGCTCAGCGCCACCAGCGTCTGCGTGCGCAAGCCCGCCGCCTTGCCGCGCGCCTCCCGGTCGAAGCCCAGCACGGCGCCGCACAGCACCGCCAGCAGCATCCGCACGGCGATCTCCCCGGCCCCCAGCTCCGTGCCTAACCCCATGAAATTCCTCCTTTTTGTCACGGGCCATGTGCGCTCGTGCGGCGCTGCTCAATTTTTTCGCCTTGGTGCGAATTTTTCTCTTTTCAGCGCCGCCCGTTCGATCTATGTAACGCGAACTCGCAAGCGCACGTGCCGCTGGCCCGCCCTCGCTGTCTCTGGCGACTGTGGTTATGCAACGACGTAACGCGTGATTTCCGACCGTCCCTTAAGCAAGGCGGCGATTTGGAGGTTACGATGGTTCATGTTGTTGTCGGTGGGCCCACGCTGCCCACCCGGCTCCGAACACTCCCCGTCCCGACCAGTCCGGATACACGGACCACGTCCAGTATGGGCGGCCTGAACGCCTGACCGGCTGTTTTCGGTCTGCTTCGCGCGTTCGGCCGCTCCGTACCCGACCCCACACACAGACTCTGTGCGTCCATAATCATCCGTCCGGGAGACTGGGATGACCGATAAGATTGCGCGCTTCTTCGAGGAGCGACGTCCGCAAACCCCGTGCCTCGTCCTCGACCTCGACGTCGTGGAGCGCAACTACCACGACCTGGCCGAGGCGCTGCCCGACGCCCGCATCTTCTACGCCGTGAAGGCCAACCCGGCGCCGGACGTCCTGGCGCTGCTGACCCGTCTCGGCTCCGCCTTCGACACCGCGTCGGTGCCGGAGATCCAGATGGTGCTGGCGGCCGGCTGCACGCCGGACCGCATCTCCTACGGCAACACCATCAAGAAGGAAGCGGACATCCGCCGCGCCTACGAGCTGGGCGTGCGCCTGTTCGCCTTCGACAGCGAGGCGGAGCTGGAGAAGATCGCCCGCGCCGCCCCCGGCGCGCGCGTGTTCTGCCGCATCCTGACGTCGGGCGAGGGCGCCGAGTGGCCGCTGTCGCGCAAGTTCGGCTGCGACCTGACCATGGCGCGCGAGCTGCTGCTGAAGGCCCGCGACATGGACGTGGAGCCGTGGGGCGTGTCGTTCCACGTCGGCTCGCAGCAGAAGGACCTGATGCAGTGGGACCTCGCCATCCATCAGGTGGCGATGCTGTTCCGCGAGCTTGAGGTGCTGGGCGTCGACCTGGGCATGATCAACCTGGGCGGCGGCTTCCCGACCCGCTACCGCTCCGACGTGCCGGAGACGACCGCCTACGGCCAGGCGATCTTCGACAGCCTGCGCCGTCACTTCGGCAACCACCTGCCCGAGGCGATCGTCGAGCCCGGCCGCGGCATGGTCGGCAACGCCGGCATCATCGAGAGCGAGGTGGTGCTGGTCAGCCGCAAGTCGGCCACCGACACCAAGCGCTGGGTCTACCTGGACATCGGCAAGTTCGGTGGCCTCGCCGAGACGATGGACGAGGCGATCCAGTACCCCATCGAGGTGCTGGGCGACCGCACGGACGATGCCGAGGAGGTGATCCTCGCCGGCCCGACCTGCGACAGCGCCGACGTGATGTACGAGCGCGCCGAGTACAAGCTGCCGCTGGACCTGAAGCCCGGCGACCGCGTGCGCATCCATGCCACCGGCGCCTACACCACGACCTACGCCGCGGTGGCCTTCAACGGCTTCGCGCCGCTGGAGCAGTACTGCATCTGACGACCCGGTCCCTCCCGGACACGAAGAAGGCCGCTTTCCGCAAGGAAAGCGGCCTTCTTCATTGGTGCGCTCAGTCGTTGGGTTTTCGCTGCGCTCAACCCAACCTACCCGGACGTCTCACGTAGGTTGGGTTGAGCGCAGCGAAAACCCAACGTCAACCCCGTTGCCCACGCATGAAAAAGGCCGCGTCCCCTGGGGGATGCGGCCTTATTCGGGCAATCGCGCCGGCGTCATGCGCGCCAGAACGGCTTGGAGACTTCGCCCTCGACGTCCAGGCGGGAGATGCCGATGTCGCGCAGCATGCGCTCGTCGAGCTGGGCGAGTTCGTGGCGGGTGACCATCCGCTGGTGCCAGACGGACAGGGTGTCGAAGAGGTGCTCGATGGTGTGCGAAAGCGCAAAACCGAAGGAGCCCCGGCCCGTGTGGGCCGAATGCAGAGCCGTAGCCATGGTGGTGTCCTGTTCTTTGTGCCGGGGGGCCGCCGTGCCTGTTGTCGGCATCGGGCCGCCGCGCCCCGTTTTTCGATAGAAAGATAATTACGCCTATGGCGAACGGCTGACCACCGCCGAAAGAACATGTCCGCCGTGAGGAATCCCGATGGCTGCCGCGGGCTTGTCACAGGGGAGGGGCGGGGTGGGGGCAATACGGCGCGAACCCTCTACCCCAACACCCCCGCGATCCGCGCCATCGCCTCCTCCACGCGGTCCAGGCGCGAGGCGAAGCACAGGCGCAGGTAGCCCTCGCCGCCCTCGCCGAAGGCCGTGCCGGGGGCGAGGCCGACGGCCGCCTCGTCGATGATGCGCTGGGCCAGCGCCATGCTGTCGCGCTCGCCGTCCACGCGGAAGAAGGCGTAGAAGGCGGCCGGCGGGCAGGTGCTGTGCACGTTGGGCAGCCGCTCCAGCGCCGCGCACACCGCGTCGCGCGCCTGCCGGCAGCGGTCCACCATCTCCACCAGGAAGGGTTCGCCGTGCTCCAGCGCGGCGATGCCGGCGTGCTGCACGAAGGCCGGCGTGCCGGAGGTGGAGTACTGCACCAGGTTCTCCAGCACCGGCCCCAGCGCCGGCGGCGCCACGATCCAGCCCAGCCGCCAGCCCGTCATCGCCCAGTTCTTGGAGAAGCTGTTGACGATGATCAGCTTGTCGTCCGGCTCCGCCACCTCCACGAAGGATGGCGCCGCCGGCCGGTCGTAGACGAGGCGGGCGTAGACCTCGTCGGAGATCACCCACAGCCCCCGCGAGCGCGCGAACTCCATCACGCGGCGCATGTCATCCAGTTCCATCATCCACCCCGTCGGGTTGCCGGGGGAGTTGACGAAGATGGCCCGCGTGCGCGGCCCGCAGGCGTCGAACAGCGCGTCCAGGTCGAGGTCCCAGCCGTGGTTGCCCAACCGCATGGGCACGGCGCGCGGCACGCCGCCCATCACCTTTACCGACGCCGTGACGTTCGGCCAGATCGGGCTGACCACCGCCACCTCGTCGCCTGGGTCGATCAGCGTCTGCATGACCTTCATGATGGCTGTCATGCCGGAGGAGGTGACGGTGATGCGCTCCACCCCCACCGGCACGCCGTGCACCCGGCCCAGATAGTCCGACAGCGCCTCGCGCAGGCGGGGCAGGCCGCGCTGGTGGGTGTAGAAGACCTCGCCGTCGCGGATGGCGCGGATGCCGGCCTCGGCGATCACGTCGGGCGTCGGCACGTCGCCTTCGCCGAACCACAGCGGGATCAGCCCCGCGCGGTCGCGGCCGTATTCGGCGATCAGCGCGATGGGGCTGTGCGGCAGGGCGGCGATGCCCGCGCGGATGTCGTATTCCATGGCCACCCCCTGGATGCCTCGCTTCTTCATAGATGGGCAGTGGCTTGCCTGTCCGCCAAGGAGGGCCTACCTCTTCGATCCCGCTACCACCGCCGGGACGCGCATCCATCATGATCGACACCATCGCCTTTGATGGCGACGACACGCTCTGGCACAACGAATCGCTGTTCTCGATGACGCAGGACCGCTTCCGCGCGCTGCTGGCGCACGCGGTGGACCCGGCCGACCTCGACCGCCGCCTGCTGGATACGGAGCGCGCGAACCTGCGGTTCTACGGCTACGGCATCAAGGGCTTCGTGCTGTCCATGATCGAGACGGCCATCGACATCACCGACGCCCAGGTCGACCCGCGCGCGCTGCGCAGCCTCGTGGAATTCGGCAAGTCCATGCTGGAGCACCCGGTGGAACTGCTGGACGGCGTGGCCGAGGTGGTGGAGCGGCTGTCCTCCCGCCACCGCCTGCTGCTGATCACCAAGGGCGACCTGTTCGACCAGGAGAGCAAGGTGGCCCGCTCCGGCCTTGCCGAGCGCTTCGCCGCGGTGGAGATCGTCAGCGAGAAGGACCCCGACACCTACCGCCGCATTCTGGAGCGGCACGGGGTGGAGCCGTCGCGGTTCGTGATGGTCGGCAACTCGGTGCGTTCCGACGTGCTGCCGGTGCTGGCCATCGGCGGCCACGCCGTGCACGTCCCCTATCACCTGACCTGGGCCCACGAACACGCCGACCCGCCCGAGGACGGCTACCGCCGCATCGAGTCCGTGCGGGAATTGGAAGGCGTGCTGGCGGGGATGTGAGGGGAAGTGGAAAACCACCCCCAGCCCGACCCCTCCTCCGTTCGGGCCGCCGGAATCCGGAGCCTGGCCAAAGGAGGGACCCGTCCGGACCGGACGGAAGAGGGGCTGGGCTGGGGGCGGTTTCTCAACCCGGCAGGGACCACTCTGCCACGGGCAGGGCCGCGGCGGCGTGTGACTTGACCGTGATCGCCTTGCGGCCGATCTCCACCACCAGGACCGCCAGCAGGATCAGCGACACCGCCAATGCCGCCCGCGCCATGTCGCGCAGCCACAGCCGGCGCTTGCGGACCTGCTCCAGCCCGCGGGCCGCAACCCGTTGCCGAGCCGCCCATTGCCGCTGGGCGAGACGGTGGTCGAGCCAATCGCTCGAACCCATGGTGCCCGTCGAACTCATGGTGCCTCCGCCTCCCTTCGGAACGCCGTGGCGGTAAATCGCATTCGCATATCTTTTGTATAAAATTTTAGGAGAATGCGCAAGAGCGGACTCGCTCCCCAGGTGCGTCACCGCGTCACGCCGTCAGGCGCTCTCCGTCTCAAGCTTGTTCGGCCACCCGCTTCACCGCCAACGCCACCATGCGCGCGTCCGACAGCGCGTCGTGCGCCTGCAGTTCGGGCACGCCGGGGAAGTGCCGGTGCAGCGCCCCGCTCGACACCGCCACGCCGCCCGCCGCGGCGCGAAGCCACGGCGCCACGTTGACGAACAGCGCGTCGGGGAAGGGCAGGGGCACGCCGTGCAGGCGGCCGTTCTCCACCAGCACGTCGTGGTCGACGCCGTTGGCCAGCGCTAGCGCCGCCCCGTCGAGGAAGACGGCGAATCGCTCCACCGCCGTGGCGAAGTCGACGCCATCGGCGTCGACGGCGGCCTGGGTGATGCCGGTCAGGTCGGTGAAATACCCGCTCAGCCGCGGGTTGATGCGCGGCTTCACCAGCAGCGAGAACGCCGCCGACTCGGCGAACCCGTCGCGCGGGTGCACGCGCACGGCGCCGATCTGCACCAACTCCCGGTGCTCGCCCGGTCCGCTCCAGCGGCGCGCGTGCGAGCCCTCCCAGGCCGTGTACTCCAGGTCGTAGACGACGATGGCGTCCAGGGTGCGGATCAGCCCTCGCTCGACGCCCACCGCACCCTCGGCTCACGGCTGAAGCCCTTCGCTTCGATCTCCGCGAGGTATTCGGCCCACAGCCGCTCCTGGTCCTGGCCCAACTCGTACAGGTAGTTCCAGGTGTAGATGCCGCTGTCGTGCAGGTCGTCGAAGACGATCTTCAGCGCATAGCGCCCGACCGTCTCCAGCCGCATGATGCCGACGTGCAGCTTGCCCCACTGGGTGATCTTCTGCCCCGGCCCATGCCCCTGCACCTCGGCCGAGGGGCTGAGCACGCGCAGGTATTCGGCCGGGTAGGAGAAGGTCTTGCCGTCGTCGAAGTCGATCTCCAGGCGCTTTTCCTCTTTCTTGAGGCGCACCTCGGTGGGCCAGTGCTTCGTGCCCCGCTCGTCCTGCTCCATCTTGGCCTCGATCGTGGACATCAGCCCGCCTTGCCGGCGTGCTCGTCGATGCGGCGCGCCTCGTCGATCAGCATGATGGGGATGCCGTCACGGATTGGATAGGCCAGCCCGGCGCGGTCGCTGATCAGCTCGTTCGCCTGCGCGTCGAAACGCAGCGGCCCCTTGGTCAGCGGGCAGACGAGGATCTCCAGCAGCTTGGGATCGACCCGCGCCTGGTTCTTGCCCTCGGTCGACGTTTCTTCGGGGCCCTGTGCGCTCATGTTCCTGGCCTGCCTTCTGGCGTTCTGTTCGATGATCAGTGGCGGTGCAGCGTGCGGTCGCCTTCCCGGCCGTCGAGAATGGCCATCTCGATCAGCGCGATCAAGAGTTTCGCGCGTTCGGCGAGGTCCGGCGCCTCCAGCAGCGCCTGTTTCTCGCACGCCTCGAACGGGCAGACCATGGCCAGCGAGGTGACCAGCCGTTCGTCCGGCGTGCACTGTATGTGGTCCCAGTTGGCCTGGATGCCCTGCGCCTTGAAATAGCACTTCAGCCCGGCGGTCAGCCGCTCGCGGTCCAGCGCGCCGGGGGCGCCGGGGGCGTTGGTCTCGTCCGCCTCCAGGTCGGCGGCGAAGCGCTCCCACGCCGGCACCACGCGGCGGTAGCCGCCGTCGGCCGCCGGCAGCTCGCGCAGGACGGAGAAGCGGCACACGCCGGTCAGCGTGATCAGGAACCGGCCGTCGTCGGTTTCGGAAAAGCTGGTGATGCGCCCGGCGCATCCCGTCTCGTACAGCGCCGGCGCCTTGGCGCGCGAGGCCGGGTCGGTCGGCTGGATCATGCCGATCATGCGGTCGCCGGCCAGCGCGTCCTCGACCATGGCCAGGTAGCGCGGCTCGAAGATGTTCAGCGGCAGCCGCCCGCGCGGCAGCAGCAGCACGCCCGACAGCGGGAACACGGGGATCTCGCGCGGCAGGCGTTCGACGGTGGGTTCGAAAGGCGTTCGGCTCATGCCGACGAATATAGGGCCGATGGG
>Ga0196976_1000999_pt1 | contig 14550 bp, 16 predicted proteins | sample S3v_513CmetaG_FD_148644 | JGI IMG/M metagenome (GOLD analysis project Ga0196976, IMG submission 148644) | Soil microbial communities from Anza Borrego desert, Southern California, United States - S3+v_5-13C | ecosystem: Environmental > Terrestrial > Soil > Desert | place: USA: California...
TCGCGTAATGTCGCTTCCCGAGAGATCACCGGTAAGCCGTGTGCGGGAAATCCGCACGCACGGTTTGAAAGGGGGTCTTGTGCCTCCGATTGCAAAACTGCGAAAGGACTAACAGGATCTACCAATGCACGAGCTCGACCGCATCCTCGACGCCATCCGCAGCACGCCGCGCGGCGTGCTGGTGACGATCGTGCGCACGCACGGCTCGACCTACCGCCGGGCCGGCGCGCGCGCGGTCATCGGCGAGGATGGGCGGGCCACGGGTGCGATCAGCGGCGGCTGCCTGGAGCGCGATCTCGCGGAGCGCATCCGGCCGTGGCTGGCGGAGATGCAGCCGCGCCTCGTCACGTACGACTCCACGCGCGCGGACGATCTCGTCTTCGGCATGGGCCTCGGCTGCCGCGGCGTGCTGGAGCTGCTGGTCGAGCCGTTCGACGAGGCGCACCCGCCACGGCTGACGGACTTCCGCTGGAACGGCCGCGAGCCGGTGGCGTGGACGACGACGCTCCCGGACGGCGAGGCGCTGGTCGAGCTGATCGCGCCGGAGCGCGCACTCGTGGTCTTCGGCGGCGGCCCGGACGTCCCGCCGCTGCTGGCGCTGGCGAGACAGGTTGGCTGGCGCGTCGATGCCGTGACGACCCGCGACCCGGTGGACGTGAGCGGCTACGACGCGGCGGTGGTGATGACGCACAACTTCGAGCGCGACGTGGCGATCCTGCGCGCGCTGCTGGCCTCGCGCATCGTCTACATCGGCCTGCTCGGCCCGCGCACGCGCGGCGACGAGCTGCTGGCGGAAGTGAGCGCGCCGCGCGACGCGCGGATCTTCAGCCCGGTCGGCCTCGACCTCGGCGCGGAGACGCCCGAGGAGATCGCATTGTCGATCGTGGCCGAGATCCAGGCCGTGCTGAGCGGACGCTCCGCCCGCGCCCTGCGCGACCTCGACGTCCCGATCCACGCCCCGGCCGACGACCGATGCCTCGCCTAGTGGCCCTCGTCCTCGCCGCCGGCGCCTCGCGCCGCCTCGGCTATCCGAAGCAGGGGGTGGTGTACGAAGGGGAGACGCTGCTCGCCCGCGCCACGCGCCTCGCGTCCGAGGTGGCGGACGAGGTGATCGTGGTGACGCGGGAGAACAATCCGGAGGCGGAGGAGGGGATGGCGTCGTCGATTCGTGCCGGCGTTGCGCTTGCCGGTTCCAACGCGCGCATTCTCATCACGCTGTGCGACCAGCCGCGCGTGACCGCCTCGCACTTGCGCGCGCTGATTGCCGTGGATGCCCCGATCGTGGCCAGCGGGTACGCCGGCATCGCCGGCGTCCCCGCGGTGTTCGCGCCGGAGCTGATCCCGGAGCTGCTCGCGCTGCGGGGGGACGTGGGCGCAAAGGCGATCATCGAGCGCCACGGGGCGGTGGTGGTGCCCTTCGAAGACGCCGCCTTCGACGTGGACTAATCTGGAGTGCGCGAGCGCCAGCTCGCGCACTCAATCGCGGCAGCGCAAGCTGCCGCGGGGGGGACAGCCTAGAACCGCCAGCGGGCTTCTACGGTGAACGTGTGGTGCGTCAAATCCACCTCCGAGCGGTGCCCCGCCACCTGCGCGAACTCCGCGCCCGCGCGCAGGCGCGCGGTCACGTCGAGCAAGTACGCCAGCGTCCACGCCCGCCCGCTCTCGCTGTTCACCTCGGCCGCGGAGTGGTCCTCATCCGACGTCCCGAACAGCTCGTAGCGGGCGCTGAACCGCTGCCGTCCGCGCTTGTACGACGCGAGCAGATAGCCGCTCCAAAAATCGGCCGCGACGAACGGCGTGTGGAGCCCCATGTACGTATCGCCGCGCATGTACTCGGCGGCGGCGACGAAGCGGTCGGGATCTCCCACCTCGGCGCTGAGCAGATGGAAGCGCGTGTCCCACGAATACTGATCGCCGTGCAGGGCGCGGTCGCCGTTGTTGTCGACGTAGGTGTACTGGAACCGGTCGAAGCGCACGCGCGCGGACCAGCCGGTGTTGCCGTCGAGGTCCCTGCCGAACGGCTGCGTGCCGCTGTCGCGCTGCAGGTGAAACGGGCCGGTATCGGACAGCGAGGGAAGCTCGGGAAGGGAGCGCGTCTCGCCGTACGCGGAGAGGCGGTCGCCGCCCGACCAGCCGCGCCACGCCAGGAGCGTCCCCATGGTGTCGTTGCCGCGGAAGGCCGTCGCCCCCGCGGCGAGCGTGCGGCCGGAGGCGGTGATGTGCCGGTACTGCACGTCCACGCCGAGGGGACGCACCTCCTCGCCGATCCACGCGTTCAGCGACGAGAAGCCGATCGTGTACGGCGAGGCCCAGTTGTCGTCCCGGTTCTCGCGCGAGGTCGGGAGAAAGAACGCGCCGGCGCGGAGCTGCACGTCGTCGAGCCCGAGCTCGCGGCGCAGCGTGGCGTGTCCTTCGATCAGGCCGTGCTCGGTGGCGCTGGCGTGCAGGGCCAGCCACTGCGCGGGCTGCCAGTCGACGCCGAGGTGCGCGTGCGCGTCGTAGTGCGAGCCGCCGCGGGCGGCGGCGTATCCCGTCAGGTCGAGGGTGGCGAGCAGCAGGACCGCGGCTGCGTGCATCGCGCGATTATGAACCGTCTGGAGTGCGCGAGCGCCAGCTCGCGCTCTCCATACGGGAGGCGCCAGCCTCCCGCCCGGCGGCAGCTTGCGCTGCCGCGATTGAGAGCGCGAGCTGGCGCTCGCGCACTCCAGATCAGGTACGCGGGTCGCGCCACAGGCCGACCATCTTGCGGCCGTAGTCGATGGTCACGAGAAAGCGCGACAGCAGGCGGTTGCCGACGCGCGCCTGGGCCACGTTCGCGTACTGCACGTCGATCGCGCCAAAGTCCGCGTCGGCGATGCGCACGTTCGCGGTGCCGCGACTCTCGGGGCCGGGGAGGACCAGCGTGTCGGGGGAGGTGGTGTCGACCACCGCGGCGATCTGCCGGCCGTCGACGAGCACGTGGATCATCGGCTCGGCGGGGAAGCGGTAGATGTACATCCCGCCGCTCTTGATCCCTTCCTTCTGGTAGGTGACCAGCCCCACGCGGTAGTCGATGCTGATGGCGTGCTTGCCCCACGCCTCGACGCCGATGATGGCGTCGGCCACGCCGCGGAGGTCGGCCGGGGCGGGGTCGATGCGCACCGTCTCGGTCTCGCTGAGCTGCACCGCGTGCGCGTAGAAGCGGCGCAGGGGGAAGCGCGAGTCGACGATCGTGCGCGGCGCGGCACTGCCGAGGATGAAGCGGCCGGGACGCCCGTCGATCTGCACGGTGGAGAGGCGGATCAGGTTCTGCTCGAGGGTGAAGGCGAGATTCACTTCACTCCCCACCGGCTCGCGGCTCCACGGCAGCACTCGTGCACACGAGAGCGACAGCATCGCGAGCGCGAGCACGGTTGCTCTCGCACTCGATTTGGATAAGATTCCCATCCCTTACACGCCGCGCTCTTCAGCGCAGGCTCTCAACGTAGCAACTTGGACGCCTGAAAGGAACAGCATGTCCACTCTTCCGGAGTTTCGTAACGAACCACTGACCGACTTCTCGACGGCCGCGAACAAGGCCGCCATGGAGCTGGCCATCGCCAAAGTCCTCGGCGAGGTCGGCCAGGAGCATCCCCTCGTCATCGGCGGCGAGCGCATCACCGGCCTCAAGACGTTCGAGTCCCACAATCCCGCGAAAAAGTCGCAGGTCCTCGGCAAGTTCCAGAAAGGCTCCAAGGAGCACGTCGAGCGCGCCATCGAGGCCGGGTGGACTGCCTTCGAGTCGTGGAAGCGCCAGCCGGTCGACGTCCGCGCCGGCCTGCTGATCGAAGCGGCGAGGCTGATGCGCGAGCGCAAGCACGAGTTCTCGGCGGTGATGATCCTCGAGGTCGGGAAGACGTGGGCCGAGGCTGACGCCGATACCGCCGAGGCCATCGACTTCATGGAGTTCTACGCGCGCGAGGCGTATCGCTACGCCGGCGAGCAGCCGATCACGAAGATCGAGTCGGAGGACAACGACCTGGTCTACATCCCCCTCGGCGTCGGCGCGGTCATCCCGCCGTGGAACTTCCCGCTGGCGATCATGTGCGGCATGACCACGGCCGCCGTGGCCGCGGGCAACTGCGTGGTGCTCAAGCCGTCGTCCGACTCGCCGTGGATCGCCTGGCGCTTCTTCGAGCTGCTCGAGGAGGCGGGGATGCCGCCGGGAGTGGTGAACTTCGTCAGCGGCGGCGGCGGCGAGGTGGGCGACCCGCTCATCCAGCACCCGCGCATCCGCTTCATCTCTTTCACCGGCTCGCGCGAGGTCGGCCTGCACATCAACGCCGAGGCGGCCAAGCATCGCGAAGGGCAGCTGTGGATCAAGCGTGTGGTGGCGGAGATGGGTGGCAAGGACGCCATCATCGTCGACCGCGAGTACTCGAATCTCGATGAGGCCGCGGGCGCGGTGGTGGCCTCGGCGTTCGGCTTCCAGGGACAGAAGTGCTCCGCCTGCTCGCGCGCCATCATCGACGAGGCGATCTACGACCGCATCGTGCCGATGATCGTGGAGAAGACCAAGGCGCTGCGCGTCGGCGATCCGACCACCGCGGACGCGCAGTTCGGGCCGGTGGTGAACGAGAAGGCTCTGCACTCGATCCGGTCGTACGTCGAGCGCGGGACGAACGAGGGCGGCAAGCTCCTCACCGGCGGCGAAGTGCACGAGGAGCAGGGCTACTTCATCGAGCCGACCGTGATCGCCGACGTCGATCCGAAGGCGACCATCGCGCAGGAGGAGATCTTCGGGCCGGTGCTGGCGATCATCAAGGCGAAGGATTTCGACGACGCGCTGCACATCGCCAACGACACGCAGTTCGGCCTCACCGGCGCGGTCTTCACGGAGAACGAGGAGAAGCTCGAGCGCGCCCGCGAGGAGTTCTTCGTCGGCAATCTCTACCTGAACCGCAAGTGCACCGGCGCGCTCGTCGGCGTGCACCCGTTCGGCGGCTTCAACATGTCCGGCACCGACTCGAAAGCGGGCGGCCGCGATTACCTCGGCCTGTTCCTGCAGGCCAAGGCGATCTCACGGAAAGTGGGGAAGCAGCCGAAGGTGGTGGCGGAGGCGAAAGGCTTCTAGGTGGATCCGGACCGGCGCGCGTTCTACGAGATCGTCGCCGGTCTGGCCTTGCTCGTCCTCGACGTCCGGAATGACGCCATCGTTCCGGACGTCCTCGGCTACCTGCTGATCCTCTTCGCGTCCCTCACGCTCGGGCGACGCGACGCGGCCTTCGCGCTGGCGCGCTGGCCGGCGATCGTGGCCGGGGTGGCCTCGGTGATGGTGTGGTCCTCGCGCGCGCTCTGGCCCGCGTTCGTGCAGGCGTTCTTCGAGATCGCGCTGATCTGGCTGCTCTGCAGCGGCGTGGTGCGTCTGGCAGAAGCACAGGAGAACGCGCCGCTGGCCCGCGCCGCCGCGAACGCGCGCTCGCTCACGGTGCTGGCGGGCACGCTGAATTTCGCCTACGCCGGACTGCTGTACGGTGCGCACATCGCCATTCCGTACGCCGGCATGGTGCTGCTCGCGTTCGGATGGTCGGTCGGTCGTGCTCATCGTCATGATGGTGATGGGACGCGCGGCACGCGAAGCAGGAAAGCCAGGATCACCGCAATGAGGAGCCGGTTGCTGGTTGCTGGGTTGCTGGTTCAAGGCGATGCGTGGCGACTCACGTAGCACCGCCTTGAACCATCAACTAGCAACGTCAATTGACGGCGCGCAGCGCCGTCAATTGAGCTTGAACGTCACCGTCAGGTTGAAGATCGTCGCCACCGGCTCGCCGTTCAGCGTGCCCGGCTTGAACTTCCAGCGGCGCACCGCCTTCTCGGCTTCTTCTGAGAGGCCGGCGGGGAGGCCGCGGATGACCTTCACGTTGTCTACATTGCCCTGCTTGTCGATGATCGCTTCGACCACGACCATGCCGGCGACGCGAGCCTGGCGCGCGGCGTCGGTATAGTTCGGCTCGGCGCGATCGATCGCCACCGGGGCCTTGACGTTGCCGCCGACGCGGAGCGGTCCGCTGGGCGGGGGAGGCGGCGGGGGAGGCGGTGCCTCGACTACCGGCGCTTCATTACCACCCGTGCCTTCGCCTTCGGTCCCGGTTCCGGTGCCGCCGACTTTGCCGCCGAGGACGCCGCCGATCTCGCCACCGGCCACGCCGCCGAGGGTGCCGCCCTGCACGCCGCCGAGCTCACCGCCGACGACGCCTCCGGCTACGCCTCCTTCGACGCCACCTACGACACCGGCGACCGCGTCGCCCGGTCCGTCAGTGGTGCCGCCGGACGATTCCTCCTCGACCACGGGGCCCGGATCGGGCAGAGTCTCGACGGGGGTCGGCAGCGGGTCGACTTTCGGTAATTCCTTGGGGATCTCGACGGGCGGTGTGAGCGCCGACGAGGTCATCGGTTTCGGGATCTCCACCGGCTTCGGCGTGGCACGCTTCGGTGCGCCGCTGCTCTTCGCGGGCGGCGGCGGGGGTGGAGGTGGAGGAGGCGGCGGAGCCGCGCCCTGGGAGATGAATGCGTTGATCGCTTTTTCGGAGTCGACCTTGTGCGTCGCGGCCTGTGTGCCGGCGAAGACGATTCCGCCGATGAGCAGTCCGTGCAGTACCAGTGAGGCCGCGGTTGCACTCAATCCGCGCCGGTCCGACTTCCGTTTACTCGACTCGAGCAGGTCTTTTTGCAGGTCCATAACACAGTGGTTATTTGCAAGCGAGTGACCACTTTTTACTTATTTGTTATCAGTGACTTACGGGTGCTTTTCCGATATCCTTCGCCGGTGCGACGCGCTCTGCCGTTTCTTCTCTTTTTGACCGGTTGCTCGACGCTGCAGCCGATCCCGGAAATGTGGCTGAACACGCCTGCGGTGGCACGGATCCGGGCGATTGCGCTCGACGAGCGCGGCAACGTCACGCAGGCGCTGCTGCCGCTGGCGGCGGAGCCGGTGACGGTCGAGGGAAACCGCCTCGTGCGCGACGGCAAACCGCTCACGGAGGCTTTCGCGGCCATCGAGTCCTTCGACTATGAAGACACCTGGGACGAGGTGATCTTCTCCGCGAAGCGCGACGCCGGCTTCGACATCGGCCTGGCCGCGGGGGACGGCAGCAAGACCAACTGGGCGCCGGCCGATCCGGCGGACGAAGTGCAGGTCCAGTGGGCGCCCCGCGGCTACAAAGCCAGCTACATCGTCCGCGCGACGCACGGGGACGTCGTGCGCACGCTGCACATCCCGACCTCACTCCAGCATGCGATCGACTTCGGCCAGGCCACGATCTACGACGTGGCGTGGGAGCCGGGGGGCGACCAGTACGCCGTGGCCTTCTCCACCCTCGATGCCTCCGACCGCGTGGAAGTGCTCCGCTTCGACGGCACCGGGCGGCGTGTGGCCGTGCCGCCGGCGCAGAAGCTGGCCGCGGACGTGGTCTCGTTCGCGCCCGGCGCGTACGCGTTGCGGCCGTTCGACCTGCGGTACGGCGAGAAGCTCCCCGTGGTGGTGTGGGTGGCGGACCGCTTCGAGTGGAGCGACGCGCGCGCCGCGCTGCTGCGGGAGGCGCGGGCGGCGGTGATCGTGGCCCGGAATCTCGACGAGGTGCTCTGGAAAACGATGAGTGAGACCGCATGGCTGGACGTGACCCGCACGTGGGTCGTGCTCAACGTAGGGCGGGCTTCAGCCCGCCTCCCCGGGGTAGGACGGGCTGAAGCCCGTCCTACGTTCATCGCGCCTGACGCTTCGATTCCCCTCGGCCGCTACCGGCAACTGGATCGCGTCATTGCCGTCCCACCCGCTGCTATACAATCGTTCGCTGCCGGCTTCATCGCAGATCAGTTGAAGAGGACCAGCCACCCGAATGGCAGTAGCCGATGAGAGCGAGAAGAAGTCGACGATCCGCGAGTATTACGAAGCGCTGCTGATCGCGATCGTCTTCGTCAACTTCGCCCGTATCTTCGCCTTTCAGGCCTTCAAGATCCCCAGTGGCTCGATGGAGGACAACCTGAAGATCGGCGATCACATCATCGTCAACAAATGCATCTACGGCCCGCAGGTGCCGGCGCTGCGCGGCCTCGTGCCGCTGCGCGACGTCGAGCGCGGGGACGTGATCGTGTTCCGCTATCCGGGCGATCCGTCCCAGGACTACGTCAAGCGCGTGGTCGGACTGCCCGGAGAGACCATCCACATCCGCGCCAAGAAAGTGTTCATCAACGGAAAGCCGCTGGACGAGCCGTACGTTCTCCATACCGACGACCGCGTGCTGCACGTCAATCACCCGCAGTCGTCGCGCGACCATTTCGGTCCGTTCGTGATCCCGCAGGGCGAGTACTTCGCGATGGGCGACAACCGCGACAACTCGAACGACTCGCGCTTCTGGGGCGGCGTGCCGCGCGCGCTGATCAAGGGACGGGCGTTCATGGTCTACTGGTCGTTCGACATGCGGCCGGCGCGAGGGACGTCGGCGCGCGAACGGCTTGGGGAGCTCGGCAAAGTCGTCGTCTACTTCTTCACGAAGACGCGATGGGAGCGGACGTTCTTCGTCGTCGACAGCAGGTATCACTACACGCCCGGCATCGCCAGCTATGGAAACGACTGATCGCGAGGATGCAGCGCCGGTGGAGGCACCGGCCGAGATCGTGGACGGTACGGTCATCGACCGCGCCGCGCACCCGATCTCCCGCCGCAGCATCCCCGAGAACGTCCTGAAGGTCCTCTACCGCCTGCACCGCAGCGGCTACCGCGCCTATCTCTGCGGCGGCAGCGTGCGCGACCTGCTCATGAACCGCACGCCGAAGGACTTCGACGTGGCCACCGACGCGCATCCGTCCGAGGTGCGGCGCCTCTTCCGCAACAGCCGCATCATCGGCCGCCGCTTCCGCCTGGTGCACATCATCTTTCAGGACCAGGTGGTGGAAGTGGCCACGTTCCGGCGCGAGCCGGAGCGCACCGCCGTGCTGCCCGAGGACGCGGAGAGCGAAGATTTCCTGATCACGGACGACAACACGTTCGGCACGCCGCTGCAGGACGCGCGGCGCCGCGACTTCACCATCAACGCGCTCTTCTACAACATCAGCGACTTCTCGGTGATCGACTACGTGAACGGCGTGGAGGATCTCCGCGAGGGGCGCGTCCGCGTCATCGGCGATCCCGACCTCCGCTTCCGGGAAGACCCGGTGCGGATGATGCGCGCCATCGAGTTCGCCTCCCGCCTCGGCTTCGAGATCGAGGAGGCCACGTATCAGGGCATCCTCCGCCACCGCAACGACATCCTGAAGGCCTCGCCGCCGCGCGTCTCCGAGGAGATCCTCGAGCTGCTGCGGCGCGGCTGGTCGCGCGGCGCCATCCGGCTGATGGTGGACACGGCGCTCCTCGAGCCGCTGCTCCCGGAGATCTACAACGCCATCCGCGGCGACCGCGCGCCGTACTTCTGGAAAATGCTGGAAGTGCTCGACCGCACGGTGCAGGCCGGGCGCAAGGTGTCGGACGCGGTGCTGCTCTCGGTGCTGATGCTGCCGTGGGTGCTGGACGAGCTGGAGCGGGAGGAAGAGCGCCGCGCCGCCGGCGGGCGCATGCGCATCGGCGAGGTGATCATCTTCATCCGCGACCTCACCCAGCCGCTCTGCGCGCGCATGTCCCTGGCCGCGGGGACGCGCCACCAGATCGAGCAGGCGCTGGAGACGCTGTGGCGTCTCCTCGAGCCCCCCACCGACCGCCGCGCCCAGTTCCGCGCCGTCTACCGCGAGCCGTTCAGCGACGCCCTGGCCCTGCTCGAGCTCTACGCCCTCTCGTCCGGCCGCTACGTCGACGTCTTCCGCCAGTGGCAGGCCTTCGCCCAGCGCGTCCGCCGCGCGCAGGAGGAAGGGGAGCAGGCGGCGGCGGGGCCGCGGAGAAGGCGGCGGCGGAAGAGAAATTGAAAATTGAAAATTGAAAATTGAAAAGCGCGCGCAAACAGCGGACATCGTGGCCGCGCTTTTTCAATTTTCAATTTTCAATTTTCAATTCATCATCACCACGCCTGTGCCCCCACAAGAAGTGATCTACGTCGACCACCACGCCACCACCCCCTGCGATCCGCGCGTGGTCGAGACGATGCTGCCGTACTTTACGGAGCACTTCGGCAATCCTGCCTCGATCGCGCACCATCACGGGCGGAAGGCGTCGATGGCGCTGGAGGACGCGCGCATCGCCGTGGCGCGCTTCTTCGGCGTGCTGCCGCCGGAGATCTACTTCACCGCCGGCGCCACGGAGTCGAATAACATCGCCCTGAATCTCGTCGGGCCGGACGAGCACCTCGTCACCGGCCCCGGCGAGCACAAGTCGATCCTCGCGCCGGCCTCTTCGAAGAACGTGACGTACGTGCAGCCCGACCGCGAGGGGCGCATCACCCCGGAGGCGCTGCGCGACGCGCTGCGGCCCGAGACAAGGCTCGTCTCCATCGAGGCCGCCAACGGCGAGATCGGCACGATCCAGCCGATCGCCGAGCTGGCCGCGCTCTGCCGCGAGCGGAAGATCTTCTTCCACACCGACGCCACCCAGGCGGCGGGGAAGATCCCGCTCGACCTGGGAAACGTCGACCTGGCCTCCTTCTCCGCCCACAAGCTCTACGGCCCGAAGGGGATCGGCGCGCTGTTCGTGCGGCGTGGCGTGCGGGCCTCGCCCGTGGTGATCGGAGGGGGGCAGGAGCGCAACGTCCGCTCCGGGACGGTGAACGTGCCCGGCGCGGTCGGCTTCGCCGAGGCGCTGCGGCTCCGCGCGGAGGAGATGGCGGACGAGGCCTTGCGCCTCGCGCAACTGCGCGACGAGCTGCGCGACGCGCTCGTGGAGCGCATCGACGGCGTTTTGGTCAACGGCCCGCGGGAGTTAAGATTGCCCGGGAACCTCAACGTCAGCTTCGCTCGCATCGAGGCCGAATCGCTGATCATCGCCATGAAACGTTTCTCGCTCTCCTCGGGGTCCGCGTGCAGTACGGGGGAGAAGGGGCCGTCGCGGGTGCTGAAGGCGATCGGGCTGGACGACGGGGCGGCCATGGGGTCGATCCGGTTCGGGCTCGGGAAATCCAACACGGCGGAACAAGTCCACATGTTGACCGATGACCTCCAGCGCGTGGTGCGGAGACTGCGGGAGCTGGCCCCCGCATGAGCGACGCCTCTCTGGGCAGCATCCTCCTCGTCGATCACTCGCGCGGCGCCCTCCTTTTCCAGGAGACCATCCTCCGCCGCCGCGGCATGCAGATCATGACCGCGCTGGCCGGCAGCGAGGGGCTGGCCAAGGCGCGCATGGAGCGGCCGAACCTGATCATCTTCGGCTACGACCTCTTCGACATGGCCGCGCCGGAGTTCTGCCGCGAGATCCGCGCCGACGAGGCCACGCGCGGCATCTCCCTGCTCCTGGTCTGCGACCGCACCGCCCCCGAGCACGGCGATCTCACCCTCTCGGCCGGCTGCAACGACGTGATCTTCCGCCCGCTGCAGAAGCCGGAGCTCGACGACAAGGTGGAGCGCCTGACGCGCATCCCCGTGCGCCGCCAGCTCCGCACCATCACCAAGATCGAGATCTCGGTCGAGCGCGAGGGCCGCTTCATCCTCGGGCGCAGCGTGAACATCTCCTCCAACGGCATCCTCGTCGAGGTGCAGCGCGCGTTGCCGCAGGAGGGACCGATGCGGCTGCACTTCTACCTGCCCGGCGATCCGAAGCCGCTGCAGATCCGGGCCGAGGTGCTGCGCGCCGAGTTCGCGGGGTCGATGGCCAAGTACGGAATGCGTTTCCTCGATCCCACCGCCGAGGATCGTGAGAGGATCTCGCGGTTCGTGCACCGACTGCGCTCCCGGGAAGCCATCTGAATGCCCACACCTATCGAAGAAGCGATCGAAGCCGCGCGGGAAGGGGAGTTCCTCCGCGCCCTGACCCAGTTCATCGACGCCTACGGCACCGACGAAGCGCCGCCGATCCGCACGCCCAAGGACGCCAGCGGCCTGTCGTGGTTCGGCCTCTCGATCGCCATCATGCAGAAGAAGTTCAAGCCGGCCATCGATCTCTGCCGACGCGCCGTGGAGCTGGAGTTCTACAACGGCGACCACTACGCCAACCTGGCCCGCGTCTACATCGCCGCCGGCAACCGCAAGAAGGCGCTGGAGACGCTGGAGCAGGGCCTCAAGCTCGTCCCCGAGCACGAGTACCTGCTGGACGTGCGCAAGAGCATGGGCGTGCGCTCGAAGCCCGCGGTGCCGTTCCTCGACCGCTCCCACCCCATCAACGTGACGCTGGGACAGTCGCGCCACGCGAAGAAGGAAGCGGAGAGCGAGCGGAAGAAGTCCTAGCGTCTGCCGGACATGCCGACGCTGCAGCACGTTCGCGAGCTTTCCCTCCTCGGCCCGGGCGGCCTCGTCGTGGCTGCCGACTCGGTTTTCCTGGGCATCCCTTTTCGTGAGGTCAGCCGTTCCCTCGTCACCGGTGAGGACGAGGCGCGCCTGCTGGAGGCGTGGAGCTCGCGCCGTGATGATGGTGAAGTTCGTCTCGTCGCGCAGGCTGTCCAGCGCGTGCAGCAACTCGTCCCGGCCGGTCGCCTCGTCACCACTTGCCGCTCTCGACGAGCACAAGCATTCCTGTTCGAAAGCGCGATGGGATTCACACGACGCCGGACGCTGTTGAACCGCGCATGAACTGCCCTGTTTGCGCAAACGTCAACCTGCTGATGACCGACAGGCAAGGAATCGAGATCGACTACTGCCCGCAGTGCCGCGGTGTCTGGCTGGATCGGGGAGAGCTCGACAAGCTGATCGAAAAATCGCTGCCGTCCCAAACGACGTCCGACGACCGCGGTTACTCCGACCGCACGCCGCACCGCGGCAGCTACGATTCCGACCACTCGTACCGCGGCGACTATCCCAAAAAGAAACGGAAAGAGGGCTTCCTCTCCGATCTTTTCGATTTCTGAGCGAGGCGGGCGTACCGCGACATCAACTCACTCCGCGGCGCCGCCTACCGTGAACGACCACGCGTACCAGAGCGTTTTCCGCTGCTCGTTCTGGTAGACCACGCGCACGCTGTGCCGGCCCGGCGTCCAGCGCCGCCGGGGCGTGAATTCGAGCGTGTCGCCGCGCCGGGCGTATTCGACCGGGTCGCGGTCCACGTACAGGTGAGGCTCCCCGAAAACAGGAGCGAGCTGCACGCGCACTCGCGCATCCGCGGCCACATGCGTGCCGTGCGCGGGCTCGACCGACCAAACCTCGGCCGGCGGGGTGGCGGGGCTCGGGCGGGACGGGTCGGGCGGCGGTGCCGCCTCGATGAAGATCGGCGCGGAGACGCGCTGTTCGATCGGCAGATGGGCGCCCGGCGGACTCTTGTCCGGCTCGTAGGAGCCGAGCAGGCCGTGCCAGACCACGCGGTACGTGCCGGTGCCGATCTTCGTCTCCGTCTGCCGCGACGAAACCGCCGCGTCGACACCCGAATCGGCGACGATCGTGGCCTGATGGCTCTCCCCCGCGCGGATGACGATCGGCGCCGACATGCACGCGTTCATCCCCGGCAGCCAGACATGCTCCCATTGCTCTCCGGCCGGCCGCTGCAGGCCGACCGCGAACGCGCCGTTGCAGTTCAGCAGGTAGACGTCGCGGTCCGCGGGTGCGGTGTAGGTCGAGACGATCGTCGTCTCCGGCCCGAACGGCCCTTCCTGCATGGCGTATCGCTGACGGTCGGTGACCACCGGCGCGCGCGGCACCGCCACCGCGGGCCGCTCCGGCGCGCGCGGCGGTTGCGGCTGCACGGAGGCCTCCTCGCGCGTGCACGCGCCGAGCACGACCGCCAGGGCCAGGAGCGCGGTGCGCCTCACACGCCCTCGACCACGATCATGTTCGCCCGCGCGCAGCTCTCGCGCACCTGCTTCGCCTGCGCGTACTCCGGCGAGTCCCGCCACGCCTTCGCCTTCTCGACGGAGTCGAACTCCAGCACGACCAGCCGCCGCGGCGTCCAGTCGCCGTCGAGCACCTCGCTCGCGCCGCCCCGCACCAGATACCGCCCGCCATGCGCGGCAATCGCGGCCGAGGCCAGCCGCTTGTACTCCTCGTAGCGCACGGGGTCCGTCACTTCGATGTCGACGATGATCAAGCCAGCCATGCACGCATGATGGCACGGCCGGCTTCGATCGCGTTCCGTTGTCGGTTTTCCACCCGCCCGCACACCCGTTTCCGGGTTCCGGGCGCCGTCTGGATGAGCAACGGGTGCGTGGATGGCGGAAAACAACCCCAACGGGTGCGTGGGCGGCGGAAAACTACTTCATGTACTTCCAGGGCTGCGCGAACGGGGCCGCTTTCTCGATGTAACGATCGACGTCCGGCGAGGTGTTCTTCATCGCGAAAAGTCTACAATGCGCCCCGAATGACCACACCCGCACCGACCGCCGCCGAGTTCTGGGACCGGCAGCACCAGATCGTCGCCAACGCGCCGTACTGGGCCTCGTACCCGCTCGTCCGCCGCTACGTGAACGAGCTCGCCACCGATTGCTGGTGGGCCTATCCGACGCACGCGTTCAAGGCTGCCTGGGGCTACCGGCCGCTGCA
>Ga0196976_1001000_pt1 | contig 14542 bp, 10 predicted proteins | sample S3v_513CmetaG_FD_148644 | JGI IMG/M metagenome (GOLD analysis project Ga0196976, IMG submission 148644) | Soil microbial communities from Anza Borrego desert, Southern California, United States - S3+v_5-13C | ecosystem: Environmental > Terrestrial > Soil > Desert | place: USA: California...
CCAAGGATACCTAATATCATCAGGACGAACGCAATTGTTTTTAATCTACTTGAAAATGTGTACATATTTTATGCTTTCAGTGTTCTACAATTATAATTCACTCTTTAGTTTCATCACGTAGTGGGTTACCTGCCAGCGCTCTTCCTGAGACAACTGGTTAGCATGAGACCCCATTGCGTTCAAACCGTATGTTATTACGTGGAATGTACTTCCCTCGGTAATATCCCTGTCCTTATAGCTGGGTACACCCAGGAATTTTTCCCTTTTTACAAGGTTTCCTTTTCCGTCACCTTTATCACCGTGGCAAATTGCACAGTAAATGGTAAAAAGCTGCTCACCTTGGGCAAGTTCAACTTCTTCCGCGCTAAAAGGTGATTTAAGGTTGGCTTTTGCCATCTCATAACCCTCAGTTGTGTTAGGATACTCATAAGGTGTAAAGCCTCTTGGGATAGATCCCTTTGCAGGCAGCTGGCCTTCCTTGCCATTAGGAAATGCATCCGACTCTGCATAAGTCTCATAAGCCACAGAATGCTGCATATTTGGCATATACTGGTAATTAGGCTCTTTTTCATTAAAGCAGGCAGTGAACCCTGCAGATACACTTACCAATAATGCTATTTTATATAATGCTTTCATACTAGATTAATGCTTTTCAATTACTTTAACTTCCACAGCACCTGTGTTCTCAAAGAAAGAAACCATTTGGTTCTCATCGCCGTGAACGGCAACTTCCATTAAGAAATGGTCGTCTGTTGTCCTTACATCAGGATTTTCAGCGCTTTTAAAAGGCCACAATTTACTCCTCAGGTAGAAAGTGATTACCATTAAGTGGGCAGCAAAAAATACTGTCATCTCAAACATTACAGGTACAAAAGCCGGCATGTTCTGGATATAGCTGAAACTTGGCTTACCGCCAATATCCTGCGGCCAGTCCTGGATCATCATATAATTCATCATAACGGTAGCAACAGACAATCCAACCAAACCATATAAGAACGAGCAGATGGCTATCCTTGTAGGAGCTAAGCCCATAGCCTTATCAAGGCCGTGAACAGGGAATGGCGTATAAATTTCCTCAATGTGATGATGTGCAGCACGTGTTTTCTTTACGGCATCCATAAGGATATCATCGTCATTGTATAATACATGTATAACTTTATTACTCATGATCTTAGTGATGATTAGATTCTGAATGTGAATGATTGTCGTGTCCTTCAAGCTCTCTTTTCTTTTTATACGTTTCGCTTGATGTCTTCATGATAGATTTAACTTCGGCCTGTGCAATAACCGGGAAGGTTCTTGAGTAAAGCAGGAACAACACGAAGAAGAAACCTATTGTGCCTATGTAGAAACCGGCATCTACAAATGTAGGCTGGAACATAGTCCACGATGACGGAAGGTAATCCCTGTGAAGCGAGGTAACGATGATAACGAAACGCTCAAACCACATACCTACGTTTACTACGATTGATATAACGAATGACACATAAATACTGGTCCTGATCTTTTTGAACCACATTACCTGCGGAGAGATAACGTTACATGTCATCATGAGTGCATATGACCACCAGTATGGGCCTGTTGCCCTGTTAAGGAAGGCATATTGCTCATACTCCACACCCGAATACCAGGCAATGAACAGCTCTGTTATATAAGCGACACCTACAATTGAACCCGTGATCATGATAATGATGTTCATTAGTTCAATATGCTGTATGGTAATGTATGCTTCAAGATTAGATACCTTTCTCATGATGATAAGCAGGGTATTTACCATTGCAAATCCGGAGAAGATAGCTCCCGCAACGAAGTACGGAGGGAAGATAGTAGTGTGCCATCCCGGGATAACCGATGTGGCAAAGTCAAAGGATACGATGGTGTGTACAGAAAGTACAAGAGGCGTTGCAAGGCCGGCAAGTACAAGTGATACCTCCTCAAAACGTTGCCAGTCTTTGGCCCTTCCGCTCCACCCGAAGCTCAATATAGAATAAACCCTTTTTGTAAATGGTGTTATAGCCCTGTCACGAAGCATCGCAAAGTCAGGAAGTAAGCCCGTCCACCAGAAAACAAGCGATACCGAAAGATAAGTTGAGATCGCAAATACGTCCCACAGTAGCGGTGAGTTAAAGTTCACCCAAAGTGAACCGAACTGGTTTGGTATAGGCAGTACCCAGTATGCCAGCCAGGGGCGGCCCATGTGGAATACAGGGAACAAACCGGCCTGAACTACCGAGAATATCGTCATCGCTTCCGCTGAACGGTTAATCGCCATCCTCCACTTTTGGCGGAACAATAAAAGTACTGCAGAAATAAGCGTACCTGCGTGCCCGATACCTACCCACCAAACGAAGTTGGTAATATCCCAGGCCCAGCCTACTGTCTTATTCAAACCCCAGGTACCAATACCTGTCCCTACTGTGTAGGCAATACAGGCAACACCCCAAAGGAAAGCTGCAAGCGATATAGAGAAAGCGATCCACCATTGCTTATTCGCCCTGCCCTCAACAGGCCTGGCAACATCAACGGTAACATCATGATAATTTTTGTCACCTATAATTAAAGGTTTTCTAATGGGTGCTTCGTAATGAGACGACATAATCCTTTATATTGTGTTTCTTATTAATACTTATTACTAGGTGTTCCTTACTTTTACCTGGAAGAACACATTTGGTTTTGTGCCGATATGCTCAAGCAGGTGGTACATCCTGTCACTCTCTTTAAGTTTGGTAACAGTGTCTTCAGGATTATTAACATCTCCGAATACAAGGGCACCTGAACCGCAAGCCTCTGAACATGCTGTATAGAACTCATCCTTCTCTACCGGACGGCCTTCCCTCTTGGCTTTCAGGATGGTGGCTTGTGTCATCTGGATACATAATGAACATTTCTCCATAACTCCCCTTGAACGAACGTTAACATCAGGGTTAAGTACCATACGGCCAAGGTCATCGTTCATATGGAAGTCAAACTCTTCATTCTTGTTGTAAAGGAACCAGTTGAAGCGGCGCACTTTATAAGGACAGTTGTTTGCACAGTAGCGGGTACCCACACAACGGTTGTAAGCCATGTGGTTTTGTCCCTGGCGGCCGTGAGATGTTGCCGCAACCGGACAAACAGTTTCACACGGGGCGTGGTTACAGTGCTGGCAGAATACAGGCTGGAAAACAACCTGAGGGTTTTCGGCCGGATCTTCCATATCACTGAAAGTAGATATCATATCCATGGCTCCCGAAACACTTTCTTTAACTTTTACATCCTCTGCAAAAGTATCTGCAGACGAGTAATACCTGTCAATACGCAGCCAGTGCATATCGCGGCTTCTCCTTACCTCAGATTTTCCTACTACCGGTACGTTATTCTCAGCGTGGCATGCAATTACACAGGCTCCACACCCTGTACAGGCGTTAAGGTCAATAGAAAGGTTAAAGTGGTGGCCTGTAGTCCTGTCAAAAGATTCCCAAAGGTCAACAGTAACTGCAGGTACTTCTTTGTGGTCTAACGATACAACCGGAACTACATTCCAAACAGAAGAATCCTCATTGTTGTATGTTTTAAGCGTGGTTTCCTTAACAATGTCGCCCCTTCCCATAAGGGTCTTTTGAAGCTGAACGCACGCAAATTCATGATCGCCGTCAGCTTTAGTAAGCTTAGCGGTTTGGAAAGAGTTGAAGTTGTTGTAAAGCGGATATGCATTCACGCCCACCATCATTTCTTTCTTCATGGCTGCCTTACGTCCGTAACCTAAAGCAAGGCCTATAGTTCCTCTCGCCTGCCCCGGCTGAATGATAACCGGCACTTTTTCAAGTTTCCTGCCGTTCACCTCGATAGTAGCATAGCTACCGTTAAGTCCGCCATTAGCAACATTATAATTCTTTAGTTCAAGCTTTTCGGCATCATACTGTGAAACGGTCACATAGTTATCCCATGATACCCTGGTAACCGGGTCAGGGAACTCCTGAAGCCATGGGTTGTTAGCCTGCTGCCCGTCACCGATACCTATCTTTGTATAAAGTACCAGCTCGAGATCCCCAGATGGTTTAGTATTCGCCAGCCTTGCCGCAGCACCGTTATAATCGGCGCCGGCAGATGTAGCTACAGGAACTGTTTCAGACACATGAACACCATCATGAACAAGCTGGTTCCATGTTTTGCCTGTAACAAAGCTGCTGTAAGAAGTTTTTAAATAATCGTAATATTCCTGGCTGCTGCCTGACCATTTAAGCAATGCTTCCTGGAACTGCCTTGTTTTGAACAATGGGCGGATGGTAGGCTGTGTTACAGAGTAGTAACCTTTAGCTATACTCACATCTCCCCATGATTCAAGGTAGTGTGGTGCAGCAGCTGCAATAGTTGTTATGGAAGCGGTTTCATCTTCTTTTTGGGAGAATGCAACCGAAAGTTTTACTTTTTTAAGACCCTCAGCAAAGTCAGCGCTGTTAGGCAGTGAATATACAGGGTTCACACCATTCATGATAAGGGTATGTACTTTTCCTGCCTTCATGTCATTCACAAGCCGGGCAACAGCCTTAGCATCGCCTTTCCTTACATAGCGGGCAACACCCGGGTTAAAGGCTTGTGATTGTAACGCATTGTTGATGGCAATAACAAGAAGCTGGGCATTAACATCGTCAAGGCCTGTCACCACAACACCGCGAGAACCTGCATCTCTTACCTGTTTTGCGGCGGCATCTACAGCCGCAGCATATTTTTTGTCAACAGAAGGCGCGCTTACAGAAGAACCTGTAATCACGTTATATATATGCACAAGTGCATACTTTTGCTGTGTAACGGTCAGTGGGATACGCTTGTCTGCATTGGCACCCGAAAGAGACATATTAGCCTCGTGCTTTGACATTTTACCGTTTTTAGGGATACGCCCCTCTGCATAACCGGTATCGCATCCTCCACCCTGCCAGTCGCCAAGAAAATCGGCACCCACAGAAAGGATAACATCAGCTTTACTGAAATCATAATCAGCAAGAGCCCTTTCACCATATACAGCCTGGTAAGCATCAAGCGCTTCAGACGAAGATACCGCATCATAAACAACATGCCTGAAATTTGGATATTTAGCGCCAAATTCAGCAATAAGCTTATCAGTAGAAGGGCTCGCCATGGTACCTGTAAGCACCACCACCTCGCCGCCACCGGCAGCTGCCTGAGAAAGGCTTGCCTTTACCCTGGCATCAACATCTTCCCATGAAGCAGGCTTCCCGCCAATCATAGGCTCTTTTAAGCGCATGCTGTCATACATAGAAAGCACTGAAGCATACACCCTTGCATTTGCTCTTATTTTAGACCCCGGCAGATAGTTGTTCTCTACCTTGATAGGGCGCCCCTCACGGGTTTTAATTAGTATGTTAGCGAAATCAAAACCATCGTTCATGGTAGTCGCATAATAATCTGCAACACCCGGTATGATTTCTTCCGGCTGAACTACATAAGGAATAGATTTGATTACCGGCCCTTCACACGCTGCAAGCGAAGCAGCTGCGGTGCTGAACCCAACATATTTCAAAAAGTCACGACGGCTTGTAGAAGACGAGGCCAGTGTGTCCTTGTCGCCAAGAAATTCATCGGTAGGGATCTCCTCAACAAACTCATTGTTTCTTAGCGTCTCAACAATAGAGCTGTTTTCATTAAGCTCTTCAACACTTTGCCAGTATTTTTTGTTTGATGCCATTGTATATAGATATTAGCTTCTTTTAAAATTTGATTAATAGTGACATTTACCACACTCTGTACCACCCATTTGTGCAGCAGTAAGCTTTTGTACGCCATATTTTTTGGCAAGCTCCTCGTGGATTTTTTTGTAGTAGTCATTGCCTTCAACCTTAACATCGGTCTCGCGGTGACAGTTGATACACCAACCCATGGTAAGCGGAGAGTGCTGCTTCATTACCTCAAAGGTTTCAACAGGGCCGTGGCATGTCTGGCACTCAATACCTGCAACAGAAACGTGCTGTGAGTGGTTAAAGTAAACAAAGTCAGGAAGGTTGTGTATCCTCACCCATTTAACAGGCTTTTGCTTACCTGTGTACTTTTGTGTAGCAGCGTCCCATCCTACAGCGTCATAAAGTTTTTTGATCTCACCTGTGTAGAATTCTTTTGAGTACTCTACATAAGTTGAATCTTTATCACCCTGGAATTCCGAGATGTTTTTGTGGCAGTTCATACACACATTAAGAGAAGGGATACCCGACGTTTTGCTCACCCTTGCAGAAGAGTGGCAGTATTTACAGTCGATGCCGTTGTCTCCGGCATGGATTTTATGTGAGAAGTGAATTGGCTGTATTGGCTGGTATTCCTGGTCAACACCTATCTGCATCATATAACCGTAAAGGAAGTATGAAGAAGCCAGCATAAGCAGCACCACGGTAACAAATACTAGGAACTGGTTTTTAACATAGGCTTTCCATACCGACATGCCGCGCTCTTTTTCAACAACTTCGATACCGTTTGCAGCAGATACCCTTTTAAGGGTTTTTGTCACCAATGCCAACATTACGACAAGCACTACCAAAACAAGCACAAGGGCACCAAGGATCAGGCTGTTTGAAATTCCGCCTTCGGCAGCAGCCGTAGCACCACCCTTATCGCCACCGCCTCCATTAGTAGGAGTCGGAGCCGGAGCAGAGGTATATGCCATGATGTTGTCAATATCCGCGTCAGTAAGCTGCGGGAAAGGCGTCATCACAGAATTGTTATTTTCAGCAAAAAGCTTTACAGCAACGGGGTCGCCGGCCTTTATCATCTCGCTGCTGTTCCTTACCCACCTGTATAGCCATTCACGGTCATGCTTATCGGCAACACCCCTTAACGCAGGGCCCGTAGATTTGGCATCAAGTTTGTGACATGCAGCACATAGAGAATTGAAAAGCTCTTTACCCTTAGCAGGGTCTCCCGCACCTTCAGCCGGGGCAGGAGCAGCCTCGGGAGCCGCCTGGGCCTGTGCCGGAGCATCAGCCTGTGCCGGAGCCGCAGTTTCCTGCGCAAATGTTGTAAAAGAGAAGGATAGCGAAAACGCGAGACAGAACAATAAAATTCTTGAAAACGAAGTATGGTTGCCCACTTTTTTCATATTAAAAATGATTATCGACTTTATATAGTGTAGTTTTTTCAGGCGTTGTGCATACACACTATGCTTTTTAAAAAACTCCCACAAAAATACGACTTATGTATAATTCTCAAACCTTAAATAAATCTTAAAGAGTAATTTATAACAATTCTAAATAAATTAAATTTGAGGCCTTAAAATATTTAGTCGTACATTTGTTTAAAACCCTGTTCATTATGAGAATTTTAAAAATTTCGCCTTACAGTTTAGCCCTTATCTGCCTTACTTTTTTTGGCTCAAAAGCTATTGCCCAGCAGTCAAATGTTTCTGTCATCCAGGATTCGCGTTTTGAACAATTATTGAGTGAGAAACGCAAAATAAACTCATCCATAACCGTTAACGACAAGTATAAAATTCAGATTTTTTACGGAGACAATGAGAAAGCAAGAAAAACACTGAATGAATTTCGCAGGGAATACAAAAACCTTGACGGTACCATTGTATTTGAAAGCCCAACGTATAAAGTATGGGTAGGCAATTTTAAGTCTAAAATAGAGGCCGAAAGAAATCTCCAGGAGATTAGGAAAAAATATCCTTATGCCTTAATGATAAACCCAAATAAATAAAAAATCCCGCGCTGCGGGATTTTTATTATATATGCTCTCAGGGATTATTTAAGCGTTTTCTTCACTTCAACTTCCTGGAATGCCTCTATAACGTCATTGATCTGGATGTCGTTGTAGTTCTTGATCTGCATACCGCAGTCATAGCCTTTAGAAACCTCTTTAACATCGTCTTTAAAGCGCTTCAGGGCAGTCAGCTCTCCGGTATAGATTACCACACCATCCCTTATCAGCCTTATCTTGGAATTCCTGAATATTTTGCCATCGGTAACCATACATCCTGCAATGGTACCCACCTTTGATATTTTGAATGTCTCACGGATCTCTGCCGTTCCGGTAACTTCTTCTTTAAGTTCCGGTGAAAGCATACCTTCCATCGCATCCTTAACATCATCAATGGCATCATAGATAATGGAGTAGTTCCTGATGTCAATCTCTTCCTTATCAGCCAAAGTTTTGGCACTAGCCATAGGACGCACGTTAAATCCGATAATGATCGCATCGGAAGCCGAAGCCAGCAATACGTCAGACTCCGTTATGGCGCCTACACCTTTGTGGATGATATTGATTTGTATCTCTTCTGTAGATAGCTTAGAGAATGAGTCAGACAACGCTTCAACCGAACCGTCCACGTCACCCTTAAGGATAATATTAAGCTCCTTGAACTGCCCAAGGGCGATCCTGCGCCCGATTTCGGCAAGAGTGATATGCCTTTGGGTACGTACCGACTGCTCACGGAGCAACTGTGTACGCTTAGCGGCAATTTGTTTAGCTTCCCTTTCATCTTCAAATACACTAAACTTATCACCTGCAGTAGGTGCGCCGTCAAGGCCCAGTACGGATATTGGTGTCGAAGGCCCTGCTTCTTTTATGTTATGCCCGCGTTCATCATGCATGGCTTTAACCTTACCGTGATGTTTACCCGCCAAAACATAATCGCCTACCTTCAGTGTACCACCCTGTACAAGCACGGTGGCTACATAGCCCCTTCCCTTATCAAGGAAAGCCTCTACAACAGTACCTACAGCAGGCTTGTTAGGATTGGCCTTCAGGTCAAGTATCTCTGCCTCAAGCAATACTTTTTCAAGCAGGTCTTTAACGCCTAATCCTGTTTTTGCAGAAATATCGTGCGATTGAATCTTACCGCCCCAGTCTTCTACAAGAAGGTTCATACCGGCAAGCCTTTCCTTGATCTTCTCAGGATTCGCGGTTGGCTTATCTACTTTGTTTATGGCAAATATTAGCGGCACGCCTGCAGCCTGTGCATGGTTTATGGCCTCCTTTGTCTGTGGCATGATGTCATCATCAGCAGCAATTACAATAATGGCAATATCGGTAACCTGAGCACCACGCGCACGCATTGCGGTAAACGCTTCGTGGCCCGGTGTATCAAGGAAGGTTATTTTCTGGCCATTATCAAGCGTTACACCATAAGCACCGATGTGCTGGGTAATACCGCCGGATTCGCCCGCAATTACATTTTCTTTACGTATATAGTCAAGGAGTGATGTTTTACCATGGTCCACGTGGCCCATTACGGTTACTATCGGCGCCCTGTGCTCCAGGTCTTCCTCCCTGTCTTCCACCACTTCCATTGATTCCTCAATATCGGTAGTAATGAATTCCACGTCATAGCCAAATTCATCGGCAACAATGGTAAGTGTTTCGGCATCAAGGCGCTGGTTCATGGTAACCATAATACCAAGCGACATACATACCGATATTACTTTTGTAATAGGCACATCCATCATGGTAGCAATTTCCCCTACAGTTACAAATTCGGTAACCTTAAGCACCTTGCTTCCTTCGTCAAGCATCCTCTGCTCATCGTCAGATTTCTGGCGATGGCTCTCACGCTTGTCCCTCCTGTATTTTGCAGCCTTAGATTTACTTCCTTTACCCTGTAGTTTTTCAAGGGTTTCACGAATTTGGTTTTTAACCTCCTCTTCGGTAGGCTCTACCTTAGAAACAATGGCAGGCCGTTTTCCAAATTTGTTGGCGCCTTGCCCACCCGGCCTGTTTTGTCCCGGTGCGCCCTGGCCTCCCGGCCTGTTGGCACCCTGTCCGGGCTGGCCCTGAGGCTTAGGAGTGATCCTTTTTCTTTTATTTTTATCCTGGTTCTGCTGGTTAGCATTACCCGCGCCCGGTTTAGGGGCGTCTTTTTTAAATTCTTCTTTTTTCTTTTTAGGCTTGTTGAATTGCGAAAGGTCAATGGTTTGGCCGGTAAAGGTAGTACCTGATAATTTCTGGTACTGCGTCTTGATGGTTTCGTCCTCTGGATTGTCTGCACCCTTGGCGATTTCCGTTTTTTCTTCCTTCGCTTTTGGCTGAATGGCAGGCTCTTTCTTTTTAGCCGGCGCTTCCGCTTTCATTTCCTCAGCCTTTGGCGCCTGTTCCTGCGGTTTTTCTGCAACAGGCTCCTTTTTAGATGGCGTGTCTGAAGATGGTTCGCCTTTTTTTGCATTAAGGTCAATTTTACCCACGGCAACCGGCCCGGTAAGCGAAGCCTTAGCCTTGATCACTTCCTGTCTTTGCCTTTCCTCTTCCTGCTTTCTTTTATCCTCCAGCTCCTTTTCCCTCTCCAAACGCAGCGCTTCCTTCTCTTTACGTTTCTCTTCGCTTACTTCAAGAGACGCAGCCTTGTTTCCTTTATCAGCAGAAAACTGGCTGAAAAGGGCTTTATATTCCTCATTGGATATCTTGGCATTGGGGCTCGCGTCTATAGCATGCCCTTTGTCCTTAAGATATTCCACGGCCCTGTCCAGCGAAATATTTAATTCCCTTAATACTTTGTTTAATCTTATTGCTCTTTCTTCAGACATACAATCTTTATAATTACTTTCTTAGTTGTGTTGCTGTATTACTGTTTAATCTTCAAATTCTTCCTTCAATATCCTCATTACGTCAAGTATAGTCTCTTCTTCAAGGTCGGTCCTCCTTACCAGGTCCTGGACATCCTGGTTAAGTACGCTCCGTGCCGTGTCAAGGCCTATTTTAGCAAACTCTTCAATAATCCACGCTTCGATCTCATCAGAGAACTCTGTCAGTTCAACATCCTCCTCCTCTGCAGGAGTACCTTCACGTATTACATCCAGTTCATAGCCGGTCAGCAGGCCGGCAAGCTTAATGTTATGGCCTCCGCGCCCAATGGCTTTGGAAACCTCCTCCAACTTAAGGAAAACCTCTGCCCTTTTGGTATTCTCATCAATTTTGATGGAAGACACTTTTGCAGGGCTTAAAGCCCTTGATATGTAAAGCTGTGTATTGGTAGTGTAATTGATAACGTCAATGTTTTCATTACCCAATTCACGTACAATACCGTGGATGCGAGAACCCTTCATACCTACACAGGCACCCACAGGGTCTATCCTGTCATCATAAGAGTCAACGGCAACCTTTGCTTTCTCTCCGGGAATCCTCACTACTTTCTTCACAGTGATAAGCCCGTCAAATACTTCAGGTATTTCCTGTTCAAACAGTTTTTCAAGGAAAAGCTCAGATGTTCTTGACATTATGATTTGCGGCTTATTGCCTTTCAGCTCAACGCTTTCAATGATCCCGCGCACATTGTCTCCCTTCCTGAAAAAGTCAGACGGGATTTGCTTTTCCTTAGGAAGCACTATCTCGTTGCCCTCATCATCCACCAAAATTACGGCTTTTGGCCTAACATGGTGCACTTCTGCAGTATAAATATCGCCTACCAGGTCCTTAAATTGCTTATAAAGGTTGGTATTATCGTGTTCGTGTATCTTCGATATAAGGTTTTGGCGCAGCGCCAGTATAGCCCTCCTGCCCAGTTGTATTAGCTTAACCTCTTCAGAAACCTCTTCGCCCACCTCAAAGTCAGGCTCAATTTTCCTTGCTTCAGAAAGCGATATCTCCTGGTTAGGGTCTTCCACCTCGCCATCGGCTACCACCACACGGTTTCTCCATATCTCCATATCCCCTTTATCAGGGTTTATGATGATGTCAAAGTTATCATCAGAGCCATATTTCTTCTTCAGTGCATTCCTGAAAACATCTTCAAGGATCGCCATAAGGGTAACGCGATCTATAAGCTTATCATCTTTAAACTCTGAAAACGAATCGATTAATGCGAGATTTTCCATGCCAACTTTCTATTATTTTTTAAAATTTTATTACAACAACTGCTTCTTTTATGTCTCCATAGGGTATTTCGGCCCTTTTAGAGACGGTTTCTTTTCCTTTACCTATCTTTTTAGGTTCGCGGGCTTTCCATTCCAGGACAATGAAATCATCATTGGCATCAGTAATTTCGGCCTCTATCTGTTCTGTTTCGGTCCTGACCTTTAAAGTCCGGCCAATATTCTTTTTGTACTGCCTCGGCTTTTGCAGCGGGCTTGTAGCCCCTGCCGATGCCACCTCAAGAGAGAAATCCTCTTCTTCGCGGTCAAGGTTATGCTCTATGGCCCTGCTAACATCTATGCAGTCCTGCAGGGACACGCCGTTATCACCGTCAAGCGTTACCGTTATCTTGTTTCCACTGCCTATTGAAAGGTTAATAAGGAACAGCGAGGGGCATTCCTCGAGCGCTTCGTTAAGCAATGCGGCAACTTTATCCTTAAATGTCATATCAGTATAAAAAGAGGGGACTCCTGTCCCCTCATTATTTAGCGTTTAATAAATAACGAGGGCAAATATAGTAATTTATTTTATATCTTGAAAATCATTGGATAATGTAAAATTAATTCGTATCTTTATTGTATTAAAATTCCAACCAATTTTTTGTTAATTATACTTATACACCATGAAAAAAATCTTAGTCCCAACCGACTTCTCAAACCATGCCGAATATGCCTTAAAAGTAGCCGCACAAATAGCCCGCCAGCATGGCGGTGAAATATACCTGCTCCATATGCTGGAATTCCCTGCACATGTAAACAGCGACGGGATAGGCGAAAGCAGGGCCGTAGGCGCCAGCGCAGACGTTCCCGAAGTAATGTTCTTTATGGAAAAAACCCGCGAACGTTTTGAGGAAACCCTTAACGAACCTTATCTGCAGGGTATAAATGTAATTGAAGCCATACAATTTGAAAGGGCTTTTGAAGGTATTATAACACACAGCAAAAAGCACAATATAGACCTTATCGTAATGGGCTCACACGGCGCCAGCGGATTCCATGAAATGTTCATAGGGTCAAACACCGAAAAAGTGGTAAGAACATCTGACATCCCTGTTTTGGTCATTAAAAAAGAAGAAGGCAACTTTAATCCCGAAAAGTTTGTATTTGCCTCTGATTTCTCAGACGAGATAAAGAAACCTTTTGCCAAGGTGGTTGATTTTGCAAACAGCTTTAACGCCCATCTTCACATGGTGTTCATCAACACGCCAAACGACTTTAAATCTACTCACGCGGCCGAGAAGGCCATGCACAATTTTGCTGCACAGTTCCAGATAAAGGACTACACCACCCATATATATAACGATGTGAATGTGGAAAAAGGGATACTGCATTTTGCCAACAGCATCAATGCCGACCTGATAGGAATGTCTACCCACGGCAGGCACGGGCTTGCCCACTTCTTTAACGGCAGCATCAGCGAGGACCTGGTAAACCATTCGGTAAGGCCGGTGGTAACCTTCAGGATATAATTACTTGTGTTACAGCAATAAAAAAACCTCTCGAATTGAGAGGTTTTTTGTTGGTCTACTAGGACTCGAACCTAGAATGACTGAACCAAAATCAGTAGTGTTACCATTACACCATAGACCAATGCTCCATGTTTGCGGGTGCAAATGTAGTATATAATTCTATTATTGCAAATTTTTATTTGGTAAAAATATTAAAATTTTGGTTTTCACGTTCAGTAACCATAAAGCTGTTACTTTTGCAACAACAATAACCCTTTCCGAGCCAATTACATGACTGAAATTAACTTCAAAAAATGGAATTCCATTTTAGGCTGGACAGCCTTTGCCGTCGCATTTATTGTATATGCCCTCACAGTCGAACCGTCACTCAGTTTTTGGGATTCGGGCGAGTATATCGCCACCTCGGCCAAGCTTGAAGTGGGCCACCCGCCCGGGGCACCGCTGTACCAAATGGCAGGCGCTTTTTTTGCCATGTTTGCCTTTGGCAAAGAGAACATCGCCCTGATGGTGAATATGGTATCTGTAGCATCGAGCGCATTTGCCATATTGTTCATGTTCTGGTCGGTTACCATACTGCTCAGGAACCTTGTAACAAGGTTTAGCGAGTTCACAAAGAACAATGCCATTATGGTGCTGGGGAGCGCTTTTGTGGGGTGTATGGCTTTTACTTTTTCAGACAGCTTTTGGTTCAACGCCACCGAGGCCGAAGTGTATGCCATGGCATCACTTTTCATATCCCTGCTTATGTGGGCCGGGTTCAAATGGGGCGAAGAGATGCACCTGCCACGCGGTAACCGCTGGCTGCTGCTCATCTCACTACTTATAGGCCTTTCATTTGGCGTGCATTTCATGGCGCTGCTCACTATTCCTTCAATTGGGCTTATTTACTACTTCAAAAATTACAAGACTATAACTATTAAAAACTTTATCATTGCCAATATTGCCATAGTGGCTATATTGTTCTTTGTGTTTAAGTTCCTTCTGCCTTATACGTTGGCCCTCTTCGGGAAAACCGAGATATTCATGGTGAACATTATAGGGCTGCCATTTAACTCGGGCACTATTTTTATGACCCTGCTTATAGCAGCCTTCTTTTACTTTGGCCTTGGCTATACCAAAAAGAACAACCTGCCGGGCATCAATACAGTATTGTTATGCCTGCTGTTCATACTGGTTGGGTTCTCTACGTGGATGATGCTGCCGGTAAGGGCTAATGCCGATGTCGTGATCAACGAGAACAAGCCATCG
>Ga0196976_1001001_pt1 | contig 14513 bp, 19 predicted proteins | sample S3v_513CmetaG_FD_148644 | JGI IMG/M metagenome (GOLD analysis project Ga0196976, IMG submission 148644) | Soil microbial communities from Anza Borrego desert, Southern California, United States - S3+v_5-13C | ecosystem: Environmental > Terrestrial > Soil > Desert | place: USA: California...
TCGCATCTGGTGCAACTACTGACCTCGGCACCGCTGATGGCAACGATATCACCATCACTCACAGCAGCGGCACGGTAGCCATTACCAGTTTCGGCGGCGCCACCTCCCTGCAAGCGGGCACCGTGATGGATGTCACCTTCAGCATCAGCGGAGGCACGCTGAGCCTGACGCACAATGCAACCAGCCTCTACATTCCCGGTGGTAACAGCCTCACGCTGTCGGACAAGGACAAGTTGCGCGTGCGGAAAACCAGCGACAGCTCTGCCAACTGGGAAGTGATTGGCGTCACTAAAGCTGATGGCACTCCATTGGTTGATGCGCCAGATGCTTCTGAAACAACCAAGGGCATCGTAGAAAAGGCCACGGCCGCAGAGGCCATCTCGTTCACTGCGGATAAATATATAGACGGTGAACGTCTGCAATCGGCGTTCAATGCTACGGGAAGCGCACCATTTTTCGCTTGCCGCGCATGGGTTAACTTCAACGGAACAGGAACGGTCGCGATCCGTGCTAGCGGGAATGTCACAAGCATCACGGATGATGGCATTGGCTCATATACGATCAACATGACAACAGCATTGCCGGATACCAATTACGCCGCCATCGGCACTGTATCCAGAGATGATTCAACAACCTCTTCAACGAATATTCCCATTATTAGACGGTCTGGAATGACGGCATCCTCTTTCAGCGCAGTTTGTCGCACAGCTTCAGAAACGGTGATGGACGCCTTTAATGCTAATTTCGCAGTGTTCAGATAGGAGTTAAAACATGCAGGTAATCATATTCAAAAATGACAATGGCGGGGTCTCCGTTATTTATCCGACTGATGAGGCTTTATCCATCTACGGCATTGAAGCCATTGCGCAAAAAGACGTGCCAGCGGGGAAGCCTTTCAAGATTGTCGATATTGAGGACTTGCCGCTGGACGGCACATTCAACGAGCTCGGCATCCCCAACATTGACAAGACCTTCCGCGACCAATGGGAAGTAGACGAAGCAGACCTTACTGATGGGGTAGGCGCTGAGTGGAACACGTTTGATGAGGTGCCAGCATGATTATCAAGATAAAGCCGGAAACACCGGAACAGGTTATTGCGCGGCTCAAGTCTCAAATGGCCGCCATCGAGGCTGAGCAGTACATGATCCGTGGCGCGCGTGAAGCCTGGCTGGTGCTCATGGAAAACATGGCGGCTGACCAAGGTGTAACCCAGGAGGTGCTCTATGCCGCCAACCCTTTCTACAAGAAGATCAAAGATGCGGACACGCTGATTGCCGATATGCGTGAAGAGATTGACGAACTTGAGGACCAGCTATGAGCGGACTTTATATCGTGGGTGCTGTGTACATCTTGTGGCTTTTCTACCTGGCCGTGATGTCGCTATTCCGCGCGCATCACAACGGCACGTTGAGCCTGCCGGCGAAGTGCCTGGGCTACCCCATCCTGATCGTCGGCGTGCTGCTCGATGCGCTGGTCAACATCGTCGTACTGACGGTCGTGTTGTTCGAGCGGCCGTATGAATGGCTGGTCACCAAACGGCTCGCCAGGCATATCAAACACGGCGGCGGATGGCGCAAAGCGATTGCGGGATGGATCTGCCGGCATCTTCTCAACCCGTTCGATCCCGATCAGCGAGGGCACTGCCGGTAATGGCCTGGCTCATATTCTTCCTTATGCTGCCCCTCTGGTTGCTGGGGACCTTCGTGCTGGTCAAGGTGCTCTTCCTGCCAATGAAGGCGCCGGCGGATACCAGCAACCGCATCGCGCATCTGCGCCTGGTGTGGTTCGCCATCAATGAGCCGCAAAAGTTTGTGAAGCTCTTTCCCGACCTTACACGGGATGAGGGCGACAACCTAAAGACGGCAGCCGAACAGTAACAGCGGCACGCCCGCGACATTATCAAGGCATTGGCTTTGATAGGAGTCGCACATGGTTGAAGAGCTCTGGAATGAGCAGGAGCGAAAACAGCGGCAGCTGCAGCGGAATCTGTATGAAGCGGCCATCGCGCTGCTGGAATTTGAAGGCGCGCAAAGTGCCAGGCTTAAAATACCAGGCACTGATCCACCGGTCGTGATCGTGATCACCCCGGAAAAATACCTGCACCTGATGCTCACTTGACGCTGCTGCAGCTGCTAGAACACAACCGCCTTCGGGCGGTTTTTTATTGTCCGCTGCGGACATCCGTTTCCTTATCAATGTCCGCGCATCGCGGCATTCTCACACCATTGCTGCACGTCTCAATTCCTCCCTTAATTTGAGACGGCCAACCACATAACATTGCCAGCAATAACAGCGCCGCAGTCAACCGCTTTGCCTTATTGAATTGACAATTTCGGCGGAAACTGTCGAGCATAAATTCAGGCAGCAATGCCGCTACAAAAAGGAACGGGGATGCATCAGGTGGATAATGGTTTCTCACTGCTTGCCGGGCTGCTCAGTACCTTCATCGCTTTTGCCTTCGATGTGCCGGCGCCGGCCATCTTCGCCGCTTTTATCGGCTCCTGTTTCGGTGTGGCATTCACGGAAGCCGTGACTTACAAACGGGCAGTTTTCATGGTGATCGGCGGCACAATCGCTGCCGGGTTGCTGGTTTCATTCCTGATCAAGACTATGGCTTTCGCCGGATGGCTGCCGCCAATGGAGCAGGTGACACCGCGCGGTGCATCAGCGCTGCTGGCATTCATCCTGGTCAAGTACAACAAGAAGCTGCTGGGCATCATCGAATTCCAGCTCGACCGCTTCATGGGCAAGGGGGTGCGGTAATGATCCTCCTGCTCAGTATCTTCGCTGCCTTCCTTGCTATCTACATCCTGCTTGAATCCCTCGATGCCATCCGCAGGATGTGCGCCGGCATGCGCCTTTTCTGTCACAAAAGTAAGTACGTTGGCGCAATGGCTTGCGCTGCTTGGACCATCTATCCCGCTGTGCTGCTTGAGATCACCGCATTCCACATACTGCTGCTCGGCACCATCGCGCTGTTCATCTGGCCGCGCACCATCTGGCGCCTGCGACGGTGCGACTGGTTCTGGAATATCGAATTCAGGCTGAGGCATTTCAAACGATGATCACGCTCGATCAATATGCAGGCCCGTGGTCTGACCACATTGATTTCGATGCACAGCGCCGTGCAAATGCCGAGGATTTGTTGATTAAGGTCGAGGCACTGATGGAGTTCGCCAAGGCAGATGGCATTGAGTTTCTGATTGACCCTGATACCGGCAGCCATGTTGGCGGAGAAATTTACGGCGGATTCCGCCCGCAATCATGCCCAATCGGTGCGCCCAACTCCAAACACAAGCAAGGGCAGGCCGTGGATATTTATGACCCTGACGGCAAAGTCGATGCCTGGTGCATGGCAAATCTGGACCGGTTGCGGCAATGCGGGATTTATCTGGAGCACCCAGATTTCACCAAACGCTGGTCACATTGGCAATCTGTTGCTCCCGGTTCCGGAACAAGAGTGTTCAAACCATGATGCTGCTGCTCAAACTGCTGGTCAGCCGCTTCATTTCCACTGCGCTGGAATTCCTGGCCTTTTGCGTGAGGCACTGGCGCATTGTTTTGCCCGTGCTAATGGTAGGGCTTACGTATTGGTACGTTCTATCGCTACAGGCCGATCGTGACGATTGGCAGCAGAAATACACCACTCTGGTGGCAGAGCAAGCCAAGGCAGCCGAAAAACGCGAGCAGGAAAACCTGCTAAAGGATCAGAAAGCGCAGCTCTACATCAACGCGGTCATGGCCAACCATCAGGCCGTGATCAATCAACTGAGGAAAGAATATGAAAAACTCAATGGCCAGAAAGATGCTGCTGTTAAGTCTAACGCTGATCTGCGCGAGCGCCTGCGCCTCGAAGTCGCCAACCGGTTTGACACTCGACTGCCCGGCTTTCCCGGCACCGCCGGCAAACCTGCCGAAAGCGGGGGAGACAGTCACGCAACCGTTGCTCGATCAACGTACGACACCCTAGACCTGGCCTGCTCGATCACCACTGCCGACTACAACGCGCTGTGGCAATCATGGAATGAAGCCTGCCAGGTGTATGGCTGCAAACAGTTTGAAAATAACGGGGAACAACCAGGAGCGCCTATGTAGTGACACGGACGCAGTCGAAACAATTCGAGTTGAACCGGACAGCGAGCGCTGCCCGGTTTTTTTATTGCAGGTTACTTCTTCTTGGTAGGCACTGGGTTGCGCTCTTTCACAACCTGATTTGCCGGCTTTTGAGCTGCTTGTTGCTTGCTCAGAAATCGACCATCGCCTGCATCGCGCCATTGTTCCTGCGTTTTTTTGGGTGTTGCCATGATAGTAAGTCCTTTCAATGTAGCTAAGTAAAGGACACATGTGAGGTCTTGCGTATAATTACCAGACTGGTATATTTCGCTTAATCATTTAGCTAAAGTAATTAGCTTGAATGATTAACCCGATGTGTCGTAGAGGCCATCACCTGGGCTCATGAGCAGCTACCTTTCCACGGGCGTACTGTTCATGAGCCTTCCCTTATCGACTTCAGCTGCGGTGATGTATTGCGTTTCAGCTGAAGCTCTGGTGTCATCTCATATCTATCTCCGAACCACAATATGTGGGGTAATCCACATAAAATATTTCATATTGTAGGGTGGGTCAAGGTAATTTTTCTCCGTTTTGCCGCATCCTGTAATCCAGGCAATTCTTGACAACCTGCAATGTCATAACGTGCGACATTCAACAATCCAAACTATCAGGTGATCCTATGTGTGGCGGAGCCAAATACATCGAGCCCAGCGGCAAGGAATGGAAGGTCTACTTTCCGAGTCCTAAAGCCGCGCTGCCTGTCGTGCGTCCTGATGGGGTCGAGTGGGTGAAGTGGGGAAAGCGGCGAGAAGAGCAGGCACCAGGATTCGTGCTAGGCGGATGGGCGCGCATTGATTCTGTCGAGGCTGGCAAGTGGGACAAATACCAGCCCGACCGTGTGCACCTGGCCATTCAGGCATTCATGGAAAAAGACGCTGCCAGAACTTCACACTGGATCGCAGTACCGCCCGGCAAAGCTGTCGATGCCCTGATCATCAGCTGCAATTACGAGCGCCGATTGTATGTCGTCACGGAAGCCACCCCGCCTGAGTATTCCTGGGTGCATGATCGGTGGCCGCGATTGGTTGAAATTTGAGGAATTGCGGAAAAGTCTAAGAATTGCGGAAAAAACAAAGGCCGCCAAACTCTCTGGCGGCCTTGCTGTATCTGGCTCCCCGACCTGGGCTCGAACCAGGGACACACGGATTAACAGTCCGTTGCTCTACCGACTGAGCTATCGGGGAATCGGCGAAGGCGCAATAATAATGGCTTAGCGGCACTCGGTCAACATTGAACTGGACTCAAAATGAAGAAATGGAAGCCATTTGTCATTGCCACCGCAATCCTGCTGCTGGTGCTCGTGATTGTGCCGTTTCTGATTCCCATGTCGTCCTATGTAAGTCAGGCTGAGCAGTTGGCGAGTGCCGAGCTGGGCGTGCCTGTGCAGATCGGTAGCATGCGGCTGGCGATACTGCCCACACCCAGGCTCAATGTCAGCGGTATCGTGATTAGCGAGAATGAGGATATGCGTGTGAACGATGTTGCGGTCGTGCCCGCGATCTCGTCCCTGTTTTCGGAAACCAGGGTGCTTTCCAGCGTGAAGCTGGATAAGCCCATCATCAAGCAATCGGCGCTCAATCTATTGGACGCGTTTGCCGAGGAAGAGGGTGAACCACAGAAACCGGCAGCGATTGTCGTGCGCAAAATCGAGATCAACGACGCAAAACTGGAGTGGCCGAATATGGCTTTGCCGGAGTTTGACGCTGAGATTGCCATGACGGCGGAGAACAAGCCGGATTCCGCGCTAATCGAAACCACCGACGGCAAGCTGAAGCTCAACCTGGAACCGCAAGCGAACGGCGTACAGGCGATAACGCTGACGGCGAATGACTGGAGGATTCCCGTAGGCGCGCCTTTGCTGGTTAACCAACTGAAGGCAGATATGGTTCTGCATGAGAATGCTCTTGAAATCACCAGCCTGGATGCCGCCATGTATCAGGGTAAGGTGAAAGGTACTGCAACGCTGGATTGGTCTAGGGATTGGCAGCTCAAGGGCAAGCTCAACATTGACAGCCTGGCGGTGAAAGAGCCGGCCCGCCTGATCAGCGAGGGTACGTACGTCAGTGGACAGCTTTTCACAGACGGCACATTCAGCGCGAGTGCAAAGGAGCCGGCTATGCTGGCAGACAAGCTCAATGCCCATTTCCGCTTCAATGTGAAAGATGGTGTGCTGTACGGCGTGGACCTGACCAAAGCAGCGAGCCTGCTGCTGCGGCAGGGGCAGAAGGGCGGCGAAACGCAGTTTGACGAGTTCTCAGGCATTGCGCAGGTCAATGGCAAGCAGTATCAGTTCAAGGATCTGAAAATCTCTTCCGGCCTGATGTCGGCCAGCGGCCAGGTGAAGATCAAGCCGGATGAAACATTGGATGGCCTTGCAAGGGTGACGGTCAGCAAGAGCGCCACCCTGGCGGAGATTCCACTGCAGATTTCGGGCACGCTGGATAAGCCGTCGGTGTTTCCTACCAAGGCGGCATTAGCTGGCGCTGCCGCTGGCGCCGCAGTCGGCGGGCCTTTAGGAGCAGGTCTGGGCATCAAAGCGGCTGAAGGCATGGATAAATTGAGAAAGGGATTATTCGGCGGGAAGGAAGAATAACCGCCGTCCCTGACTGGAGGAGGTGCGCATGTTCTACTTGTCCATTCCCTGGTGGGAGCTCGTGGTGCGGGCCATCACCGTGTATGTCGTGCTGATCCTGTTCATCCGTCTGACCGGGCGGCATCAGATCGGTGAGCTTTCGCCGGTCGATCTCATCCTGCTGCTTATTCTTTCCGAATCCGTACAAAGCTCGATGATTGCCGGCGATGAATCGCTGATCGGCGGGCTCATCGTGGCAGCGACGTTATTGCTGCTGAATGCCGCGGTGAACTACATGACATACAAAAGCCGCAGGGCCGAGACCATCATAGACGGTCAACCGCAAATCCTTATTCGTCACGGCAAGGTCATCAGGCAGCAGGCCGAAAGAGCGAGGATCACCGAGCAGGAGCTGATGTCCACACTGCGCAAGTCGGGCTTCTTCAAGCTGGAGGACGTCAAGCTGGCGATCCTGGAGGATGACGGAACCATCAGTGCGGAAGGCTATGAGAATGCCAGGCAAAAGGCAGCCCAAGCAAAGGCGGATGAAACGGACAAAAAAAGGCCGCGCTAGCGCGGCCTATAACGAGGAGACTTTACAATTCACTGACTAGATTCGGTTCGCGTAATACTCCACAACCTGCTGCACATCCACATCGAAGGGCACATCCTCGGGCGAGGGCAGATGCGCAACGCGCGAAGCAGCCGGATTCTCGCTCCACGCCAGCCATTCCGGACGCGTCAGGGATGGCTCCTTCACCGTTTCCACAACCATAGGCAGATTAAAGGCGGATTGTTTCAGGGATATTTCATCGCCAACTTTCAATCGCACAGAAGGGATATTCACCCTCTTGCCGTTGAGCAATACGTGGCCATGCTGCACCAGCTGTCGCGCCGCGGGGATGGTCGGCGCAAAGCCGCTGCGGAAAACGACATTATCCAGACGACGCTCCAGTAACTGCAGCAGCGTGGTCCCAGTCGGCTCCTTGCCTTTGCGCGCATCGATCATCAGGCGCTGCAGCTGCCTTTCCGATACGCCATAGTTGAACCGCAATTTCTGCTTCTCGATCAGCTTCACGCCGAAATCGGACTTCCTCTGGCGCATGGCCTTCTTTGCGCCATGCTGGCCGGGCGGGTTGGGACGCTGCTCTATGCTCTTGCGTGACAGCCCGGGCAAGTCGGTGCCTAGGGCACGCATGATCTTGAGTCTGGGGCCGGTAATTCTGCTCATCTATCTCTCCAGTGTTAATGTACTGCGGTATCTGTGATGACGGGGGAGCCGGTTTCCTGCATCAGCTTGCGGCTCCATTCCTCTTCCAGGCGCAGTCCGATGGCGCTGATGAAGGAAGATTCATAATAGGTTTTGGACCCCAGCTTGCGTGAGAGTTCTAGCGCAAGCCGAGCCAGATTCGCATTCGGGTTCTTGCTGTATTGCGTGATGACGCAGCACAGCGAGGCCAGTACTGCGCTGGCGTTCGGCAGGTCGGGGTCGAAATCTTCAGCAACTTGTTCCATCTTTTTAATTCCCGTGTTCAATGGATACATTGTAAATGATAACTGTTCTCATTTACAATAGTGAACATCAATGAGGTTTGGCATCAACCAAATCACGGTTTAATCGATCCAGCAAGCGAGTGAGTTTTCTCAGATAGCCAGCCAGTGATCTCTCACGGGAGTGCTATTTTGAAAAACAACAAGATTGGGAATGGACGCTCAAGTCCGTTTATGTCGCTGTATCGCTAGCCATCGTTGCCATGCCAGTAATGGCTGAGGATGAAACGCTGCCTGAAGTCTCCGTGAAGGCGACGACAGATAATGCAGCTGCAGCGAGTACTGCCGAAGATTATGTTGCGAGTCAGGCCAGAACTGCCACGAAGTCGAATGGGCTGCTGATTGAATCGCCGCAGTCAATCTCGGTGGTTACCGAGCAGCAGATTGTCGAGCAGGGCGGACAGACATTGCAGGACATAGTGCGTTACAGCGCAGGGGTGACCTCCGAGGCTTATGGCCTGGATAACCGGGGGGACTGGCTGTTCATCCGCGGCACCGAGCACACCGAATATCGTGATGGTTTGCGCGTACAGTCACAAACTTACAATATGCCGCGCCCGCATGCCTATGCATTGGAGAGGGTCGAAATCCTGCGCGGACCGTCATCTGTACTGTATGGCGCGAGCACGGTAGGCGGCCACGTCAACCTGATTTCGAAGCGCCCGCAGGCCAAGGCAGATCGAGAAATCCACGTGCAGTATGGTTCTTATGACCACAAGCAGGTGGGTATTGATATTACAGGCCCGCTGAACGACGACCCCACCATGCTGTATCGCATCGTCGCCATGGGAAGGGATACGGGTACGCAGGCGGACTATACGGACATGGAGAACTATTTCATCGCTCCGTCATTCACTTTCCAGCCCTCGGAAGATACATCGCTCACCATACTTGCCAACATCCAGCGTGACCGTACGGATGGCGCAACTTCAGCATTCCCCCCGCATTCGGGCACGGTCCTGGGAAACCCGAACGGCCGGTTGCCGACGCAGCTTTTCACCGGCGAGCCCGGCTACGACAAATTCGATATGGATTACAACGCGCTTGGCTGGGAATTAAGCCATGCCCTCAATGACACCTGGACGATTCGTCAGAATGCCCGCATTTCAAACAGCAAGCTGGACTACGCAAGCATATATCCGGTAACCCCGGTCAATCCCTTCCTTGATGCGGATCAGCGTACAGTTGCACGAGCCAGCTGGGCCAACCAGGAAGAAACGGATGTGTTCGTGGTAGATAACCAGCTGCAGTCCCAATGGGATTGGGGCGCCACCAATCACACGGTGCTGTTTGGCATCGACTACATGAATGTCACACAGGACAACCGCAATGGTTACTTAGACAGCCCGACGCCATTCGATTTGTTCGACCCCGTTTACGGCCAGGTGCCTGCGTCAGAGCTTGCGGTGGCGACTGATCAGCTCGATCAGTATGTGAGCCAGCTTGGGTTCTATCTGCAGGACCAGGTTCGCTTCGGCCAATGGACGCTCACGGCCGGCATTCGCAATGATCTCGTAAAGAACAGGGTGCAGGCCGGCGACACCCAGAAGGATACGGCCTTCACTGGCCGCGTTGGCGTTGTATATCTCGCCGAGAATGGCTTGGCCCCTTATGCCAGCTATAGCGAATCCTTCACACCCGAGGTAGGACTGGATGCCAATAACCGGACATTTGACCCCAAGCGCGGCAAGCAGGTGGAAGCCGGCCTGCGTTATCAGCCACCAGGTTCAAACAGCATGTATACGGTCGCGGTTTATGATCTCGAAGAGAGCAATCGGATTACCAGCGATCTGGGAGGCAACAGCGTCCAGACAGCCGGCGTGAAGGCAAAAGGCGTCGAGCTTGATGCAGTGGCCAACCTGACCAGCAAGATAGACCTGCTGGCGAACTACACCTATACCCATGCACGGACAGACGACGGCCAGGGTACCGAATCCTACGTTGCCGAAGTTCATCCGCATGTGGTTTCCATATGGGCGACTTACAAGTTCAGCATTGGCGAATATGACGGCTTCAAGGTCGGCGGCGGTGTGCGTTATATCGGCGGCAATGAAGTCGAGGATGGCACAGTCGATATCCCGTCCGTGACACTGTTCGACGCCATGCTTTCCTACGACACCAATGACTGGAGGGCGGCGCTCAATGCCAGCAACATCACCGATGAAACTTACGTAGCAAGTTGCCTGGCGCGAGGCGACTGCTGGTACGGCTCGCGTGCCAACGTCATCGGCAGCCTGACCTACAAGTTCTGATATGCGTGCACTCTTCGTACTTCTGCATCGCTGGGCCGGGCTGCTGATTGCGGCCTTCCTGTTCCTGTCCGGTATAACCGGGGCCATCATTTCGTGGGACCACGAGCTGGATGACCTGCTCAATCCGCATCTGATGGAAGTGACTTCCCGCGGCCAGGCTATTCCGTCGCTGGAGCTCGCACAGCTGATCGAGTCCCGGCATCCGGAAGCGCGCGTAAGCTTTGTTCCGCTATTGCCGGAAGAAGGCGAGTCGCTGGCATTCAGCGTGGAACCGCGCGTCAACCCGGAGACAGGGCTGCTGTATGAAGTGCCGTACAACCAGGTATTTGTCGACCCGATTACCGGCGAGGAACTCGGTACCCGCTATTGGGGAGCGCCGTGGCCGGTGACGTCCGAGAATCTGGTGTCCTTTCTCTACGTGCTGCATTACAGCCTGCATATTCCCGAAATGTGGGGCATAGACCGCTGGGGCATGTGGCTTATGGGCATCATCGCCGTTATTTGGACGCTGGATTGCTTTGTCGGCTTTTACCTGACACTGCCTTCAAAGCGCCGCAACCGAAACAATACGGCTGATGATGAGGCGGCGGCAGAGCCAATGGTAAACGGCCGCAGTTGTTGGCAGCGCTGGCAGCCCGCGTGGCGCATCCGCAGGAACGGCGGTGCCTATAAGCTCAATTTTGACCTGCATCGTGCCGGCGGATTGTGGACTTGGGGGCTGCTTTTCATCCTGGCGTTTACCGCTTTCTCGCTCAATCTCTACCGCGAGGTGTTTTTCCCCCTGATGTCGCAGGTTTCTCAAGTAACGCCCGGGCCTTTTGAGATTCGCCAGCCCACGGAGCTGCACAAGCCTATCGTGCCTGAATACAATTACGAGCAGGTTATAGCCAAAGCTGCAGACGAAGCCATGAAGCGCGGCTGGCAGGAGCCCGTAGGCAGTGTCTTTTATGCCCAGCAATACGGCGTGTACGGTGTGGATTTCTACTTCACCGGTGACGACCACGGCAATGGCGGCATTGGTGCCCCGCGCTTGTATTACGACGGGACCACGGGTGAATACCTGAGCGACCGCTTGCCGTGGAAGGGTACTGCCGCGGATATTTTCGTGCAGATGCAATTTCCGCTGCATTCTGGACGCATCCTCGGGCTGCCGGGACGTATCCTGATTTCCGTCATGGGCGTTGTAGTGGCCATGCTTTCCGTCACAGGTGTGTATGTCTGGCTCAAAAAGCGGCGCGCGCGCAGCAAATACGCTTCGCAGTCTGCCTCTCAATGGCGAGGCGGATTAAAGCCCCGCGAAAGCTGAAATGAAAAAAGGCCTCGATTTAGAGGCCTTTTTCTTTGTGTGATGTCTCTCAGACGAGTGCAGAGGCGATGCGATCCAGTGCGTTCCTGAGGTTTTCCATGGAGGTGGCGAACGAGATGCGGAAATAACCTTCCGCGCCGAAAGCCGAGCCCGGAACTACGGCAACGCCCGCACCTTCCAGCAGGTATTCGGATAACGCCATATCCGTAGCTGCCGCAATTTTTCCAGCCTTATGCAGATTCTCGATGGCCTCGCGCGCATCAGGGAAGGCGTAAAAAGCGCCGCCTGCTGCTATGCACTTGATGCCCGGCATCTGGTTGAAACGCTCTACCACAAAGGCGTGGCGCTCGCGGAATGCCTTGACCATGGGCGCGATGCAATCCTGCGGGCCTTCGAGCGCTGCCTGGGCGGCCACCTGCGAAATCGATGTCGGGTTGGAAGTGGATTGCGACTGCAGGATTTCCATGGCCTTGATGATGTTGGCCGGACCCGCGGCATAGCCGATGCGCCAGCCGGTCATTGAATAGGCCTTGGATACGCCATTCAGCACGACGGTACGGTCCTTGAGCTCTGGCGCCGCATTGAGGATGTTGCAGAATTTCTCGCCGGTCAGGTTCACATGTTCATACATGTCGTCCGTGGCGATAAGGATATTTGGGTGCTTCTTCAGTACTTCAGCCAGCGCCTTCAACTCTGACAGCGAATAGACGGCGCCAGTCGGATTGGAAGGGGAATTGATGATGAACATGCGCGTTTTTGGCGTGATGGCTGCCTCAAGCTGCGCGGGTGTGAGTTTGAAACCCTGCTCAATACCACACTGGATGATGACAGGCTTGGCCTCGGCCACCATGGCGATGTCAGCGTATGAAACCCAGTAGGGCGCAGCGGTGATTACTTCATCACCCGGATTGAGCGCGGCCAGAGCGAGGTTGAAAATACACTGCTTGCCGCCGACGCCGACGATGACTTCATTCTCGGAATATTCCAGGCCGTTTTCGCGCTGGAACTTGGCGACGATGGCTTTCTTGAGCCCGGGAATACCGGCTACCGGCGTGTATTTGGTAAAGCCGCGGTCTATGGCCTGTTTGGCGGCATCCTTGATGTGCTGGGGCGTATCGAAATCAGGTTCACCGGCGCCTAGCCCGATAATATCCTTGCCTTCGGCCTTGAGTTTGGCCGCACGCGCGGTTACAGCCAGGGTAGGTGATTCCTTGATGGATTGAACGCGCCGGGAGAGTTCCAAGATTCAAAAATCCTTGCAGTCAGGTTGGGTAAAAATAAAGCGCTGATTTTACCTATAAAACCTGCGGCACGGAATGCGGAATCGTGCTTCACAGCACGATTTTCCGCTGTTTCAGTGAGTCTCGATAACCGGCTTCGACAAAGCTTCAATATGCGAAAGCGCATCGCTGTTTCCGGCGTCCAGTGTAAAGGACCGCCGGAACGATTTCACGGCTTCGGCTTTCTGGCCGATATTTTCCTGTGCCAGGCCGAGTTCATACCAGGCTTCCGCATTCCGCGGTTCGGCTTTGACCCACTGCCCGGCCACCTCTGCCAGCTCGTTCCAGTTTTCATGCAGCTGGGGTAGGGCTATCTGCATGAAGTAGGGCAGAGCGGCTTCCTCCTCTTCCCAAAAGGCCTTGCCAGTAATAGGCAGGGTGGTCTCTATGGGTTCCTTCTGTACTTCCGCCAGCCACTCGATGGGCAGGGCATAAAAGTAGGCGACCCTGCCCGATGTCTTGAGCGTATTGATGCCGATCAGCCGACCCTCGCCATCGAACAGGCCGCTACCGCTCGCACCCATGGTGAACCTGACATTGCTGCGGATCACATTGGCGCCATCCATGGCATAAAGCGACTTGATTTCGCCGAGCGAAGTCAGCGGCGCAGGTACGCCGTTGGAATGGCTGATGGCGACGACTTCCTGACCTTTCCGAAGTGCATCGCCCGAACCTAGCGCCACCGGTTTGACCGGCAGGTACTGCGTCGTGATCAGGCAGAGGTCGTGAAAACGATCAGCCTGTGTGGAGATGACGCCGAAGGTTTCTTCACCCTGGGAAACCCAGGCCTGCTTGACTTCACGCAATACGTGGCAATTGGTCAGTACCTTGTTTTCAGCCACGACCACGCCTGAACCGTAGGCCAGGTTGCCGTCGAGCTTGAAGCCGCGGACGAGGACCGTGGAAAAAAATGAACTCAGGAGTTTCTGCCTGTCATATGCATGTGCCGAAGGCAACGGGCCAGACAGCAGACTCAGGAACACGGTGATGGAAAGCAGGGTGCGCACTATTTTGCTTGAATCGTTGAGGTAAGTAAATGACCTGTAATGGAAAGCGAAGTTCTTGGGCTATGTTTCGCCTGTTAAAATGAAAGGCTTATGAAAGACTCCCCGAACACCGACTACATTACCTTCCCGAACAGCAGCTACAAACTGCACCAGCCATTTCCGCCTGCCGGCGACCAGCCCAAGGCGATTGAAAAACTGGTCACGGGCATCAACCAGGGCATGCGTTTCCAGACGCTGCTGGGGGTGACCGGCTCGGGCAAGACCTACACCATGGCGAATGTCATCGCGCGCATCGGGCGGCCGGCGATTGTCATGGCGCCCAACAAGACCCTGGCTGCCCAGCTGTATTCCGAATTCCGCGAATTCTTTCCACAAAACGCGGTGGAGTATTTCGTTTCCTATTACGATTACTACCAGCCCGAAGCCTATGT
>Ga0196976_1001002_pt1 | contig 14509 bp, 15 predicted proteins | sample S3v_513CmetaG_FD_148644 | JGI IMG/M metagenome (GOLD analysis project Ga0196976, IMG submission 148644) | Soil microbial communities from Anza Borrego desert, Southern California, United States - S3+v_5-13C | ecosystem: Environmental > Terrestrial > Soil > Desert | place: USA: California...
GCAGCTTCACCCAGCGGCCGTCCGTCAGGCGGTATTCGAGCGCGTCGCCGGTGCGGCGGATGGCCAGGATGCGATCCGGTCCGGCTTTGTAGCGTCCCGGCGCGCGCGTGAGCACGTCCTCGGGCACCGCGCGCGTGACGCGCACGGCCGGCGCGGTCGGCCAGCCGAACGCGCGCGCGACGCCGCGCTCGATCTCTCCGAAGAGCTGTCCGCCGCCGTCCGAATTGACCATGATCACCACCGCGCGCTTGCCGTCCTTCGAGGCCGTGAAGCGCGTCAGGAAGCCCTCGTCCGAGCCGTCGTGGCCGAAGGTGCCGCGGTCTTCGAGGAAGAAGCCGATGCCGACGTCGGTCGTTGGGGAGACCTCGAAACGCGGCGTGAGCATGAGCCGCGCGCCGTCGATCGAGAGCACGCGCGACGGACGTCCTGCCAGCGCGTCGCCGAACTCGATCGCCACGCGCGCGAGCTCGGACGGATTCGTCCAGAGCCCCGCCGCGGCCATCTCCGGATAGACGTGCCAGCCGCCGGGAATGGCGCGGCCGGCGGCGCGGTAGCCGGTCGCGGCGAGGGCGTGCCTGGCGCGCGGCAGCGGATTCTCGTACGTACTGTTGCGCATGCCGAGGGGCGCCAGGACGAGGCGGCGCATCAGCGAGGGGAACGGCTCGCCCAGCGTGTCCGAGAGCGCGAGCTGCGCGACCGTCGTGCCGCCGCCGGAGTAGCGGAACTTCGTGTTCGGCGCGAGGTCGACCCGCACCGGCGGCGTGTTCGCCGGCGGCACGCCGTCGAGGATCTGTTTCGTCGTCGGTACCGGCTCGCTGCGCGCGTAGCCGGGGAAGCCGTGCACGGTCGTGCCGGCGGTGTGGCTGAGGAGCTGCCGCAGCGTGACCGGCGTCTTCTCCGTCAGCTCGTTCGACGGCAGCTGCCACGTGCGGAGGAGCGTGTTGACGTCCGCATCCAAAGGCAGCTTCCCGCGCTCCACGAGGTCGATCGCGGCGATGGCCGTCACCGGCTTGCTCACCGAGCCGGCGAGAAAGAGCGTCTCCGTCGTCACGGGGCGCTTCTGCTCCACGTCCGCGTAGCCGTAGCCCCTGGCGAAGACGACCCGGCCGTCCTCGACCGCCGCGACACTGACGCCCGGCACGTTGTAGAACTTCAGCCGCTCTTCGACCGACCACGACTCGCCGCCCTCGACGAGCACGGGCGGCAGCAGACGCAGCTCCGGCTCCGCCGCCGCAACCCGCAGCGCGACTGCCAGCACGATGACCAGACGACGCATCCTCACCTCCAGTGTTTGACCGACGGCCAGACGGCGTCCAGCGACGGCTTCAGTCCGCGGCCATGGTAGATCGGCCCGTTCTCTTCCGGCATGGCCCAGGGATGAAAGGTGCGATCGACGACATGGAGGGAGCGCCACATGCCGGGATCGGGGTCGTCGCCGACGAGAATGATCGAGTCGCCGGTCGCGCCGCGCGTGCCCCAGAGGAAGTAGTTCTGGTGGCCGCTGATGGCGCGCGGCAGGCCGTACTTCGGGCCGTAGAAGTCGATTGCACCGGCCTCGCCGTAGTTGCCGCAGTAGATGACGGTCTTCTTCCGCTCGTCCGGTGGCAGCGAGTGGTAGTAGCGGGCGACCTTGGCCACCATCTCCTCCCATCCGAACTGGTCGGCGAAGATCTGCGGCATCTCCGACGTGTGCGACACCTCGGCCGCCTTCGGCTTGATGCCCAGCGCGCGCTGGAAGGCCAGATAGCGCGGCGGCGGCAGCAGCGGCAGCGCGAGCGGCACGGCGACGAACGCTCCTATGACGATCAATACGAGCGCGGGGACCCAGAGGATGCGCCGCGAGGAGAGCCAGACCGCCCCCGCGGCAAAGAGCAGCGGATAGACCGGCGCCACGTAGTAGTCCTTCGCCTCGAGGCGGATGAACGTCACCAGCAGCACGAGGTAGACGATGCCGAGGGGGCGGTAGCGCTTCGACAGCAGGAGCCAGAGCAGTCCCGCCATCCAGAGCGGCGCGGCGAAGGGGCTGAGCATCATCCCCTGCTGGATCATGAACGGCAGCGGCGCGAGGACGACGTTCTTGCCCGTCTCCTTGACGTTGCGCAGCAGTTCCAGCGTCGGGTAATCGTGCTGCACCTGCCAGAGCAGGTTGGGCAGAAAGATCAGCACGGCCAGCGCGCCGCCGAGCCAGATCCACGGCCGCGCCAGCGAGCGCCGCAGCGGCGTGAGGATCAGCGCGACCGCGATGGCGAAGCCGAGGAAGAGCATCGAGTGCTTGTTCTGCAGCCCGAGGCCCGCCAGCGCGCCGAACGCCAGCCACCACTTCTCATTGGCCCCATTCGCGATCTCGACGACGATGAGGAGGCAGCCCAGCCAGAGCACATGCTCGATGGCGTTCATCGACAGAATCGAATCAATGGCCAGGTAGATCGGCGCGAGCAGCACGGCTGTACAGGCCAGCGCCTGCGCGGCGCGGTTCCCGCCGAGGCGCGCGGCCAGGACGCCCGTGAGCACCACGCGCAGCGTGCCGGCGATCGTGGCCAGCAGCCGGAAGCCGCGGAGCGAGCCGCCGAACAGCTCCCCGAAACGGGCGTAGAGCGCGACCAGCGGCGGATGATCGACGTAGCCCCAGTCGAGATGGCGTCCGCAGGCGATGAAGTACAGCTCGTCGCGGAAGTAGTGGTAGTGGCCGGAGGCGTAGAGCGCGAGCGCGAGCTTGATCGCGGCGAGCGGAAGAATGACGGACCAGGCGACCTTGCGCATCAGTTGCTGAACGTAGGGCGGGCTTCAGCCCGCCGGCGGGAGGGGCGGGCTGAAGCCCGCCCTACGTCTTCAGCGCCTGCTCGAGATGGTCGTACGCCTGGCGCAGGTTGTCGCTCGGCGAGCTCACCTCGGCGAAGGCCTCGCGCCAGATCGAGCGCACGCGCGGCAGGTTCCGCTCGCGCAGGCCGTAGAGCAGCTCGCGCAGGGCATCGCCGGCGGCGCCGGTCAGGTCGGTGCGGGCGATCTCGCGCTCGAGCATCGTCTGCGCCGTCCGGAGATGATCCTCTTCGGCGGCCGGCGGCGTGGCGGGGAGATTCAGCGCCGGGATGCGCGCCGTGTTCGGACGCTCGGCGGTGCCGCCCATGTCCATCGCGCCGGGGAGCTCCTTGAGCTGCGGGCTGAACTTGCCCATCATCAGGTAGAGCTCCTTCTCGTTGGAGAAGTTGCCGACCAGGCGGGCCGTCTTGGCCAGCTCGAGGTGCTCGGACTCCTGCAGCATGATGAAGGCGCGGGCGCGGTCCTCGAGCGAGATGCGCTTGGCGTGGACGCGCCACGCGGTGAGCGTTCCCTGGATGAAGCACGACTGCCCGGCGCGGATGCTCACCGCCTCGACGGTGACGTTTTCCTCGATGCGGATCGAGCCGTTGGTCGACTCGATCTCGGAGTAGATGCCGGAGTTCTGGATCACGAGGTTGCCGGGGGTCTTGATGGAAAGCTGTCCGTGCGCGTTCACACGGATCTCCGTCCCCCGCGGGATGATCATCGTCGGGAAATTGGCTTCACCGGCTGCGCTCACTCACGACCTCCTCTTCCCACTCTTCCCACTCGCCCCACTGGCATAGCCGACAAACGCGGACGGCAGCGGCTCGAAGTTGCGATAGTCCTTGCTGGTGCGCGCGCGCATGAGCAGCAGGGCATCGTTCGTCCACTGGTAATTCAGGATGTAGATGCGGGGATCGACCGGCGCGTAGGTGCCGGGCTGTTCGAGGTCGCTGCGGACCTCGTAGTGCAGGTGCGAGTTCGTGCTCCAGCCGGTGTTGCCGACGGTGGCGATGACCTGCCCCTGCGTGACCGTGTCGCCGGCGCGCACTTTCACGCTGTCGCAGTGCGCGTAGATGGTGATGAAACGCTCGGCGTGCTTGATGGTGACGACGTTGCCGAAGCGCCACCAGTTCACACTGTGCGCGATCGGGTAGCGGCCGGCGAAGGTGACGACGCCGTCGGCCGCGGCGTAGATCGGCGTGCCGGTCGGCGCCGAAAGATCCAGTCCCTTGTGAAAGTCGGTGGCGCGCGTGAACGGCGAGACGCGGTTGCCGAACGGCGAGGTCAGGACGAACTGGTCACCGGGCACCGGGAGGATGGAAGGGGTGTGGCGGACGATCTCGTGGTTGGCGGCCTCGTAGCGCGCCAGGAGGTCGAGCTGCGCCTCGAGGCGGCGCATGGCGTTCTTGAGCGAGACCTCGCGGCGGCGGGCGTCGTCGAGCGGCTCATCGGCCAGACGCTGGCTGGGAGTCGAGAAGCCGCCCTGCCCCAGCGTGCGCTCCAAACCATAGACGGTGATGAGCTTCTCCACGCGGATGCGCTGTTCTTCGAGGCTGCGCTCGAGGGAGCTCATCTGCACGACGTTCTCGCGCAGGCGCTCGCGCTGGATGGCCCGCTCCTCGCGCTGCTCGTTGAGGAAATTGGTCTTGTAGACGCGGCGGATGACGGTCGGCGCCGCGGCCATCGAGCCGATCAGGCCGGCCAGCACGAACGAGAGGACGATCAGTCCCACGACGACGCGGCGGCGGTCGAAGAAAAAGTACCGCACGCGCCGGCGAATGTCGCTCGGATGGATCTGGATTTCGATCATGGCAAACGAGCCGCGCAGGACAGCGCGCGGGTCAGGCAGTGTAACACACGGATTGCACAGGAACCGGTGCTACTCGGCCTCGATGGCCGGCCGCCGCGCGAACCGCTTCACCGCGACCGGCAGCAGGATGATGGCCAGCATGAGCGCACACACCACCGCCAGGCGCTTGAAGGCGTCTCCCTCGGACATGGAGCCGTTGAAGAGCGCGTCGGCGCAGTAGGCGAAGACGAACATGGACGGGATGACGCCGACCAGCGTCGAACCGAGGAAGTCGCGCAGGCGCACCCCCGCCACGCCGGCCCCGTAGTTCAGGACCGCGAAGGGGATGCCCGGGATGAAGCGCAGCACGAGCAGCGAGCGGAAGCCGGCGTGGTCGACCTGCCTGGCCACGACCCGGCCGAGGCGGCCGAACTTCTCCAGCATCCCCTCGCCGACGAAGCGGCCGAGGTAGAAGGACGTCAGGGCGCCGAGCATCCCGCCGATCACGGCATACGTACTGCCGAGGAGCCAGCCCCAGATGAAGCCGGCGGCGATGACGAACACCGAGGCCGGCAGCGCGAAGACGCAGGCCAGCATGAATGCGCCGATGAAGATGGCCGGACCGTACCAGAGACCGCGCAGGTGCTCGACGAAGGCGCGGACGTTGTCGCGCGTGAGCTGCTCGCGCACGGGCGAGAACCAGAGGCCGACCACGGCGGCGGCGAGGAGGAGCAGCACCACGACCTGCAGGAGCTTGCGTCGATTCATCAGCGCAGCACCTGCACGTCCTGCGTGGTCAGCCCGTAGGTGCGCAGCACGACTTTGAATGCCGTCGCGCATGGCACCTCTCGGAAGTAGAAGGAGGCGGCCGCTTTCGGGACGTCGGGATCGATGATCATGTTCTTGATGCCGCACTGCTTGCGCATCGACTGCAACACCTCGCGCGCCTCGGCGTCCTTGACGTCGAGGGTGACGGTGCGCGGCTTCGCTTTCGGCGCGGCGGTGGCCGTCGCGGCGAGCGCGAGCATCAGGGCGAGGGTTCTCACGGCACGCGGAACCGCGATCGCGGCCGAGGGATTTCCTGAACGCAGGGCGGGGCTCCAGCCCGCCGCCCCGCCCGAGAGGCGGGCTGAAGCCCGCCCTACGTTCGGCATAATCCCGGTGGTGATTTCCCGCCGCGACCGTGCCCGCGCCCGCTTCGCTCCCCTCTTCCGCGGACGCGGGCTGGAGATCGGGGCGTTGAACGCGCCGTTTCTGTTCGAGACCACGCTCGCGCATCTCATCGCGGATGCGGAGTCCAGGAGCGACCCGCGCGACCGCAACTACGCGCACCTCGCGCGGAGCCGCTGCAGATCGCGAAGAGCGCGCTGAAGCGGACCGCCGGCGTCCTCGCCGGCTGTCTGGGCGGGCGTCCCGCCCGCCCAGAGTGACGGCGGGACGCCGTCACAGACAGCCGGCGGGACGCCGGCGGTCCACTTACAGCGTCGCGTTCTCGACGATCATGGCGATGCCCTGACCGCCGCCGATGCAGGCCGTGGCCAGGCCGTAGCGCTGCTTGCGGCGGCGCAGCTCGTAGAGCACGGTCAGCACGAGACGCGTACCGGAGGCGCCGAGCGGGTGGCCGAGGGCGATGGCGCCGCCGTTCACGTTCAGCTTGTCCATATTCACGCCGAGCTCTTTGGCCACGGCGAGGATCTGGCCGGCGAAGGCCTCGTTGATCTCGATCAGGTCGATGTCGTCCAGCTTCAGGCCGGCGCGCTTCAGCGCGGCCTGCGTGGCCGGGACCGGGCCGATGCCCATGATCTCCGGATCGCAGCCGGTGATGCCCCAGGAGACGATGCGGCCGAGGGGCGTCTTCCCCTTCTCCTTCGCCTTCTCCGCCGTCGTCACCACCACCATCGCGCCGCCGTCGACGATTCCCGAGGCATTGCCGGCGGTGACGAAGCCGTCCTTGGCGAAGGCGGGCTTGAGCTTGGCCAGACCTTCTTTCGTGGTGTCGGGACGCGGATGGTCGTCCTCGGTGATGAGCTCACCCTTGCGGCCGACCGGCACGGGGACGATCTCTTCCTTGAGCCTTCCCGTCTTGGTCGCCTCGGCCGCGCAATGCTGGCTGCGCAGCGCGAACTCGTCCTGCGCCTCGCGCGAGATCTCGTACTTGCGGGCCAGGTTGTCCGAGGTCTGGGCCATGTAGAGGCCGGCGTACGTGTCGAGCAGCGCCACCATGAGCGAGTCCTCCATGGTGTTCTGCCCGAGCTTGAGGCCCTTGCGCGCGCCGCGCACGACGAACGGCGCCTGCGACATGTTCTCGATGCCGCCGGCCAGGACGGTCGTAGCCTCGTCGAGCTGGATCTGCTCCGCCGCGCTGACGATCGACTGGATGCCGGAGCCGCAGAGGCGGTTCACGGTGAGCGCCGGGACGTGCTTCGGGACGCCGGCCTTGAGGCCGACGTGGCGGGCGCCGTAGATCGCGTCGCCCGAGGTCTGCAGCGCGTTGCCGACGATGACGTGGTCCATCTCGTCGGGCGAGAACCCGCTGCGGTTCAGTGCTTCCTTCGCCGCGATGACCCCGAGGTCGATCGCGCTGATGTCGCTGAAGTGTCCGTTGTATTCCGCCATCGGCGTCCGTGCGCCGTCGACGATCACGATGTCTTTCAAGTGCGGTAACTCCTTTTCCGAATGCTAGGTAACAGCAGAACGATGGCCGCGGCTTCCGTGACGGTCATCCAGATACTCCCCTCGATCCCGAAGTCGCCGCCGGTGAGGAGCAGCGATCCGTGGCCGCGCTCGACGAACACGGTGGCCATCGACTCGTAGCCGCTCACTTCATGGCCGAGGATCGGGCCGGACATGACGTTCCAGGCGAGATGCAGGCCGATGGGGAACCAGAGACGTCCGTAGCGCTCGTAGGCGAGGCCGAGCAGGATGCCGCCGAGGAAGATGTTGGCCAGGCCCAACCAGGAGACCGCGGCGTTGCCGTAGTGCAGCGCGGCGAAGAGGAGTGCCACGAAGATCAGCGCCACGGCGCGGTTCCAGCGGTGCAGCTTCTGGAAGCCGTAGCCGCGGAAGAGCAGCTCTTCGTGAATCGCGGCAGGAACGTACACCGCCACGAAGTCGAACAGCGGAAAGCCTCCGCCGCGCTCGTGACGGATGGCGGTCGAGAGCACGACCATGAGCGCGCAGGCGCCGATGAGGAGCGCGCCCCAGACGCTGCCGAGGAGGAACTCGGGGATCGCCAGGCGCGGGCGTACGAAGAAGCCGATCGACTCCCGGCCGCGGTCCCACAGCAGCATCGTCACCGACGTGGCTACGGTCACGGAGATCAGTCCCGCCCACTGCACGAACGGGATCCGCACCCATATCAAAAGGATGAGTGTGGCAACATACAGAAATACAAACAGGAGCACGGGTGCGATGACGCGGTCGAAGCCGAGCGCGCGTTGCTGCAAGGAGGTCCGATGGCCAGGGATGTCGCCGCGCTGCTGTTGCGTGTCGTCGCGGGACTGATCTTTCTCCCCCACGGCTGGTCGAAGGTCATGGGCGAAGGAGGCTCGGCCGCCTTCGCGGCCGACATCGCCGCGAGCTACAACATCCCCGCGTTCCTCGGTCACCTCGCGGCCTGGGCCGAGCTCGCCGGAGCGATCCTGCTCATCGCCGGATTGTTCACCCGTGTCGATGCCTTCCTCCTGGCCGCCACCATGTTCGTCGCGGCGTTCGTGGTCGCGCTCCCCGACGCCATGTTCGGAGCGCCGCCGAATGCTATCAGGGCCTTCGTGGCCATTCGCGGGATCGAGACGCCGCTGGCGATGTTCGCCATCTGCCTGGCGCTCCTGCTGGTGGGCGGCGGACGGTTCTCGCTCGACCACCTGCTGGCCGGACTGCTGGGGAAAAAGAAAGCGGCGGCCGAAGCCGCCGCCGTTCGAGTCTGATTCGTTCCGCGAGCTACGGCTGAGCGCCAATGGCCGCGGCCGCGCCGCTCGCCATCGGGTCCTCGACGATGATGCCGATGTTCTTCGCTCCGCTGGCGCGGGCCAGGTCGAGGAACTTCATCGTCGTCTCGTAGTCGACTTCGCGTCCGCCGGAGAAGAAGACCATCTTGGAGGTGTTCCCGCGCAGGACGTCGCGGATCCGGGCCGGGAACTGCTCCATCGACATCTCTTCCTTGTTGATCAGGACGCGCGGACCGGCCGCGAGCCGGAGCACGATCTGGTCCTGCACCGCGGAGGGAGGAAGATTCGCGGGTGCTTTGGGCGGGACCTTGACGAGGTAGCCCATCTGAACGACCGGGGTGAGAACCATGAAGATGATGAGGAGCACGAGAACGACGTCCACCAGAGGGGTGACGTTGATCTCCGACCTCATCCCACCGCCGCCACCTACTTGCATGGCTCTATGCCCCTCCCTGGATGTTTTTCTTCGGCTCGGCGATCAGGCCGACGTCGTTGAAGCCGACTTCCCGGCAGGCCTTGAGCACGTCGAGCACATCGCCGTACTTGACCAGACGATCGCCCTTGACCGCGATCTCGCGGTCGGGGGTACGCTCGAAGATCTCCTTGAGCGACGTCTCCACCTGATCTTTGCGGATCACGTTCGGACCGAGATAGACCGAGCCGTCCGACTTGACCGAGATCTGGAGCTGCTTCTCGGTGTCGGGCGTCTTCTCCGGAGCCTCGGTGACCGGAAGGTTCACCGGCACGCCCTTCTGCAGCATGGGCGTGACGACCATGAAGATGATCAGGAGCACGAGACAGACGTCGACGAGCGGCGTGACGTTGATGTCCGAGGTGAGAGCCGCGTGGCTCACTTTTGACAGCGAGCTACCCGACAGTTTTTTCATCGCCCATTCCCACTTCCTTCATGAAGTAGATGGCCATTTCCGAGCCGGAGTTGGACATCTCGACGGTGAAGCGGTCGACGCGGTTCTGGAAGTAGTTGTAGGCCCACACCGCGGGGATGGCCACGAGGAGGCCGCCGGCCGTGGTGAAGAGCGCTTCTGCGATACCGGCCGAAACGGAGGCGATACCGCCGCCGCCCTTGGCCATGCCGACGAAGGCGTTGATGATGCCGACGACCGTGCCGAACAGACCGACGAACGGCGCGGTAGCGCCGATGGTGGCCAGAACGCCGAGGTTTTCCTTGAGCTCCGCGACGGTGATCATGGCCGTGCGGTCCATGCCCTGGCGCGCGGCCTCGACGGCCAGCTCGGGGTTGGTGTTGCGTTTGTCGCGGCGGGACGCCTCGAACTCGAGCAGCCCGGCGGCGATGACCTTGGCCAGGTGGCTCTGCTTGTACTTCTTGGTGACCTCGATGGCCTGACCGTAATCACCCTTGGTGAGCAGGTTGGAGAGGGCGCCGAGCAGCTTGAGCGACTGGTTCTTCGCCTTGTTGAAGACGATGTAGCGCTCGACCATCACCCAGAGCGAGTAGATGGACATCAGACCCATGACGATGATCACAATCCAGCCTGCGATCGTCATCTCCCGAAACATGTGTGCCAGATCCATGACTAATTCCTCCTCGTGCGTTGCCGGCCAGCCGGCATCGCCTGTTTTTTAGTTCAGCTTGAAGTTGACGGTGAGATTGAAGATGACGTCGACCGGCTGGCCGTTGAGGGTGCCGGGGCGGAACTTCCATTTCTGGACCGCGTCCGCGGCGGCCTGATCGAGGCCGAACGGAAGTCCCTTCAGGACCTTCACGTCGCGGACGCTGCCGTTCTTGTCGATGATGCACTCGACGATGACGATGCCGGCCACGCGGGCCTTGCGCGCCACCTCGGGATAGTGCGGCTCGACGCGGCTGAGGACCGTCGGCGCCTTGACGTCGCCGCCGACGCGCAGCGGCGCCTGCTCTTTCGGAGGAGGAGGCATCGTGTCGGTCACGATTCCGCCGACCACGCCGCCGACGACACCGCCCACCACACCACCCTCGACACCACCTTCGACGCCGCCTTCGACACCGACGTCGGCGCTCGACGCGGCAGCTTCGACCGGCTTGACCTGGTCAGGCACGACGGTGGGGGCGAGATCCTGCAGGTCGCGCGGGATCTCGACGGGCTTCACTTCCACCGGCTTGACCGACGCCGCTTTGGGCGGCGGCGGGGGAGGAGGCGGCGGCGGAGGAGGCGCCGCGGCCACGGAGTACTGCGCGACCTGGGCCGGCGAGTTCTCGGGGAAGTCCACATTCCAGATGGCGCCGAAGAGCATGCCGCCGAGGACGACCGCATGCAGCCCTACCGACACCGGGAGGGTCAGGTACTTCTGAATCCCGACCTTCTGCTTCTTGGATTCGACAACGGTTGTTTCGAACATGACAGTCGTTCCGTGTTAGCTCTTCTTCCCTGCGGCCGCCGCCGGGAAGAAGAGCTAACACGGATTCACGATGGCGATGGCCTCGTTGCGGATCCGATCGGCTTCGGCGACGAGCTGCTGCTGCTTGGCCGGATCGGTCTCGAGAGGCGCCTGCTGGCGATACAGGAGCTGGAGATAAACCATCGCCTCGAAATAGTCGGGGCGCATCGAGGAGGCGCGGGTCAGGGCCTGCTTCCCCTTCTCGATGATCTGCAGACGTTCGGCGATGTCCTGCGGCGGGTTCTTGGCGACCTTCTCGTAGCACACCACGCCGTAGGTGTAGAAGGCCTCGGGGTTCTTGGAGTCGAGAAGGGTGATCTTCTCGTACCAGTTGAGCGATTCCTGGAAGTTGCCCTGCTTCGCGTAGAGCGTGGCGATGGAGCGCACGGCCTCGATGTCGGCGGGGTGCGTCTTCAGCCAGTCGCGGAAGTATTTGATCGCCTCGGTGATCTTGTCGGCGTTCAGGTAGAGATTGATGAGGGCTTCGCGCGCGATGCGGTCTTCCGGGCGCTTGCCGAGGTAGCGGCGGAGCTCCTGGGCCGCGCGCTCGGCGTTGGCCACGTTCGCCTTCGACTTGTCTTCCGGGACGTACAGGCCGATCAGTGAGTAGCCGATCATCCGGTCCAGGTCGGGGAAGCTCGCCGAGTCGATCTCACGCGCACGCTGATAGTGTTTCAGCGCCGTCGCGTAATCTTCTTTCCCGTATGCGTCGTTGGCTTCTCGGATCTGGATGCGGGCCTGGATCTTCGAACAGCCAGCCAGAGACAACAGGGAAAGAGAAAGTGCCGCAAGAAGGCACAACTTCTTTTTCATTTGATTCCGAACTCCCAGATGAGTGATCGCAGAATTCTGCAGGGTGCGCTATCAGGCTGCTTCCCGGCCCGCGTCAGGCAATGGCCAGCGAATATACAGATGGGTTGCATCACCGTCAACCTGTTAGTTAGTACCTGAAACCGAAAGTTTTAGCCGCAAAAATTCAACTGCAAAGAACCCATTCCGCCGCTGATTTCGACACCGCCGTTCGCCCGAAAGAAACCGGGTCATGCAAAAAAAGTGAAGCCCTCAATACGTCGGCTTCCACTCCGCCGTCAGGTCGCTGATTGCTGACCACAATTCCGGAAACAGCGGCTCGCGCGTCCCCCCCTCGAGCTGTGCTGCCGGCACACCCTTCAGCGACATGACCCGGTCACCGATGATGCGGAAAGCGAGCCGCATATGGGTGAACCGCCACTTCAGGAACGCCTCGTCGTAGTCCATGAACGCCTGCAGCAGGCGGAAAAGTGCGTATCGCTCCCTCGGTTTACGCTCCAGCTCGAGCACCGTGACCGAGTGTTTTCCGAGGAGGGCCTGGAACGGGGGCCAGAGCCGCTTTCCCGCGTTCAGCAGCAGGTTGAATCCCGGCGACTCCTGCCCGCTCCCCCGCCCCAGCGAACTGGTGCGCAGTACGTGGTAGTCGACTGGTGCCATCGTCTCCAGGATGATGATCTGCTCGCGCAGGAGGTCGACGATCATCCGGCAGCGGTTGATGAGGTCCGCCGCGAGCTCCGGCTCGTCGGCGCCGATGTGCACCACCGCCCGGTCGAGCTCGTAATCGATGTGGTGCAGCCACAGCTCGGCCGTCTGGTGCGTGACCTGGAAGAGCCGCTCTTCGGGATGGGAAAGCTGCTCGATCGGCTTCTGCAGCTCCAGCAGCTCGGGCACGCGCACGTAGCGCTCGTAATCGGTGTCGCCTTTGCCTTCGAGAATGGGTCCGGTGTGCGGCATGGGGGCGGATCATACTCGACGCGCGTCTTCGCGCGCGGTTGCTGGTTGTCGGTTTTCCACCGACCGCACACCCGTTGCTTCTCACTCCGCGCAAAATGTGCTCAACGTAGGGCGGGCTTCAGCCCGCCTCCGAGGGGCGGGCTGAAGCCCGCCCTACGTTCAGCAAGCTCGGCGTGTGCAGCAACGGGTGCGCGGGCGGGTGGAAAACCGACAACCAGCAACCGCGCGAAGACGCGCCTACACCAGCTCGAGGATGTGCCCGAGCTTCGTCTTCTTCGCCTCGAGGTACTTCCGCGTCGTATTCGACGGCGCGATCTCCAGCGGGACGCGCTCGACGATCTGCAGGCCGAAGCCTTCGATGGCGACGTACTTGGCCGGGTTGTTGGTCATCAGCCGGATTTTGCGGACGCCGAGGTCGCGCAGGATCTGGGAGCCGGTGCCGTACTCGCGGATGTCGGGCGCGAAGCCGAGCTTGGCGTTCGCCTCGATCGTGTCCGCCCCCTGGTCCTGCAGCTCGTACGCGCGGAGCTTGTTGATCAGCCCGATCCCGCGTCCTTCCTGCAGCAGATAGAGGATGACGCCCTTCCCCTCGCGCTCGATCAGCTCGAACGCGCGCTCGAGCTGGTCGCCGCAGTCGCAGCGGTTGGAGTGGAAGACGTCGCCGGTCAGACACGACGAGTGCACGCGCACGAGCACCTCGTCCTCCTCCCCGATCGTCCCCTTCACCAGCGCCACGTGCTCCTCGCTGTTGATGTCGCTCTGGTAGGCGTGCACGCGGAACTCGCCGTGCGCGGTCGGAAGCACGGGCGCCGCGAGGCAGTGCACGTGCTTCTCGTTCTGCATCCGGTACTTGATGATGTCGGCGACGGAGATGATCTTGAGGCCGTGCTTGACGGCGAACTCGCGCAGGTCGGCGAGCCGGGCCATCGTCCCGTCCTCGTTCATGATCTCGCAGATGACCGCCGAGGGGTTCATCCCCGCGATCGTGGCCAGATCGACCGAGGCCTCGGTCTGGCCGGCGCGTTTGAGCACGCCGCCCTTCTTGGCCCGCAGCGGGAAGACGTGACCCGGCCGCGCCAGGTCGTGCGGCCGCGTCTTCGGGTCGATGGCCACCCGCACCGTCTCCGAGCGGTCGCGCGCGGAGATGCCGGTGGTCACGCGTCCGCGCGCCTCGATCGATACCGTGAACGCCGTCCCGAAGTTGGTGGTGTTGTGCTCCACCATCAGCGGCAGCTCGAGCTCCCTGCAGCGCTCCTCGGTCAGGGCCAGGCAGATCAGCCCTCGCCCGAACCGGGCCATGAAGTTGATCGTCTCCGGCGTCACGCGCTCGGCGGCGATACAGAGGTCGCCCTCGTTCTCGCGATCCTCGTCATCGACGATGATCACGAGCTCTCCGCGGCGGTAGAGCTCTGCAGCTTCTTCGACGGTTGCGAACGGCATGAGTGGTTACTCGACGACCTTGAACTTGTCCGTGAGTGTGTAGGACGACTTCTTGATCGTATCGATGATCTTGATGGTGAGAGTGTACTCCCCCGGCTTGAAGGTGTTCGGCGGAAGCGCGTTGCCGATGGCGAAATGTCCCGGAACGCCCCTCAGCTCGATCGCGTCCGTCTCGCGCGGAGGCGCGGCCATTTTCACCGCCTTGCCCGTCGCGTCCTTGCCGGCCACGTCGAGCTTCACCTGCACCTTCGGCAGCGGCGTGCCCGTCGAGCTGCCGCTCACCGGCACCTGTCCCTCGGGCAGCACCGGCTCAGCCACGCCGGGGTTGCGCAGCTCGATGAAGTACCAGAGCTCGTCCGAGGTGCGGAAC
>Ga0196976_1001003_pt1 | contig 14508 bp, 25 predicted proteins | sample S3v_513CmetaG_FD_148644 | JGI IMG/M metagenome (GOLD analysis project Ga0196976, IMG submission 148644) | Soil microbial communities from Anza Borrego desert, Southern California, United States - S3+v_5-13C | ecosystem: Environmental > Terrestrial > Soil > Desert | place: USA: California...
CGCGACTGTGCCGGGAAAGCGGTCTTTGGTCGCAAGAGCGCCAAGAACACCAGCATTGTTGAGTACCGCGCCCGCGCCAACAAGAAGCTGAAGCCGCTTTTTGATTTGATCGTGGAAACGCTGAAGACCAAGAGCATTCGTGAGACGGTGCTTGAAGTCCGCCCCGTTGCCGAAAAGATTTGGTGGAACGGTGGAACGGTCGGTGTCTACGGTTACGACTCGTGGGAATGCGTCAAGGTTGAGTATTGCGGTGGTGTCGAATCCTTCAAGAAGGAAAGTGTGTGATGGTCGCGTACGCCTACAATGACGGTGGACGTGCCGCCGCTGGATACAAAGGGATAGCCGGTGACTGTGTTGTCCGTGCGCTCGCCATTGTCACGGAACGCCCTTACAAAGAAGTGTATGCCACTGTTCAGGAATTTTGCAAAAAGCACGGAAAGGGTTCAGCCCGCACCGGGGTTCCGAAAGAAGTCACGCGTGCGCTAGCCGAACACTATGGTCTGAAGTGGGTTCCGGTCATGCGCGTAGGAAGTGGTGTGACGATGCACGTCAGCGCCGATGAACTTCCGTCCGGTAGATTGATGTTGAAACTTTCGCGACATGTAGTAGCGTGTATTGACGGTGTGATTCACGACACCTATGACGCAAGCCGCGACGGTCGCCGCGCCGTCTATGGATATTGGGTGATGGATAATTGACATGAACGATTTTATTAACGCTTGCTTTGAATTTGGTGCGGGTTTTGCTGTGCTGAATCATTGCCGTTGTTTATGGCGCGACAAAGAAGTCAAGGGAATTAGCATTCTCAGTACGGCTTTCTTCACCGCGTGGGGTTTCTGGAATATCTTCTACTACCCGTCGCTAGGACAGTGGTGGAGTTTTGTTGGTGGTCTGTTCATTGTGGCTGCAAACTGTGTGTGGCTAGGTCTTTTGGTCTGGTACGGTTTGATTGTCGCCGCGCGCAATGCTGCCAAGGCATCCACGCATCACTAAACCGCTTGCCTTCCGTTCGTTTCCGTGCCATTCTCTGTGCAGACAGAGAGCGAAAAAGAGAAGCTATGACATCGCACCACATTAACACTCTAGCGCGCCTTCTAGCGGAAGAGAACCTAACCGTTTCCTTCGACAAAGGGAACGAAGTGGGTGCTGCTATCGACCTAGAAAAGCGTGTGGTGCATATCTCAACTGACAAGCTGTCTGTGCTGAACGACGATGAACTTGAAGGTATGACCCTTCACGAAATCGGACACGCACTGTTCACGCCTACCGCCGAATGGATTGCGTTCATTAAGAAATATCCGCGCCTGAAGCACACGCTGAACGTGGTTGAAGACGCCCGCGAAGAAAGACTTGTGAAAGAGAAGTATCCGGGTGCGCGCCGCGCGTTCCGCCGCTTCTATGACAGTCTCATTCTCAAGCGTGACGCGTGGAAGCTGGTAGACCCTAGGACCGGAATGCTACGCGACTTCTCGCGCGATAGCATCATCAACCGCCTGAACATTCATTTCAAGATGATTGAAAATGAAGTTCGCATTCCGTTCGCGCCCGGTATTGAGCAAGATTTCGTAAACGAAATTGCGCGCTGCACCACCTTTGAACAGGCGTGCGACATTACGTTGCGCCTTGGTGCCTACGCCGAACAAGAGAAGAAGAACAAGAAGGACCGCGACGAAGACAACAAGTCCGGTAAGGGAAAGGGTGAAGACGGTAAGGGACAAGCCGGGGAACCGGGTGAACCCGGTGACGGTGACGCCAGCGCGGAACCCGGTGAACTTTCCGAAAACCCGGTTGATGATCTTGTCAAGGAAAAAATCAACGAAGGTCACAACCCAAACAGCGACAAAGTTGTCACGTCCGACAAAGCCTTTAGTTCTGTCTATGAAGGAAACTTTTACGACACGCTGAAAGCTATCAACAAGGACGGGACCGCCCTAGACCGCAACTGGTTCGACAACAACAACACGCTTGTTGTGGGTATGGCGCAACGTTTCAACATGAAACAGTCCGCGCGCAAGCAAGAGCGTACGCGCACCGCGAAGACCGGTCTGATTGACCCGGATAAGCTGGTGAACTACCGCACCGCCGCAAATATCATGCTGAAGCGTCAACAGTCGGAGAACGGAAAAAATCACGGGTTCGTTGTTTTCATTGACTTTTCCGGTTCTATGACGGGTGTCATTTCCTCCGTGATGGAACAGGTTGTAATTCAAATCAAGTTTTTCGAGCGGGTGAATGTGCCCTACCTTGTGTATGGGTTTACGGACGGATCGAACGGGAACCCTAAGCTGTTCCGGGTGGTGTCGTCTGACGACAAGAAGCCGCAACGGGAAAGCGTGATTAACTTTCTGTCAACCCTAAAGTACCGCACTGCCTTTGACATTGACGCAAAGTTTGAGAAGATTGTCCCTATGATGGGGACGCCGCTGATTGCGTGCCTTGGTGCGTTCGCGCTGAAGGGACGGGAACCGACGCTACAGCGGTTCCTAACGCGCAACCGCGTGGAAAAGCTGAACCTGTGTTTGTTCACGGACGGTGGAGCAACCGACCGTCTTCCGGGGACGATCATGGTTGACAGCCAACACAGGATGTACGCCCCGACTGACGAAGAAAAGGGTAAGCCGTTGTCATGCATTCTTGGTATCATTCAGAGAAAATACAAAGGTATGTGTGACTTCAAGGTCATGAACTTCTTCCTTTCCAGCCACGAAGATTCCGCAAAGCGCGTGCTTGACATAATGTTTGCCGGTATGAAGAAGACCGGGAAGCACGAGTACAGCGCCGTTGGAATTGACCGGGTGTATATCATGAAGCCCACCGACCGGAACGCTTATCGGGAAATTCTTAACAGTTATATTGACCTAATCGCATAAAAAGCGCTTGACGCCACGCCGCGAACAGTGATACAAGAGGGACAGAAAGTTTGATGGAGACAGATACGGTCATGGAAGACCAGACAGACATCACACCGGAACCGAACCCGTACATTCCTGAAGCCCGCAAGAATTGGGTTCACTTTGGGAATTCGGACGTTCTACGCAAAATCGTAAAGTCTGGTATCTTCTATACGACATATGTCGTTGGTCAACAGGGAGCGGGTAAGACCGAACTCATTCTTCAGCTTCACGCGGAAGAGAAGAAGCCTGTTATTCTGGTGTCCATCACGCCGGAAACCGACGAAGATGATCTAATCGGTTCTATCAGTCTGACCACCGATCCGGTAAGCGGACAGACTATCACCGGGTGGGAAGACGGTCCCGTTCTGATTGCAATGAAGAACGGTTATTCGTTGATCCTAGACGAAGTGGATACCGGTGGGAATCTGCAAAGCCTGTTCCCGGTGCTAACCGGACAATCTGTCTTTGTCAAGCGGATTAAGCAGCGCATTGTTCCCGCGCCGGGGTTCAACGTCTTCGCGACCGCGAACACCAACGGTAAGGGTTCTGTTGACGGACGGTTCACGTCTGCCAAGACGCAAAGCGTAGCGTTCGTTGACCGCTTCTCCGCGATGATTGAGCAAGACTATCCCGACGAAGCCACGGAAGTAAAAATTCTCATGGGTTCGCTTGGAATGCTTGACAAGTTCGCTGTGGCGTTCAACGAAAAGGAACTTCTAAAGCTTATCAAGCTTCTGTGCCAGTGGGCGGCTAAAATCCGCGAAGGGTTCAAGGGTGGTTCGCTAGATGAAACCATGTCCACCCGAAAGCTTATTTCGATCCTGAACGGTCTAGCGGTCTTCGAAAGCTTCGAAAGCGCGCTAACCGTCAACCTGAACAGCCTAGACGCCGATACCGCGAAAGCGTTCAAGTCGCTCTTTGACAAGCTGTCTCCGGTTGAAATTAAGGAACTTGACAAGCGCCTGTTCGCTCCGAACGCACCCGCCGCGTTTGAGCCACCGCCCGCACCGCCCGCACCAGCGGAACCGGTTAATGTTGAAGACGTAGACATCACGAACCTTCCATCCGGTTCCACGAAAGCCACGACAAACACCAGTGCGCCTTACGTCCCACCGAAATCTAACCAAAAAGAAACGAAGAATCCGCTTTACGTTGGAACCAATGTAGAGTACGATAAGAACGGATATCCAACCGACGCGGCAGCATACAAACCGGACGAAAAAGACGAACCGGTGAACACTCCCGCCCCGACCACCAAAAAGAAAACCAGCTACTACGTTGTGTAAGAAAGTCTTGACATGAAGCTATCAACTCAGACACTCCAAATTCTAAAGTCAATGGCACAGTTCAATGAGAACTTCCGTGCCGTGCCAACACCGAACATTAGCGGCACTAGCATTGCGTCTGTGTCACCAGACCGCTCCGTCTACATTTCGGCGGAAATCGAAGAAGACATTACCACGCCGGTAACGCTCTACAAGCTTCCGATGTTCCTTTCGGTTGTCAACACCATTGGTTCCGACTATGACATTGTTCTAAGCGGGAACTATCTGACGGTTGAGAGCGGCAACAAGCAAAAGGTCCGTATCAACTACGCCGATAAGGACACCCTAGAACTTCCGAAGGACAGCAAGCCCAATTTCCCCGCGTTTGAAGTGGAGTTTGCGGTATCCAAGACGGAAATCGCGAGCATTCTAAAGTTCGCTGACATTCTAGGCTGTAAGGACATTCTCTTTACGACCGACGACAACAATACCCTGATTATGAAGGCGCTTGACGTTACCGACGCGTCAATCAACACCTATCAGGTTGAACTAGGCGAACTCTACACCGAACATAAGTTTAGTTTCGTTCTGAAGCGTGAAGTGCTAAAACTGATTGACAGCGACTATACTGTTAAGCTATCCTCTAAGAAGCTAGCACAGTTTAAGGCAGTGTCCGTGCCAATCTCATACTACTTCTCCGCACTCACTGCACACACCACTTGGTCTTAACCGGTGGTGTGTTAAATGCAATATATTCTTACACAAGAAGAATATTCTGCACTTCAGGCGAAGGTGCGCGCAAGCGCTAACGCACCTTCCACCGAAGTTCTTCAGAAGTTTTGCACCAAGGTTGCAAATGAACTTATTGTAACCGAAGGTTGGGCGAAGGGTAAACCGTGGGGTTGCATCCTTAACGAAGAAGACAGCGCGTGGTACTGTGACGGGTGTCCAGCGCAAGACGTTTGTCCGAACGAATATAAAGAGTGGTCGAAATAATGACAGCCGTTGAGCAATTAGTTTGGGTCGAAAAATACAGACCTCGCACCATCAAAGAGTGTGTGCTTCCTGATAGCCTGAAAGCACAGTTTCAAGCGTTCGTTGACGCTGACAATTTCCCGAACCTACTGTTGACCGGTGGTGCGGGCATTGGTAAGACTTCCGTCGCCAAGGCAATGTGCGACGAACTAGGGTACAACGTTCTGTATATCAATGCGTCAGAAGAACGGAGCATTGACGTTATCCGCAACAAGATTATGAACTTCTGTGCGACCGTCAGCTTTGACGGCAGCAAGAAGGCGGTAATCCTTGACGAAGCGGACGGGCTAACCCTAGACGCGCAAAAAGCACTCCGCGCCGCCAGCGAACAATTCCACACCACCAAGTTCTTTTTCACTTGCAATTACGTCAACAACATCAAAGAGCCTATTCGGTCGCGCACCAGCACGATTGACTTCAAGCTAACCAAAGAAGAAAAGACCAAGGTAGCCGCGAAGTTTATCAAGCGGGTGTTTCAGATTCTAGAAGTTGAGAACATCACGTATGACGCCGATGTTGTCACTAAGCTAGTTCTGAAGTATTTCCCCGACAACCGCCGTGTGCTGAACGAACTACAGCGCTACGCGACCGGTGGAACGATTGACACCGGGGTTCTGCTAACCGCTACAGCGGACGCGGACATTGACGTTCTGTTCAATCACCTCGCCGCCAAAGACTTCGCCAAAATGCGCAAGTGGGTTGTCAACAACGCGGCGAACGGCGACAAAGACACGCTAATCCGCTCCGTCTATGACGCCGGATATCAGCGCGTGGAACCCGCCAGCCTACCCGAATTCATTATTTTCCTGAGTGAGTTTGCGTACAAGTCAAGCTTTGTGGTTGACATGGAAATCGCATGGGTGGCGCTGTTTGTTGAAATCATGTCTTCCGTGAAGATCAAGAGCGCATAAAATGGAATACACACTAACAATATCAGACGCGTTCCCGTTTGAGTATGGATATTCAATTTCGGTGAGCGAACAATGCAAGGGCACAAACGTTCATCACATCACCTTTCCTGTTGTCAACCTACACACGGCGGCACTGACTATCGAGCAAACAACGTTCAACGGAAAGTCAAGAGTTGTTATTCGATATGAACCGGAAAAATTGACAAAAGTTCCGATGGGTGCTAAGTTTATAGAGGTTAAAAGCATTCACAAGCGGGAAATCCCGTTCGTAGAAGCTATTGAACTTTTCCCGAACGCGGTGAATGTTCGCGCGGGTGTGAATGGTGGGCTTGCTTTCATCACCATCCACGAAGCGACCGAACCACAAGTCAAAAACCTGTATCGTGGTGTCTAATGTCTCTTAACCTGTTCAAAGACGTAATCGCCAGTTTGAACACAAAAGAACCGGGGAATTTGGTTCACACGGATTCCCCCGAAGAGGCTTTGCAAACATACGCGCCCTTTATCGTGAACAGGAATTTTTCGCAAGACCGCTCCACCATCGGTTATGCGGCTATCGCCAACTCTACCGGCATGAGCCTTCTGCCAAAGGAAGCACAGTATGATTTCTATTATACTGCACTTCCTAAAGTAAAGCGCTTCACGCGTTGGGCAAAACCCGACACAGAAGAACAAGACATCAAAGTTCTTATGGACCTATACAAGTACAGCCGCAAGAAAGCCGAAGCGATTTATCCGCTGTTCACTGCCGAACAGATGGAAGCGCTTCGTAAGAAGCTGACGATTGGTCGCGAAAGCAAATAATTTCTGAAGAAACCTCTTGACAACCGACCAATCGCAACTATATAATAGCGCGGAAATCGCTGAACAGTTGCCGCTAGACTTGGGACGTTCAGGACGGATTTCTTCTTTTGTGAAACCCTCAGAAAGAAACAACGCAAAGACTACAATGACACAACTAAAAGATCGTCGCATTAACTACGACTCCATTGACAGCCTGTTTGATGATGTCTTCTTTGGTGGAAAGAATTCCCCGTACGGCAAATCGGTTCCCACTACCAGCGTGCATGTCGCGCGCAACGTCTACAGCTACACCAAAGACGGTCTACGCTACAGCGGCATTGACCTAGCTGTTCCCGGTCTAGACGAAGACGGTATCAAGGTCACGCTAGACGGCACCTATCTAAAGATTGCGTACGCCCCGGTTGAATCCAAAGAAACCCGCGACGATTTCAAGCACACAATCAAACAGATTGCGAATAGCCCGTTCGTGGTTGAGTTTAGTGTCAATCCAGACTATGAACTACTGTACGCTTCACAGCGCAACGGTATTCTTACCATTATGTTCCGCGAGCGCGAGAAGCCCGTAAGAAAGCCAACTGAAGTTACGATTCAGCGCTACTAAAAAGCACAACGTTCACACCTTGACAGCCTATCGCTTCCCGTGGTAGGCTGTTTCTTTTTCTATAGGCATACTGAATGAAACATATTATTGCCTTAATGGGCAGTCGTGGTGCGGGGAAAAGCACCGTCGCTGAGTGGTATCACCACCAACATGATTTTGTGTATATCAATTTCGCTGACAAGCTGAAAGACATTCTTGCCGTGGTGTTCAATTGGGACAGACGGCTTCTAGAAGGCGACACCAAGAAGTCAAGACTGTTTCGTGAAACAGTAGACCCGTATTGGTCCGCGAAACTAGGCATTCCAGACCTAACACCGCGTTGGGCAATGAAGAACGTTAGCGATGCCTTAAAGTCGGTGCTTGGCACAGATTATTTTGTTCACGTTCTTGAAAACGAAATCAACTCTATCAACGGAAACGTTGTTGTTGGTGATGTTCGTTTTCTTGTTGAGATTGCGCTGTTGGAGCGCCTGAACGCAGACTTCTATTGGGTTATCGGGCGGGACGAAGAAACCACCGTGCGCGACCACGCGTCCGACCTAGAATGGCGCGAGAAGGCACAACACCCGACCACCCGCCGCGTGCTGAACACCGGAACAATCGCGGAACTCTATTCACAGCTAGAAACGAACTACGCACATAGCCGATATGCGCTTTACGGCTAAGAAAGAGGTTGCGGCTTCTGCCCGAAAGTGGTAGATTCCTGTTCAGATGATGAACAGAGGAAAGCGGACCATGACCAAGGACGAAGAAATCCAGTACGTGTTTGCCCGCGCGCTCGCTGACGCGAAGGACGAAAACCGCGCCGCAACGCGCAAGCGGGTAATCAGCTTCCTAGTCGGGTTCGTCGGTATGTCCGCTGTGCTTGGTGCGGGTGCCGTCCTGTTTCTGGTGGTGCTGTGACAGATATCCGCGAACACCTGATTGTGCGGTGTGCTGACCTTCAGCACTGTTATTGGGATGAACTTCAAGGGACGCGGTTTCACTACGACCGCGCCAACCCGCGCAACATGGACAATTGGACGCTCGCAGAATTCTTCGAAGACCTAGTGCGCCATATCGCCTTGTCATAGCTGCCATGCGTTTTTAGCGATTGATTCGTTCCTATCCAAGTGCGATATTTGTTTCAGAGAGAAACGGAAAGGTGTCGCAACATGGCACTAGGAACGAACTACGCGCGGAACCCTTCGCGAAAACAGATTGAAGTGTTCTACCGCAAGTGCATTCGACATTCCGTGAAGATTGGTGAAACGAAAGACGCCTTCCTGAAGCAGTGGAAGCCGACCTTTCAGGACTACATGAGCCGCTTGTATGACGACGAAATCAGCAAGCCGGTAAAGAAGCCTCGCAAGACGAAGAAGGATTAACGGATCATGACCAGCCTCCGTCAGTTTAACACAGCCGAAGAAGTTGATGCCGCACTGTCCGCGCTTCCGCCCGGTGGTAAGTTCTACCTTGTGTTCTGGAAAGAAGTCGTTGAATATGAGTGTTACGGACTGAAGACCAGCGATGAGAAGGGTATTGTTGGAAGTCGGTATGCGGTGTGTTCTCCCAACGATCCTCGCGACGGAAAGCGAGCATTCATTGACGACATGCAGAACAACCCGAACAAGGGTGTGTTCACGGATCGTGCGCTTGCTGAGAAGTTCGCCGCTGTAGCGCAGACGTGGAACGAAGACCCGACCAACGCACGGAATCGTGTCTACTATCTGTTTGACAACATTTTTGACGACTGTGACGATTGGGACGACTAAAAGCGCTTGACGCTATCGGTCAAAACCGATAGGGTAACACCAGAAAAGAGCAACGGACTTCGTAGGAGTGACGCCAGTGACAGAGCCGAAGATTTTCACCGTCAAGGGTTTCAACCGCACTTACACCGTTGAAGTGGTTCCCGGTAAACAGGTTGACATTACGTGGGAAGAGAAGAACCCTCAGACCAAGGAAGTTGAACTTCATTTCAATTCCTTCAAGCTTGGTGACATCGCCGCGCACGGTTTCTATAATTTCTATTTCACCGGTAAAATCACCAAGATCACCGAAAACACTGTGACGGTCGAAGAACACCCGCTGAAGCCCGCCAAGCGCCTGAAGTGGGAACACTTCCTTGGTCTGAATGACACCTTCACGGTGGAAAAAGCCGCCGAAATCCGCCGCAATTGGAACGACTGATGCAGCCCAATGATTAAACGAAAGACGTTAACAAACGCGGCGCTAGCCGCAAAGATTTTTGAGAACACCGGAACGCCGCAATGGGCTATTGACCTTGCCCGCGAAGTTCTTGAAGGTCGCGGCTGTGTTCCCGAAGAAGTAGAATATACATGTCGCTATTGGGAATACTCCGGTGGGCGTATATCCAGACATGGTAACGCAGTGAAGCGCGCCGGAAACTTTATCAAGTGGGTAGAACAAACACCATGACACCAAACATGACGTACCTAGTTCTTGACGAATGGAATGAATCAGAGTCGCCGTTATTCTGGTACGATCCAGACCACAATGACCCTCCCGCCGACCTATGTCCCGAAGCGTACGCGTGGCTTGCCCGCCACGCACCAAGCGCCAAGCTTGTTCACCATCGGGACTACGATTTCAAACTCGTGATTAAGTTTGATACCGTAGATATGGCACGCATTTTCGCTAGCCAATTCGATATTGACAAGCCCACACTTCGTGGTACTCTATAACGACCAACAACCCAAACACCTAGGCAAAACCTACATGACAGCTTCAACATATTTCTCTTTCAACGAAGATCAAGATTGGTTTGTGTGTTCGTCCGTAGACGACACACAGTTATCCCCAACGTTTGACAGCTACAACGAAGCCGTTGAATGGTGGCACACTGAAGGCAAGAACCGCCCGTTTTCTGTGGTGGTTGACAACACCGCGCCCGTAGCCGAAACCGCCGTGGTGGAAGCTGTTTGATGATCGGCGCAAAGGTTGTTCTGTCAAGTCTGCACCCACAAGACCGGGGTCCAGACCAGCGGATTACGACGCTTATCGCGACCGTGCCGCACATCATTCTACCCCAAATGAATACACATCGCGTGTTCTCGCGAAATGTGGGTAGTTCGCGCGCAAAGCCATTTAAGGTTCTGAAAGAAGCCGCGTCAAGGGAAAATCGTTTCGTTCCCCGGAAATTCGGCAAGAATCAGCCCGGTATGCAGTCCTACACCTTCTTTGAAGGCGCGGACCATGACCGAGCCGAAGCGGCATGGCATCACGCGACAGAGAGCGCCATTCAGTGCGCCGAAGCGATGAATGATATCGGTGTTCATAAACAGATTTGCAATCGTCTGTTAGAGCCATTCATTTATGTTGACATGCTCATTACGTCTTCTGAATGGGAAAACTTCTTCCAACTCCGCGCGCACCATGCGGCACAGCCGGAAATCGAAGACGTAGCAATCGCCATTAAGAAGGCTATTGACACCAGCGAGCCGCAAGTTCTCAGGCTTGGTGAATGGCACATTCCGTTTGTCACCGAACAAGAACGTTCACGGTACGATCTAAAGACCCTACTGAAGATCAGCACCGCGCGCAACGCTCGTATCAGCTACAAAACGTTCGATGGGAAGATTTCAACGCTTGACAAAGACCTAGAACTATACGAAAGTCTGGTAGGCAGTCACCCGAAACACATGAGTCCGACTGAACACATTGCGCAAGCGGTAGACATTAAGTCTCAGTGGATTCCTGATTTCGGCGGAATGCTAAACCTAGGTCGGATGAAGTCAAACCTTGGTTCGTGTTGGCTTCAGTACCGCAAGCTAGTTGAAATGGGCATCGTCTAAACTTAACGGAAGAGAGTAAACAGAATGACCAAGACGCGATACACAAACCTTGACGTGGTGTTCTTTGTTCTTTGTGCCGCCATAGGTGCGTTTCTTGGTCATTCTGTTCCCGTTGGGAACCCTTTAGACAATTCCTATGAGTGCGTAAATCCCCTTCCAATCAGGAAATAAGGTAATCTATGCTTGACTTTCTACGTTGGTTATGGAAGTCGCTACGGAAGCGCCACACCAAACCAACCGCCGCCGACTTTAATCTTCTGCCGGTCACAACGCCAAGCGCCGCACCAGAAGAACCGACCACCACCGAAGAACCACCAGCACCGCCAAAACCGGAACCCACTCCACAAACGCCGGTTCCTGTCAAGGATGATTTTGAAGAGTTTTACCAGCACACAAAGATGCGCTGTGCAGACCCGGAGCGCTACGGCTTCCATCTGACGCGCGAGACGTACAACAAGTGGGATGCGCAGTACCGCGCTGGTGTGCTGCGACGGTGTTCGTGCGAACGAGAAGTGTTCTACGTCCACCACAACGAACACGTTGTGTTTCTTGCGGCGAAGAAAGGGCACATCGTCACCGCTCTACCACCAACCAAAGAATATATCCGCGCTTCAGTTGGTAAGCTGAAGACCGGCAAGACCAAAGCAAAGAATGCAGGAAGACGTTAAAATGAACACCAAGACATACTACGTTCTGAAAGGAACAGAACTAGCCACCGGGCGGGTTGAATACAAGAGCGCCGATGGTTGGACCGAAGACCTAGACTGTGCGGCGCCGCGCCTGTATACGTCACTGAGGGACATTCAGAACAAAATTGCTTACTTCACCGGACAGTTTGTGGACTACAACACCGGCAAGCCGCGCTATCAGTTTGAGTGCATCCCGGTTTCCCTCCAAATTCAGACCGTTTAAGTAAAGTCAAGTAAAAAGATTTTATACTGTACGCTGCAAAGTACACGTATAAACCAGCCCTAGAAAACACCGGTTTCCAGTTCACGGTGTTTTCTAGGGCGTTTCTTTTGTCAAGAGTAAAATCAAGTATAGAAAATTTAATTACAAAAAACTTGACGGGAAGCGGGGATTGTGCGTCTGAAACTTTGCCCGATGCGTTTATTTTAACGAACAGGGTCTAAGTCATTGATCCAAAAAGAAAACCCTCAGAGAACGGTTTCTGAGGGTTTTTCTTCTGTAAGAAGCTGTGGTTGGACCGGTGTAGGTGGTGCGTCCGGTAGCAGGATCAGCACCAAGCCGATTGTCGTAGGAAGGATATCAATAATGGCAGTCGCGACTTCCACCGGCAAGAACTTCAAGAGGGACGCCATAAGCACAACGATACCGCCGCGCGTCGTTGTCTCGCCTAAGCGGTCTTGAAGATAGGTCAGAATCCTACGCCAAGTGTCAATCGAAATTTTTGCCATTGCTAGATAATTCCGTACTTGTGAATCCACATTCCGAAAATAATGGAACCTTGTGCGCCACCCCAAAGAAGTTCCGCCCATGCGGTCGGAGCGTCTACGATATAGTGCTGATTGTTCCACTCACGGTGAACCGGAATTTTGGCGCCAATCCAGTATGACACTGTGTGCATGGCACCAAACAGACTTACCACCCCGACAAGCGCGAGGTTGTCAAGCGTAAAACCGGTGAACACGGGAATGTAGGAAAAAGCAATAGCCGTGCGCGCAACACCAACGAATGTCATGTATGCAGCACGAAGAAGCTTTTGATCCTTGACAAACGGGAAAAACATTCCGTACGTGTGTGGGATCATGAGTGCTAGGAACAGCGCGGCGGCGATGTAAACGAATTGCGCGCCTAGCATAACAGCGGTGTGATAGTCAAGTGTATAAGGGACGATGGGCAGCAACAGCGTCATAATGAGCGCTGTTGGAAGGCACCACCACGCGCGGGCGTGTTGCGTCCCGTTGATGGGGTAAGGGTCATACCCACCCCGCACGCGGTACGTGAAAGCGCAGACGGCAAAGACCGCCACACTCACGTACGCCACGATGAACGGTAAAGCAAGTGAAAAGAACATTGTTTATGTGTCTCTGTTTTTTAGTTCTTCGATTTCGGCACGGGCTTCTTCTAATTCTTTAGTGAGCCGTTCGACTTCCATTTCAAGGCGTTTTACTTCGCCTTTTAGTTCTGCTTTTTCTACAAGCGCTTCGTTGCGCTCTTTCATGATAAGATCAACGCGCTTGGTAAGTTCGTCTGTGCGTTCTACTTGTTTGTCAAGCGCTTTTTGTAGCTTCTCCACCAAGTCTAAGTGAGAGTTGGTGAGAGCGTCTTGTTGTTTTTCTGTAGTTCTGGTGCGGGCGTACTTAACAGCGGCGGCAGTCAACGCCACTAGAGCGGCAGTCGCAGCGGAGACAATCCCTGCCTGTTCTCCAATAATTTCAGACATCGGCGTCTTCCAATACTTTCATGTCAGAGTAATACGAGAAACGGTTGCTTTGTTCGTGCCGCATGAAATCCCAAAAACAACCAATGGCAATCACGAAAGTATCACTCATAGCCGCTGCCGGTGGGTATTGGTTAGTCATACACAGCACAGAAATCAGCACCCACAAAGACATAGCAATGAATTTTATTGTATGATCGAAAAGCGCTGACCGTTTAGTTAGACGTGCTGTGAGCCTATACAACTGTAGGCTAGCCACCGTGAAGAAAACAATAAACCACTCAAAATCACTAGGAAGTATAGCGCGCATATCTTGGTAGATAGGTCGCGAAGCAATAGTATCACCGGGAAAAGCAAGACAAAGCGCCCACGCGTATCCAGACATCACGGAAGCGACCGTAGCTAGTCGGGTGTCCCCATAGCGCCAAAGGTGTAGACCACCAGCAATCAGTTTCTTCATATTACGTCCCTCGTCGCCACTTTCTTGTGATTAGAACTATTTCGGATTTGATATATTTAGGGGTCTAACAATAGTAAAAGGCATAGAACTTTCGTCCTATGCCTTGTTAATTAAGTCGTCGCTGCCTTCTGATTCTATTAACGATTTTTCTGTGTGGCGAGTTTGCCGAAACACAACTCGCGCCACAAAGTCAACAAACCATCGCAACGGCGCTGAAATTTCTTTCCAGAAAGGTCCGAAATCGTTCCTACGCATTTTGGCGAGCCGGGAAGAAATTGTTTCTTGTGGATCGCCACCCGTAAGAGCATTGCCTAACTTGTCAAACGCTAAAAGAAAA
>Ga0196976_1001005_pt1 | contig 14501 bp, 11 predicted proteins | sample S3v_513CmetaG_FD_148644 | JGI IMG/M metagenome (GOLD analysis project Ga0196976, IMG submission 148644) | Soil microbial communities from Anza Borrego desert, Southern California, United States - S3+v_5-13C | ecosystem: Environmental > Terrestrial > Soil > Desert | place: USA: California...
CATGATACCGTCAATACTTTTTTGATGCTTTTCATAATACTGGTCCAGTGTAGCCGTGCCGTGGTCAAAATAAATGCGGTGTGATTCGGGAGATGGTAAATGTTCTGCAAAGTAGCGCTTAACAGCTATTGAAGGCCCCGGGTTGCCGTCGTTCAACAAAATCGGCCAATGTGTGGAAACACATGCTGCCTCCCCAAAAACATCGGGATATTCGCAGATGGCATATAAAGATATTAACGCACCCATAGAGCTTCCGCAAATCGCGGTATTGGCACGGTCGCTAAGCGTTCTGTATTTTTGGTCAACATACGGTTTTAGTTCTTTTGTAAGGAATTTAAGGTATTCATCCCCAAGATACTCATTGCCGGTAATACTAAACATTTCTTTGGTCTTCGCGAGTGCATCAGTATCCTGTTGTGTAAAGTTTTCGGCTGCCTTTTCGGGAAAGTATTCCATGAAGCGCAAATCTGTATTCCATATGGCCACTATAATTACAGGTTTCATAAACTTGCTCACAATCAGCCGTTCGGCAGTTTCATCGGCTTCCCATGCAATATTATTCATGGCAGTTTCGGCATTGAATACATTTTGCCCGTCGTGCATGTACAGCACCGGATATTTTTTATCAGGATTCTCATTATAACCCGGAGGTAGCCATATTTCTATGTTTCGGGATTTAACGAATTCTGATTTAAAATTAGCAACCTTGACGATCTGGCCTTTGGATTGCCCAAAACAGCCAAATGCTGCAAAGAGCAGCAGAAGGTGGGTAAGTAGTAGTTTCATTAGTTGTTTAGTTTAAGGCTTTAAAGATAAAATTAAAGTCGTAAACCTGTATAAGTAAAACCCTACTTTGTTGTTAATCCCCTGTATGTTTCACAATTAAGCTGAAAATATATAGGTTTTATAACAATTATACCTGTATCACCCCGAGATTAAAAGGTTTCTCAACAGGGGCATGGTTAGCGGCGTCAATACCCATTGAAATCCATTTGCGGGTATCCAACGGATCAATAATAGCATCGGTCCATAGTCTTGCTGCTGCATAATAGGGAGATACTTGCGCATCATAGCGTGCTTTAATGCGGTCAAATAGTTCAGCTTCTTTTTCAGGTGTAATTTCTTCGCCTTTTGCTTTAAGCGAAGAGGCTTCAATTTGCAACAATACCTTAGCGGCCTGCGTTCCGCCCATTACGGCCAGCTCGGCGCTCGGCCATGCAAAAATTAAACGTGGGTCATACGCCTTGCCACACATGGCATAATTACCTGCACCATAGGAATTCCCTACAACTACAGTAAACTTCGGCACCACTGAATTACTCACTGCATTCACCATTTTAGCGCCATCTTTTATGATGCCTCCATGCTCTGATTTTGAGCCGACCATAAATCCTGTCACATCCTGCAGGAACACAAGCGGTATTTTCTTTTGGTTGCAGTTGGCTATAAAGCGCGTGGCCTTATCTGCGCTGTCAGAATAAATGACGCCACCAAATTGCATTTCCCCTTTTTTAGACTTTACAACCTTACGCTGATTGGCCACAATACCTACGGCCCAACCGTCAATGCGCGCATAACCCGTAATTATGGTTTGGCCGTAACCGGCCTTATATTCTTCGAATTCGCTGTTGTCAACAAGGCGGTTAATTATCTCCATCATGTCATACTGTTCCGTGCGCAGCTTAGGCAATATGCCATATATATCTTTTTCGGGCATTGCCGGCCCGGCAGGTTTTGTACGGTTATAACCTGCTTTGTCATAATCGCCTATTTTATCTACAATATTTTTAATTGTATCGAGTGCATGCTTGTCGTCTTTTGCCTTATAATCCGTAACACCGGATATTTCACAGTGTGTCGTGGCACCACCCAGGGTTTCATTGTCAATACTTTCGCCTATCGCCGCCTTTACAAGATAGCTTCCGGCGAGGAATATACTTCCTGTTTTATCTACTATCAGGGCTTCGTCACTCATTATCGGCAAATAAGCGCCTCCTGCGACACAGCTGCCCATTACAGCTGCAATCTGGGTTATGCCCATGCTGCTCATGATGGCGTTGTTGCGGAAAATACGCCCAAAATGCTCTTTATCCGGGAATATTTCGTCCTGTAGTGGCAGGTAAACTCCGGCGCTGTCCACCAAATAGATGATCGGCAGGCGGTTTTCCATGGCTATCTCCTGGGCACGAAGATTTTTTTTGCCTGTAATAGGAAACCATGCCCCGGCTTTTACCGTGGCGTCGTTAGCTACTACAATACACTGTTTACCACGGATATAACCTATTTTAACCACCACGCCGCCCGAAGGGCATCCGCCATGTTCGGCATACATACCGTCTCCAACAAAGGCGCCTATCTCTATGCTATTACTGTCTTTATCCAAAAGGTAATCAATACGCTCCCGGGCTGTCATTTTGCCTTCGGCATGCAGTTTTGCGATACGCTTTTCACCGCCACCCATTTTTACTTTGGCAAGGCGCTGTTTTAATTCAGAAAGTAAAAGTTTATTATGGTCTTCGTTCTTGTTGAAGTTTATGTCCATGATATGCTGTAAATTTGTGCAGTTGTTAATTGAGGCGCTAAAATACGAAAACGTTTGATAATATTGGGATTTGTGATGATAGTAAGGCTTCAGGGCTTTGCAATTTCTTAAAATTAATAACCCCATGTTCATAATTGCTTAATGATTTCTTAACATTGAGACGGTACATTTGCACCATCAAAAATCAAGCAAATGTCTTTAAACAACATCTTCCAGTTCCTTGTTCCAAAGGATAAGAAATTTTTCCCGCTATTCAGGGAAGCTACAAAAAACCTTGTTGATCTTGCAGAAACCCTTCATGAGGCAGTAAATGCCCCGAAAGGCCAAAGGGAAGAATATTTCAGGAGAATAGAAGAGCTTGAAGGCGTAATTGAAGAAATTGCCCATCAGACAAACCTTGAGCTTAGCAAGAACTTCCTTACTCCATTTGACAGGGAAGATATCCACGCGCTTATATCTGCCATTGACGATGTTGCCGACTATCTTTATGGCGCGGCGAACAGGATGAGGTTGTACCAGGTGGAGAAAATTACCAAGTCTATAAGGAAGATGACTGAAATTACACTGGAGGGCTGCCAGCTTATTAAAGTGGCTGTAGATGACCTTGAGGGCATGAAAAACCTTAAAGCCATTGCCGATGCCTGCAAAAGGATAAACAAGCTGGAAAATAAGTCGGACAATGTTTTTGATAAGGCGGTAGCCGATATTTTTGAAAATGAAACCGATGCTAAGAACATCATCAAATACAAAGAAGTGCTCTCTGCCCTTGAAACAGCTGCAGATAAGTGTAAAGGAGTAGCGAATGTGCTGGAATCCATTTCAGTAAAACATTCTTAATCCACAACCCTTAGAAACAATTCCTGATGCTTACACTTTTAATAGTAATTATTGTTTTAGCACTGATCTTTGATTACATCAACGGTTTTCATGACGCTGCTAACTCCATAGCCACCATAGTGGCCACTAAAGTGCTCACGCCGTTCCAGGCAGTGCTTTGGGCCGCATTCTTTAACTTTGTTGCTTACTTTATATCCAAATACTGGATTGGTGAATTCAAGATTGGTAATACCATCGCAAAAACCGTAAGCGAAGACTTTATTACGCTTGAGGTAATACTTGCAGGGCTAATAGCGGCAATTACCTGGAACCTGCTTACCTGGAAATTGGGTATCCCATCATCATCTTCCCACACGCTTATCGGGGGTTTTATGGGAGCTGCACTGGCGCACGCCTTTACCATACAGGGAGCTGACATTAATACTGTGGTAAACTATGCTAAAGTATTGCCTATTGTGCTTTTTATATTTTGTGCTCCTTTGATAGGTATGATTATCGCTTATTTTCTCACTATTATAATAATGAATATTTGTCGAAAAGCCAACCCTGCAAAAGCTGATAAGTGGTTCAAAAGAATGCAGCTGGTATCGTCGGCATTATTCAGCCTTGGGCATGGTGCCAACGATGCACAGAAAGTTATGGGTATAATAGGTGCGGCAGTTATTTACTATCATATGAATATTGATATTGATCCTAATTATATCAATGCAGAGGATCCGTTTAAATATTTTGTACAGCACTGGAGCTGGGTGCCTATTACGAGCTTCCTAATGATAGGCCTTGGTACAATGAGCGGCGGTTGGAAGATCGTGAAAACAATGGGCACTAAAATTACGAAAGTAACTTCACTGGAAGGAGTAAGTGCAGAAACGGCCGGTGCGATTACGTTATATACTGCCGAACATTTAGGTATTCCGGTATCTACAACGCATACTATTACAGGTTCCATTATTGGTGTAGGTATTACAAAAAGGGTATCGGCTGTACGGTGGGGTGTAACCATCAGCCTGCTTTGGGCCTGGATACTCACCATACCGGTTTCAGCCCTTATTGCCGGGGTGATATATTACGGGATTAGATTATTTACAACGTAACGTAATAAACTCAACAATAAAAATAAAACCCCGTATTAACAGGGTTTTATTTTTATTTGTTCATTTCTGCCACTTCCTCTTCAACTTCATTTTCCCTCCTGTATTTCAGCGGGAGCGAAACAATAAATGTTGTGCCTTTGTCTTTACCTGGGCTCATGGCATAAATATTACCCCTGTGCAGCTCTACAAATGATTTGGAAATTGAGAGCCCTAATCCATTGGAAGTCTCCCTGCCGGTAGGTTTTGAGCTCAGTTTTGCAAATTTGGTAAAGAGCTTCTGGATATCATCAAAATTAAGGCCCTGGCCTTCGTCCCTCACCTCAATGTGTACATAATTTCCTGCTTCACGGGCTGATACCTTGATAATGCTGTTATGATAGGAATATTTTATGGCGTTGCTGAGCAGGTTATGGAGTACATCTGATATTTTCCCCTTATCACACTCTATAAGCGGCAGCGATTCGTCGCAGTGCAGCTGTATTACCTGTTTTTTGCGTTGTGCCAAAAGTTCAAAGTTGTTCACCAGCCTGGTAAACATTTCCCTAAGGTCAGTTTCCTCGATGGATAATGTCAGGTCTTTTTCTTCAAGTTCAGAATGTGTTAAGAAATCGGCTAGCTTTTTTTGTATTGTAGTTACCGATGATTTTATCATATCGGTCATCCTTTCCACACTTGATGGGTCTTTCCTGATGATATCGTTGGCAAGTTTTATAGAAGCCAGTGGGTTTTTTATTTCATGCATAGCTATGTTCATCAGGTTTATCTGGGATTCAATAGATTTCCTGTAGCGCAGCCTGTTTTCGAGCTTGTCAATTATTATTTTTGAAAGTGTTTTCAGCATGTCAAGCTGCGTTTCGGTAGGCTCCATGGGCCTGGTGTGGGCAACGCACAGCGCACCCACATTGAATCCCTCCGGCGACTTGAGCGGAGCAGCTGCAAAAAAACGTACCCCGTTTTCGATCGAAACGAAAGGAAAATCGCTATAATTCGGCAATGTGTCTTTGATGACCGTTACATCGTCATTTTTCACAGCAAGTCCACAAAGGCTCTGCTCCCGAGGAACCTCATTGACTGCAAAGCTGCTGAGGTTTGATTTTACAAATGTGCGCCGGTCATCAACAAAAGTGATAAAGGCATTTTCTGTATTGAAGACCTGAGCCGCCATTAGGGCGATTTTATCAAATGTGTCTTCTGAATGGGTATCCAGTATCTGGTAATCCCGCAGCTTTTCCAGCCTGAGGGTTTCATTATCAGGTATAGAATAAGGTCTGGTGTTGGCCATATTTTTATAGGAATTCCTGTGTGTTAGCTATTTATCCCGCGTACCGAATTTACAATTAAATTATGATAAATAAATGTTAACGCAGAATGTTATAACTAAATGTGTAGGATATTATAAAGTAAAGGCCTGTTAATTACAGGCCGTGTCACTCTATTCTTCTGTTTTCTGTCCCATCATCATAAGATATGCCTTTAGGAATTCATCTATTTCCCCGTTCATAACTCCATCAACATCACTGGTTTCATGTTGGGTACGCACATCCTTTACCAGCTTGTACGGGTGCATTACATAATTGCGTATTTGAGAGCCCCATTCAATCTTCATTTTGTTGGCCTCTATCTCATCGCGCATAGCTTGCCGCTTTTTAAGCTCAATTTCATAAAGCTGTGACTTAAGGAGCTGCATCGCTTTTGTCTTGTTATCAAGCTGGGAGCGCGTTTCAGAGTTTTCAATAATGATTCCGGTAGGGTGGTGGCGAAGGCGCACTGCCGTCTCAACCTTGTTTACGTTTTGCCCGCCGGCGCCGCTGGAACGCATAGTTTCCCAGGAAATGTCGGAAGGGCTTATTTCAATTTCGATGGTATCGTCGGCTAGCGGATATACATAAACCGATGCAAAAGACGTATGGCGCTTGGCATTGCTGTCAAAAGGGGAAATACGTACCAGCCTGTGCACGCCGTTTTCGCCCTTCAGGTACCCAAAGGAATAATCACCTTCAAACTCAAGGGTAACGGTTTTGATGCCCGCCACGTCGCCTGCCTGGTAGTTGAGCTCCTTAATTTTGTAGCCTTCCTTCTCGCCCCACATCATGTACATCCGCATGAGCATAGAGGCCCAGTCGCAGCTCTCGGTACCGCCTGCACCCGCAGTGATCTGGAGAACGGCGCTCATGCTGTCGCCCTCGTCAGACAACATGTTCCTGAATTCAAGGTTCTCTATATGGCTGGTCGTCAATGCATAGTGGTTGTCAAGCTCCTCCTCTGTAGCGTCGCCTTCTTTAAAGAATTCATAGAGTATCTGCAGCTCTTCGGCAAGGGCATTGGCTTTCTCATAATCCTCAACCCATTTCTTCTTGGAACGCAGGTTTTTTACAACAATTTCAGCCTCTTTGGCGTTGTTCCAAAAATCCGGGGCAAAGGTTTTTTCTTCTTCGTTGGCGATCTCAATTAACTTCCTGTCAATGTCAAAGATACCTCCTCAGCGCACCAAGGCGCTCCATAATACCTTTGATTTGTTCGGTATTTGTCATAAATAATAAATAATGTAGTTTTGTAGTAAGCAAAATTAAGCTATCCTTTTCAATATATGGAAATAAATTTAGTAAGCGACACGGTAACCCGCCCGGGACACGAAATGCTCCAGCATATGTTCAGGGCAAAAGTGGGCGACGATGTATATAAGCAGGACCCTACCGTTGTTGAGCTTGAGGAGGCCATAGCAGGGCTGTTCGGGATGGAGGCGGCGCTGTTTTTCCCGTCGGGAACTATGGCAAACCAGGCTGCCATAAAGCTGCATACTAATCCGGGGGATGAGCTGATTTGCGATAAATGGGCCCACGTTTTTAACTATGAAGGGGGCGGAGCAGCCTTCAACAGTGGGGTTTCGTGTAAATTGATTGATGGTAACAGGGGCATGATTACTGCTGCCCAGGTAGTTGAGGCGATCAACCCGCCGGACTTTTACCATAGCCCCTTGACGAGCCTTGTGTGCATTGAGAACACGACAAACAAGGGCGGGGGAGCCTGTTATGACCTGCAAACCCTGCTGGAAATCAGCGAGGTATGTAAGGCTAACGGCCTCAAGTACCATCTCGACGGGGCAAGGCTCTGGAATGCCTTGGTGGCTAAGCGCCAGCACCCTAAGCAATTTGGGCAACTGTTTGATACTGTGTCGGTTTGCTTATCAAAAGGGTTGGGAGCGCCTGTGGGCTCTGTGCTTGTGGGGAGACATGAACATATCTCAAAAGCCTTGAGAATCAGAAAAATACTGGGTGGCGGCATGCGCCAGGTAGGCTACTTGGCGGCAGCGGGGCTGTATGCGCTGCAAAATAACGTAAGCCGCCTTGAGGAAGATCATCGCCGTGCTAAGGAACTGGGCGCTTTCCTGCAGCAACTGCCTTGGATTGAGCGTGTTGAGCCTGTTGAAACCAACATTTTGATCTTCTCGCTCAAGCCGCAATTCAGCGATAAGGACCTGATCGAAAAGCTCAAGCAAAAAAATATTTTTATCAGCTCGATGGGTAAAAATAAGCTGCGAATCGTGACGCACTTAGATTACAAGGAGGTAATGCATAACTATGTGCTGGAAACGCTGCAAAAGCTGGTTTTTTAAGAGAAATACTTTACTGTATTGTTCAATTCCAGATGTTTTATTGAGAATTTATCAATAACGGACATAGTTCATTATTTCACTTTTTGTTTTTGAGTAACAAATTTAGCTATCCGTAATGTGCTATAAAATAAAGGGGTTCCAGCATGCGTTCACTTTTAGCTCTTTTTTTTACTTATTTTTTTGTGGATGCAAACACCTCTTAAAAAACTATTTTTTACTTAATGGTTAAAAAAAGTAACGGGGGTATAATTTTGAATCATTTATTCCCCAAAAAAATGTTTTATGTCCGTTTCTAAATTTTGGATAGCGTCTCTAAAATGAATGATCGTTCATTTTAGATTTTACGGAACTGAATCGAATGTTTGACAAATCACCTCCTCAACCCCCTCAATCCTTCACGCACGGTCGCTAATGCCCGTTGGTACAGCTCGGGATTGCCTTTGTCAGCCGCTTTAAGGATATTCAGGCATTCGCGCAGGTAGCGCGGGGCGAAGTCCCGGTCATGCAGCGCGATTTCGGTGGTGTTGTCTATAATGTCGGCGTACTTTATCGTCTGCGCCTGCGGACTGGTGGTGGTAATGCGTTCCAACTCGGCCTGCTTGCGGCGCTTGCGGTTCCAATGAGGGTAAGTATCCCAAACATACACATCGGTCATCTCAACCACCAGTTGCAGCGTTTTCTCTGCATCCTCATTGCTCATAACTGTTTTCAGGAAGCCGTGAAGCTCCTGTTCGGTCACGGGCGTGTCCTCAATAACATCGTGTAGCAGTGCGGCAGCAAGCACTGGCAGTGAAGCATCATAGTTGCGGCAGGTTTCCATAACGCGAATGGGATGCACTATGTACCGCTCAGGCGTGTACTTGCGCATTTGGGTGCCGTGGGCGTTATCGGCGTATTCGCGTATGGTATTGAGGATGTCTTCCATTAGATAAACAAATTCCCATTCCAGAGATATTCAATCCCTCTAAAGTAAGAAAGTTTGGCAAAAAAGGGTGCTAAAAAACTTATAACTTGTTAAACTATTCTTTCATGTAAAGCTCAAGTAGTTCTTCTGTGGTTGGGCGTGGGATGTTGGCATACTCATGGCTGAATGCCAGTGCATATTCGATCGTGCCGGTGGGTTTGCCGTTGCGAACGGCCCTTGATATGCTAAGGCCCAGTTGCCGGCTTTCAAATCCCTCTTCACCGTCATCAACAGTTATGTTGCTGTCCAAACTTTCAGCATACGCTTTGGCTTTTTCATATTTCATTTTGAACATGTCCAGCCCTTTATGGGTAAAATTCCCCCTTTCCACTTCAAAATAAAGCACTTTGTCGCCGCTTTGGTTAAAGACAATAAAAAGTTTTGCACTCTCAATATACAAGGCTTTCAGGTCGCAGCGGGATAGCTTTTTTGCGGCATCGAGGCAATACCCCATTTTTGTGGTTTTGAGCGGTGCGTAAGGCTTTAATTTATTTAGCGCTGTGTTGTAGCTGTCGGTAAAGTTTACCGGGCCAAAACTTTCATGGCTTTTAAGCTCCATGCTTAAGGGAGGCGCGGGAGTAGTACGGTTGAAAAGGCTTTTGAAGATGTTCATGCACAAATATATACTAATTATTGATCTATTCCTTGTGTCACAGACTTACACAAAACACCCGACAGGTTTTGAAAACCTGTCAGGTGTGATAGCGATGAGATTCAGCTCAGCAAAAGTTTGTAGCTTTGCGGCACCCTGTATTCAAATTTAAGTAAAAGACTTAACCTCTCTATCGCTTGCTTAAAGTCATAAGCTTAGCGCAGCGGGGTCCTGGTAAATTTCCCGTCAGGGAAATAATTTTGGTAGAAAATACAATACGTTTTCCAAACCAAATTTCCCGGAGGGAATGAATCCTATATATTCCCTACGGGAAATATTCGTTTATCGTGTTGGGGTTCTACCAAAATTAAATCCCTACGGGATATGTCGCTGATTTTTAGCCTGTGCCTGAGATTTTCTCCCTCCACTACGTTCCGGTCAGAGTGACACGTCAGTTCCCGACTTAACGTCTTGACAACTCAACGCCTCAACAACTACTTAAACAAATCCATCCCCGGTATATTCGGCATGCCCTCTTTGGCAACCGCGCCCAGTTCGGCTTCGTTTACGGCAGTGGCCTTGTCTATGGCTTTGTTAAGCACCAGTACCAGGTAGTCCTCAAGCTGCTCCTTGTCCTCAAGCAGGCTGTCGTCAATTTCGATGCTGCGCACCTGCCGGTTTGCAGTGATGGTAACCTTCAGTAATCCGTCGCTGCTTTGCTCGTCAATCAGCACGGTATCAAGCCTTTTTTTTGTTTCTTCAATCTTTTGTTGGGTTTCTTTAAGTTTCCCCATCATTCCCATTAAATCTCCAAACATTTTTTATTAAATTTATGATATAGTTATTATACAAAAATATTAAATTGCATGGTAATATACCAAAGTTTAAAACCATGAAAAAACACTTACTTTTAAGTTGTGTTTGTGTTATTTTTGCGGGCAATGCCCAAACTAATAAATCTCAAATGACCCTAACCATCAACCCGCCGCTGGCTAAAGTTAAGCCTAAAACCCTTGAAAAGCACGGCGATGTGCGCACCGACAATTACTACTGGCTCAATGAGCGCGAAAACCCCGAAGTAATTGATTACCTGAATAAAGAAAACGAGTACTACCAGGGCATGACAGCCCACCTTAAAGAGTTCCAAAAGGACCTTTTTGAGGAAATGAAGGCCCGCATTAAGGAAGACGATGCCTCTGTGCCATACTTCTATAACGGCTACTACTACATAACCCGCTTCGAAAAAGGTAAGGACTACCCGATATACTCCCGCAAAAAAGGCAGCCTTGACGCCCCCGAGGAAATTATGTTCGACTGCAATGAAATGGCAAAAGGACATGCGTACTTCCAGTTGGGCGGCCTTAATATAAGCGAAGATAACGTTTGGGCCGCTTTTGCCGTAGATACCGTGTCGCGCAGGCAGTTTACCATTCAGGTAAAGAACCTCAGCACGGGCGAAATACTGCCGTTTAAAATAGAAAATACAACCGGCGGCTCTACATGGGCCGGCGACAACAAAACGCTGTTCTACATCCGCAAAGACCCTGTAACGCTGCGTAGTGAGAAGATATACAAGCACAGGCTGGGCGCCGATCCGAAAGACGATGCGCTTGTGTATTTTGAAGAGGATGAAACCTTTGGTACCTTTATATATAAGGAGAAATCTAAGAAATACCTGGTAATAGGCAGTAACAGCACCCTTACCAGCGAGTTCAGGATACTGGATGCAAAGAATCCCGACGGTGAGTTCAAAGTATTCCAGCCCAGGACGAGGGGCCTTGAGTACGGCATATCGCACTATGGCGACAAATGGTATGTTGTGACCAATAAGGACAAGGCGACCAACTTCAAACTGATGGTTACGCCCGAAGGTAAAACAGGCAAGGAAAACTGGACCGACCTGATTCCGCACCGCAAAGATGTACTGCTTGAAGACATTGACATCTTTAAGGACTACCTTGTAATATCAGAACGTTCTAACGGGCTTAATAAAATAAGGATACGCCCGTGGAAAGGGGAGGAGTACTACCTGCCGTTTGAGAGCGAAACCTACACTGCAGGGACATCAACCAACCCTGACTTTGACACCGAAATACTGCGCTACAGCTACCAGTCGCTCGCAACGCCGTCGTCTGTCATTGATTTTAACATGAGGACTAAGGAGAAAACTGTTTTGAAGGAGCAGGAAGTATTGGGCGGCAAGTTTGACAAAGACAACTATATAGAGGAAAGAATATGGGCCACCGCACAGGACGGCACAAAGATCCCAATCTCGATGGTGTACCGCAAAGGCATTAAAAAAGACGGCAGCAATCCGCTGTTGCTATACGCCTATGGCTCTTATGGCGCTTCTATGGACCCATATTTCTCTTCCATCAGGCTTAGCCTGCTCGACAGGGGCTTTATCTATGCCATTGCCCACATAAGGGGCGGGGAGGACCTGGGCCGCGAATGGTACGAGAACGGAAAGCTGCTGAAAAAGAAAAACACCTTTACCGATTTTATTGACTGCTCTAAATATGTAATAGCGCAAAATTATACGTCGCCTGAGCACCTGTATGCCGAAGGCGGCTCTGCAGGCGGGTTGCTAATGGGCGCAGTAATAAACATGGCTCCCGAGCTGTACAATGGCGTTATTGCCCAGGTGCCGTTTGTAGATGTGATCACCACGATGCTCGATGATACCATACCGCTTACCACGGGCGAATATGACGAGTGGGGCAACCCGAACGACAAAGAATACTATGATTATATGAAATCATACTCGCCTTATGACAATGTGGTGGCGCAGGATTACCCGAACATGCTCGTGACAACCGGCCTGCACGACTCGCAGGTGCAATATTGGGAACCGGCGAAATGGGTTGCTAAGCTCAGGGTAATGAAGACCGACAACAACCTTTTGTTCCTGGATACCAACATGGAGGCGGGGCACGGCGGGGCTTCAGGACGTTTTGAAGCGCTTAAGGAAGTAGCCAAAGAATACAGTTTTTTGTTAGATTTGGAAGGAATTAAAAACTAATTAATTTTTTTTTGTTAGATTTGCAGGGTTTTGAGGTCATTAAACTTTGCAATAGTTTTACCTTACTAACTTATTTTTTATGAAAGAAGAAATAAAAGCCTATAATAATGTATTGGAATTAATAGGGAACACACCACTTATTAAGCTCAATAAAGTTACCGAAGGCCTTAAAGGAAATTACTACGCTAAAGTAGAAGCTTTCAATCCGGGCCATTCCACAAAAGACAGAATTGCACTTTACATCATTGAAGAAGCCGAAAAAAAAGGTATCCTTAAGCCGGGAGACACCATAATCGAGACCACTTCAGGCAATACAGGCTTTAGCGTGGCGATGGTAAGCATTATTAAAGGTTATGACTGTGTTCTTGCAGTCAGCTCAAAATCTTCTAAAGATAAAATTGACATGCTGCGTGCAATGGGGGCCAAAGTATATGTTTGCCCTGCAAATGTATCGGCAGATGATCCGCGTTCTTACTACAATGTGGCCAAAAGGCTTCATGAGGAGATCAAAGGCTCAGTGTACATCAACCAGTATTTCAATGACCTTAATATAGATGCCCACTACAACACCACCGGCCCTGAAATTTGGGAACAGACAAACGGGAAAGTAACCCACCTTGTGGCCTGTAGTGGCACCGGGGGTACAATATCGGGTGCGGCGCGTTTCCTTAAGGAGAAAAACCCTGGGATTAAAGTATTAGGCGTTGACGCTTACGGCTCTGTGCTTAAAAAATACCATGAAACCAAAGAATTCGACAGCGAGGAGATCTACCCGTACAGGATAGAAGGGCTGGGCAAGAACCTTATCCCGACCGCTACCGATTTTGACGTAATAGACAAGTTCATAAAAGTATCTGACGAAGAAAGCGCACACTCTGCCAGGAACATAGCCAAGCAGGAAGGCCTTTTTGTTGGCTATACAAGCGGCGCTACGCTGCAGGCGGTCAAGCAGTATGCCGAAAGCGGCGAGTTTGACGAAAACAGCAATGTAGTGCTTATCTTCCCTGACCACGGTTCACGCTACATGAGCAAAGTGTTCAGCGATGAGTGGATGAGCGAACAGGGCTTTTTTGACAGCATCAATCTTGAGGAGGCCCAAAAGATTGAATTCATAAAATAGCATTCCATAAAAAAAACTAATTCATAAAATATAAAAACTCCGGGCTTGCTCCGGAGTTTTTAATTTAACATAACCCAAAACTTAAAACTCTGTATTATTAGCTTATGGCTAAGATATAAGCATATATAGTGCCCGGCAATACCTATTAATGGGTATTTTAACAGCTTATGTGAAAAAAGAAACCCATCCTATACCGGACGGGCCTCCCACCTATAAACGAGTATGAAACGTTTTTGTTTAAAAATTTAACCACATAAGTACATAGCTAGTTTCTATGTGGTTAAATACTAAATAAAGCCGGTTGTTAATACCTGCTGAACTTACCGGTGCCCGAATGTTTCAGGTCGGTTTCAGCCGGTTCGCCTGCAAAGGCAATGTTGCCGGAGCCGCTTATCCTGCCCTTAATGGCCTTGGTGCTGTTAGCCTTTACATCGCCGCAGCCTGATACAAGTGCCGTAACATAATTTGCCTGGAGGCCGGTGGCCACAACCGTGCCAGATCCTACCACCCTGCAATCCAAGTTTTGTGTTTTGCCTTCCAGATTGATAACGCCTGAGCCCAGTACCCACGCTACAACATTATTGTTGTGAGGGTTTAGATGTATTGCGCCACAGCCGTCCACTGTCGCCTTGATGTCGTTTTTAACTCTTTTTTTCATGTTAATGGTACCGCTGCCTTTAAGGGCAACTTCGGTAACAGATTGCACCGGTACCTTAA